>TARA_R110001606_G_scaffold29703_1_pt1 | contig 10905 bp, 9 predicted proteins | sample TARA_R110001606 | Tara Oceans TARA_R110001606 (sample SAMEA4398315) | marine metagenome | biome: Polar Biome; feature: [SRF] surface water layer (ENVO:00010504); material: water (ENVO:00002006), including particulate matter (ENVO:01000060) such as... | depth 5 m
TGTCTCGGCGCAACGCTTGCCCTCGTCGTAGCAGGAGCGAATCCCGATCGGGTTAACATTGCCCCAATAGTCTTCCGTCTGCGGGTGGATCGCCGGATCGCCATAGACCTCGGATGTCGAGGCCTGGAGGATGCGCGCCCTTGTTCGCTTGGCGAGGCCCAGCATGTTGATGGCGCCATGCACGCTCGTCTTGGTGGTCTGGACCGGGTCGAACTGGTAGTGGATCGGGCTCGCCGGGCACGCCAGATTGTATATCTGGTCGACTTCCACAAAGAGCGGAAACGTCACGTCGTGACGCATCACTTCGAACTTGGGATTATCCAGCAGGTGCGCGACATTGGTGCGTCGGCCTGTGAAGAAATTGTCGACGCAGAGGACTTCCGCCCCCGTTTCAAGCAGGCGCTCGCACAGGAAGGAGCCGATGAAGCCGGCGCCGCCGGTGACGAGAATGCGGGGAACATAATGCATCATAGCGGGGTGCGGGCTTTTTGCAGAACGGTCAAGAGGGTGTCAGCGCGCCGCCTTTCGCTTGTGGAAATAGTCCAGCGTACCGCGCGTAATCACCACGTCGCCCTGCTCGATCTCATGGGCCTCAAGATCCGGCTTGCCTTTGACATCGCCATAGACACTCCCGAAGTCCTTGTAGCAGGCCTCCAGCAGCGCCTCGAAACTATCGATGACAAAATAGGTCTGCTGGAAATCGTCGATAATATATTTAGTGCGCATAATCCGGGCGAGGTCAAAACCGACCCGGTTAGGGCTGTCATCTTCCAGCGCAAACACCGTTTCATTCGGGCTGGAGAGAATCCCAGCGCCATAGATGCGCAATCCGCCTGCTTCGCGAATCAGCCCGAATTCCACCGTGTACCAGTAAAGCCGCGCCAGATTGTGCAGCTGGCCGAGTTGCATCGCGCGCTGCCCGCCCTTGCCATAGGCTTCCATGAAGTCAGCGAAAATCGGATTGGCCAGCATGGGGACGTGGCCGAAGATGTCGTGGAAGATATCCGGTTCCTTCAGGTAATCGAACTCCGCTTCGGGGCGGATGAAAGCGCCTGCCGGGAAACGGCGATTGGCCAGATGATCGAAGAATATCTCGTCAGGCACGAGTTCCGCCACCGGCACAACGCGCCACCCCGTAATGGCCTCAAGCCGATCTGACAGCTGTTCCATGTCAGGAATACCTGAAGCCGAAAGCTGCAGCGCCGCCATGGCATCCAGCGCCGTGTTGGAAGCCCGGCCTTTTGTCACATCGAGCTGGCGACGGAACAGCCTGTCCCACCTGTCATGCTCAGCCGCAGAATAGGAGGCCCAGTCCTGATCGATCGTATAGTCTGCCGCGCGGGGGGCATCTGCGTAACGGTTCTTTTGTGCATTTTTGGTATCAAAGGTCATCGTGAGCTCCGGTTCGGCTCGGGCGCCGTGATCAAATTCGGTTGATCATTTTTGATGATTCAATCTTAAGCCATCTTCATCATCAAATAAAGTTTCAAATGTAACTAATTGCGTTCTTTTGGTCTCTGCCGGCGATGCTTGCCTCATGCACCTTCAGCGCCGTATGAGATGGCGGCATCTGAAGGAGAATCGCCTGACACGTCCTGCCCCGGAATTCTCTGTTGTGATCGTCAACTATAATGGCGGCGCGTTCATACAGCAGGCATTGGACTCGCTGGCCGCACAGACGCGCCGGAATTTTGAAGTTATTCTCGTGGATAATGCCTCAAAAGATGGCTCCATTGATGAGCTCGACACGTCTGGCCTGCCCGCATTCAAGCTGATGGCTGAACCGATAAACCACGGTTTCGCCGCAGCCAATAATATGGCCGCGCGTCAAGCAAAGGGCCAGTGGCTCGTCTGCTTGAACCCTGATGCGACTGCGCGACCAGACTGGCTGGAGAAAATAGCCGAAGGCCAGCAGCGCCATCCCGAAGTCCGCATGTTTGCCTCAGCCCAATTTGACAAGCTTGAGCCGACACTGCTCGACGGCGTAGGCGACGCCTATCTGATTTTCGGTATTCCGTGGCGTGGCGGCTTTGGTCGCAGGGCGAGCGAACTGCCTGGAGAGGGGGAATGTTTCAGTCCCTGCGGCGCTGGTGCAGTATTCGACCGCGCGCTTTTCCTGGCGCATGGCGGTTTTGACGAATCCTTTTTCTGCTTCTGCGAAGATGTTGATCTGGGCTTCCGGTTGAGGCTGGCGGGCGAGATCTGCGTATTCCTGCCCGAAGCAATTATCGACCACGTTGGCGGCGGCCTGTCTGACCGCGTCGGCGATTTTGCGACTTATCATGGTGCTCGCAACCGCGTGTGGACCTATGCAAAGAATATGCCTGCGCCATTGTTCTGGCTGACGCTGCCTGGCCATATACTCTTGTCAGCCTACATTTTGCTACGCGGCGTGATGAGCGGGCGCGCGCGCCAGACATGGCGAGGCATGCGGGACGGTGTTTTGGGACTTCCGGCATTGCAGCTGCGTGAGCAGAACAGTCCGCCCCGCAATGTCTCTCTCTGGAGACTGGCCCGCGCAATGGCATGGAATCCCTTCCGCATGAGTCGGCGCAAGCCCCATGTTCGCGAATTGCAGAAACCGTAATTCTCAACCCCAATGGGTCAGCAGGCCCCTGAGATAGGTACCGTATTCATTTCGGTATTCCGATGCCAGCTTCTCAAGATCGGCGTCATCGATGAAGCCCTTGCGCCATGCCACTTCTTCAGGACAGGCAATCTTCATCCCCTGACGTTTTTCCACCGTCTGCACGAATTGTGAGGCTTGAATCAGCCCGTCAAACGTCCCTGCGTCGAGCCAGGCCGTGCCGCGCGCAAGACGATGGACTTTCAGGTCGCCCCGCGCGAGATACGCCTCATTTATCGTCGTGATCTCCAGCTCGCCGCGCGCAGATGGCTGCACCTCTCGCGCGATGTCGACGACATCCCTGTCATAGAAATAGAGCCCCGTTACCGCCCAATTGCTCTTGGGGACCGATGGCTTTTCCTCAATCGAGAGCGCCTTGCCTTGTTTGTCGATCTCGACGATGCCGAATTCAGCTGGATTGTTGACCTGACAGGCAAACACCTCGGCACCACTGGTGATCTGCCCGGCTTTCGCCAACTCGTTGCCGAGGCCCGACCCGTAAAACATGTTATCGCCCAGTGCGAGCGCACTTGGTTGACCGGCAACAAATTCGGCACCGATAAGGAAGGCTTCCGCCAGTCCACGAGGTTCGAGCTGTTCTGCGTAGTCAAAACTCATACCCCAGGCACTGCCGTCACCGAGTAGCTGGCGATAGGTCGGCAGTGCGTCCGGCATGGAAATGATCAGGATGTCGCGAATACCCGCAAGCATCAGGGTGGTTACAGGGTGATAGATCATGGGCTTGTCATAAACAGGCAGCAACTGCTTCGAGACGCCGCGCGTAATGGGGTGAAGCCGCGTACCTTTTCCGCCCGCCAGGATAATACCCTTCATGAATTCCAACCTTTTGTTTCGACGAGTTGCGCCACACAGGCCAGCGTACTGCCCTGCCAGTCAGGCAATGTCACGCCAAAGGCTGCAGACAGGCGGCTGCAATCCAGCCGGGAATTTGCAGGACGCTTCACGGGTGTGGAGAACTCTGACGATGCGATTCGATTGACCCGTGAAGACGGCCCACCGAGAGCGGCGCTGGTCGCAAAGATGGCTTCGGCAAAATCCGCCCAACTGGCTTCGCCCGAGGCGGTCATGTGGTAGACGCCCGGGACAAATCCGGCCCGGCCAGACCTGAGGCGCTGCGCAATGGCGATGAGACCATAGGCGATGTCTGCCGCGCTGGTCGGATTGCCAAACTGGTCAGCCACGACGCCGAGCTCATCGCGCGTCTCAGCCAATCGCAGCATTGTCTTGACGAAATTCTTGCCCACGGCACTGTAGACCCAGGCTGTGCGAAGGATGAAATGGTCTGGATTTTCCGCTGCGACAGCGCGCTCGCCGGCCAGTTTTGAGGCACCATAGACGCCGAGCGGCGCTACAGGATCGGTCTCAACATATGGGCCTGACTTGCTGCCATCGAAGACATAGTCGGTGGACAGGTGAAGGATAGGCGCGCCGCGCTCTGCGGCCGCTTTCGCCAGATGCGCCGCGCCATCGGCGTTCAGCGCAAAGGCATTCGTGTCATCAGATTCGGCCTGATCAACAGCTGTGTAGGCAGCCGCATTGATCACGAGGTCTGGCGAAACCCTGTCCATAGCGAGCGCGATCGACTTCGGATCGAGCAAATCAAGATCCGGTCGCCCCAGAGCGACGAGTTTGGCGGCGGCTGGCAGGGTTGTGGCGGCGAGCGCCTGGGCCACTTGTCCAGATCGCCCGGCGACGAGTATCGTTTGAATATCGGTCATGTAGGATTCCGCCTACTATTGCGCGGCGGGTACAGCGAGACCGAGACGCTCACCTGAATAGACTGACTTGCGAAGCGGCCTCCACCAATCGGGATTGTCGATATACCACTGCACGGTCTTGGACAGACCCGTTTCGAAATTCTCCTCAGCTTTCCAGCCCAACTCGGTTTCCAGCTTCGTGGCATCAATCGCATAGCGCTGGTCATGACCGGGGCGATCCGCGACAAACGTGATAAGTTCCCGCCTGGACGTATTTATCGGCAGAATGGCGTCAAGCGTATCGCAGATGGCTTCGACCACCTGAAGGTTGGTGCGTTCATTCCGACCACCGACATTATACGTTTCGCCAAGGCGCCCCCTCGTCGCAATCATTGACAGGGCGCGCGCATGATCGTCGACATAAAGCCAGTCGCGAACATTCGCGCCGGTGCCGTAGACAGGAAGGGGCTTGCCCTCGAGCGCATTGAGGATGACCAGCGGGATCAGCTTTTCAGGAAAATGGTATGGTCCGTAATTGTTGGAACAATTCGACACTACCACCGGCAGGCCATAAGTCCGATGCCATGCGTGCGCCAGATGGTCGGATGCGGCCTTCGACGCTGAGTAGGGAGAGGAAGGGTCATAAGGCGTTGCCTCGTGGAACAGGCCTTCCGTACCCAGCGAGCCGTACACCTCATCTGTCGAGACGTGCAAGAAACGGAAGTCGTCTTTCGCGTCGCTGCGCAGAGATGACCAATGCGCCCGCGCCGCCTCTAGCATGCTGTAGGTTCCGATCACATTTGTCTCTATGAAATCACGCGGTCCGGAAATGGATCGATCAACATGGCTTTCCGCAGCCAGATGAAAGATTCGGTCAGGCTTATACGCGCCAACGATGGCAGCCATCTGCTCTTGGTCGCAGATATCGGCAATCTTCAGGCGGCATCGCCCCGTATGCTCTACCTGAGCCAGGTTCGCCCGGTTTGCCGCATAGGTCATCTTGTCCACAACAAGGACATCTGCGCCCTCATTGATGACAAGGTGGCGTGCGAGGGCAGACCCGATAAAGCCAGCGCCCCCCGTAACGATGATTCTTTTCATGCCGTTTTCCGTCCAATCCACTTTGGGTCTTACACAGTCCGAATATGCGCAACTCGATCTAATGCGAACCAGATTTTTGCTGGGCTTCGTACTCGTTCAGAATAGTTTCGACATCCCCAAATGCGCGTATTCTCCCCTCATCGAGCCACATTCCCTTTTCGCAATTGTCCAAAAGCAGTTTACGGCTGTGTGAAGCTAAGACCAGAATACCTGCCTGCCCAACAAAATCCTGCATTCGCGTTGTCGCCTTCTCCTTGAAGGAGGCATCACCAGCGCTCAACCATTCATCCAGAATCAGGATTTCGGGTTCGAAGGCGGTTGCAATTGCGAAGGTGAGACGCATGCGCATACCAGCCGAATAGGACTCCATGGGCATGTCGAGGAAGTCTCCAAGTTCTGAAAACTCGGCTATCTCGCGACGACGCAGTTCTATGTCCTTCTTCGAGTATCCAGCCGCAAGGCCGCGCAACGTAATGTTGCGATGCCCGGTTGCCTCGATCTGAATTCCCAGATTGATGTTGATGAGACTGGTTACTTTGCCAATCGATACAATTTTGCCGACCTCCGGGGTAATGATGCCCGCAAGCACCTGGAGGAGCGTTGTCTTACCAGATCCATTCTTTCCAACGATCGCCAACCGGTCGCCACGCTGAAGCTCGAATGAGATATCATGGAGCGCCCGCACACCGATTAGACGACCGGACTTGTTCCATATGAACCGTTGATCTGCCTCGGCATCGGCCGACTGGCTGATGGCTGCGCGCGTCCGGAATGTCACACTTATCTTATGGGCCGCCAGACTGACATCATCCGGCGGGCTGATGCGCTTGGCATCGAGTTTGGTAGGGTCGAAAATGTTCATTCGTTTATACCCAGTACGGCAGACGCCTGTGAGAGAAGCCGGTGACGACGAGCGTTGTGACCAGCATCACGAGCGTCAGGACGCCAATGATCAGCCAGCTCTTAGGGTCGGGCACCTTACCCAGAATCGGCGCGGAAAATATCTCAAGGGCATGCGTGAAGGGATTGAGCTCCGAAATTGTTGTGCGCAGCCCGGGCGCGCTATGTTCATCGCGCACCCACAGGACCGGAGTCGTGAAGTAGAGGATCCGCATCAGCGACTGCATGAGATGGTCCACATCAGGATAGCGCGCGGCGATGTAGCCAAAAGTCGTCTGAACCAGCACAGCGTTGACAAGCAGGACGATCAAAGCCGGGATTGCCAGCAGGGCCATTAAATGAAGATGAAACCCGAACAGATAAAGTATCAGCAAGGCAACGGCCAGATTGATGCCGAACACGAAGAGGGACCGGGCGATGCTCTTGAAGACGTAGATGGAGTGCGGCAGCGGGGCGCTCTTAATCCATGACTTGGAAACCCGGAAGACGGCGCACCCGTCGGTAATATTGCCCATCAAAAACATGAAGATTGCAAAATTGATAGCAACATAGACCGTAAAATGGGCATGTCCGAGGTCAGAGAAGTTGCCGAAGAACAGCGATATGGTCGCAACAAAAATCACATAGGAAATGATGATCCATGCAAGACCGAGCTTGCTTCGTCTGTATCGCTGCTGAATTTCGTCAGTCGCAAAAGCAATCCAGAGTGCAGGCTGGCGCGCGCCTGCCAGCAGATCGCGAAACGCAACCCTCGGATCAAAAACATAGCGGGCTCTTGCCACTTGGTCTTCCAACACTGAACATACTCCACGTGCAGTCGTCTGGCCCACCCTGACCAAAGTAAGGCGGTAAATAAAAACCGTATTTGTAGCAAGTGAAGAACCCACACATGGGGCGGCATCTTAACGTTTGAAGCTGACGAGAACCTCAATGTACTCGGCCTGGATGCCCCGATCCACATCGTCGATCGTGATCATATGTGTCGCCATGGAGCTGCTTTTCCGAATAAAGGATTGAATGTCATACCCCCAATCAAATGTCACAAGGGCGCCCCGTTCGTCGATGGGGTTTCCGTGATACTGAGGCGGCTGGAGAAACGATACATGACCGTTTTCGTCGTGCTCGGCGCGCCGCACGGTCGGCTTCTCCTTGTTGACCAGAGGCACTGTGAAAACATGGGCTCCCCCCGGTTTAAGAACGCGGGAAATTTCCTGAAAGGCCGCGTCGGGATCAAGAAGGTGTTCAATCACATCCTGCGTGATGACAAGATCGAATGAACGATCAGGAAACGAGAGCGCCTCAAGGCTTTCGCAGCGTTCATTACGTTCGGGGTGAATCGTTCCCAAAGCGGTGCCCGGGAAAAAATGCGAGTAAGTATAGCGTTTGCATTCCCGAGCGAGCTTTGCAGATACGCCCCGAGCCCCCGGCGATGATTCATGGATTGCGAGCGATTTGTATTTTGGAAAATACTGACGTAACACTGCCATAAGCGCGCGTTCTCGGGGTATGGAGCCGCATCCAGAACAAAGAAGATGATCCCTGAACCAGGCGAATTTGGCGTCAAATGAAACGGCCCGTTCGCAAATATCGCAGTAGCCCTGATGGCTAAAACTGAAAGACGATGTCATTCCACAAGAACACTCAATCGCGTGGATCTTTCAAGAGCAAATGTTTCGCACTGTCTGGCTTTGGCAGATAGTATCAAAAGGTCTGATGTGATCCGATCCGGCACTGCGAATGCAAGGTAAAGTATGACGAAATACGGTATTCTCTCGATTCAGAGGGCGGTTGAACAAGAGCAGGTCACGACATTCGATAATTTGTACCACCTGGTAGGTCAGAACACCGGAAACCTCCTGTTTACAAATGCGGTCTGGAACCACATTGGCGGCGAGAAAGTCAGGGTGGGCTTCACATTCAATCCAGACGAAATAAACGAATCGCTGGACGCACTCATTATCCCGGCGGCCAACTGGATGAGTGCCAATGTTGATTTCTCAAAACTGGCAGATCTCATCGAAAGGGTAAGAATTCCGACAGTCCTGATCGGACTTGGAGCCCAGAACGACTCCTTTTCAGATGTAATCCAAGTTCCTGCCGGTACACAAAGATTCGCCCGCGCGGTTGCGGAACGTTCGCACGCGATATCGGTGCGAGGCGAATATACAAGAAAAGTCCTTGAAGGGCTCGGAATCTCCAATGTCGTGGTGACAGGATGCCCCTCGTTGTACAATGATTTCCGATCATTCGAAGCACCGCGCCGTGTACATGTTCGCCCGGAGAGAGGCCTTCTGCATTCGACCCGCTTCTCGGCAGACCACGCCCCCTTTGCCGATACACACTCGTCGCACCGGGACATCTTTCGTCTCGCGTTTCAGCATAAGATGGATCTGCTGCTGCAATCTGAGCGCGAAGAGATGCACATTCTGACAGCGCCCGACGCATCTGCTGGTTTTGACGAGCGGCTGAAAGGCCTGCTGATGAAAATCTATGCTTCACCGAGCTGGAGCGCGCTGGAGGCCTATGTCAAAGCACACGCCCGGCTGTTCTTCCAGGTCAACTATTGGTCAAAAGCCCTTGAGAAATATGACTATGTCTTCGGTACGCGTCTGCATGGCACGGTCATGGCGTTGAACTCGGGCGTACCAGCCTTCATGCTCCACCATGACAGCCGAACGAAGGAGCTGTGCGACTTTGCGGGTATTCCCTCGGCCGACTCCCAATCGTTTCAATTAAGCCTGTCCGGCATTCAACGATCTATCGAACGGACTGATTTCAGCGCCTACTACACACGCAGGCTTGCCAACAAGCAGACCTACAAGGCCTTCCTGCACGCGAACGGTCTGGCGCTGAATGAATTCTGAAGATGGAAGTGCCCCTCCGCGAACAATAGCGGCGTCCCATTCGCCTGATTGATCATAGAAGATTGGATGCCTAGAAAGGCCAGAACCGATAGGTTGGGACCAGAATTGTCAAAAGTAGCAAACCATACAAAAAGCCAGCCAGGCACACTATCTGAAGCGCCAGCACAGATCGTCATCCTTGGCATGCATCGTTCGGGAACCTCGGCTCTGGCCGGCGCCCTTCATGCCATGGGCGCATTTGTCGGCGAGCCCGACGCGATGACCGGCAAAAACTGGGAAAACCCGCTCGGATTCTTCGAACGGCGCGACACGCGGGTGATTTGCGACGCGATACTCCACGGAAATCATGCTGACTGGTGGAAAGTCGCCAACTTTGATGCCGATCGGGTGCCCTACACGTTTGCCCATGCGCGCCAAGCCGAATTCAGCGCGGTCATCTCCCGGCTTGACGAAGGGGCGGGCAAAAATGGGGTATGGGCGCTCAAGGAACCCCGCTTCTGCGTTCTGTTTCCAATTCTGCGGCGGGCCCTGGTCAATCCTCATGTTGTGATCATGACTCGCAACCCCTTGGAGGTGGCAAAATCGCTGAGGCGGCGCAATGGCTTTACGATGGACGCCGGCCTGGCGCTCTGGGAAGCCTACATGGTTTCAGCAATACAGGCTTCGGGGTCATCCAATCCCATACTGGTCAGCTATGACAGGCTTGTATCGGATCCGGAACAGACTTTGGAGAAACTGGCGGGTGACCTCGCTGCAAGAGGCGTGAGCGGACTTGACGCGAAGGCAGGCGCTGGCGCCGTTCTCGCCAGCCTGCGCCGCGAAGCCGTCGAAGACGACGTAAGCAAAGAGCAGCTAACGCCTTCCCAGGCGAGACTCTGGAAGGCCCTTCAGGCCGATACGCTACCGGAAGGACCGGTTCGCCTTTCTGATGAAGCTCATGAGACCCTGCTTGACTTTGAATCAGACGAAACAGCCAAAAAATTACTTGAGGCTGAGGTCAGAAGCCTCCGACAAACCCATAAAGCTGCAGACAGCCTCGCGGCAGAGCTGAAAACTGCAAACACGCGCGCCGAACATTTGGCAAATGACGTTGAGGCAACGTCGGCGAGACTGGAGGAAGTGAAGAGGCAGCTCGCTCAAGCAACGGAACATAATGAGACCCTGACAAGCCTTGCCCAATCACTCGAAATTCGTTTGCAGCGGGAATCCGAAATCGCCAGGCGCGCCGAGGACCTACAAAATCAGCTGGATGCGGCGCGAGGCGACCTGACACGATCAACGACGGAAGTTGAATCACTGCGTAAGCACAACAAGGCGCTAGAGGCCCGGGCTCAGGGTTACGAGACCAATCTCGCAGAATCGCGAGCGCGTATCGAACAACTTCGAGAGGAAAGCACAAGCATGCGCGAGCGCTTCCTGTCTTCGCTCCGCTGGCGGATCGGAGACGCAATATTGGCCCCTCTTGTGCCTATCCGGTCGATCCGAAGACAACTGACCATCCGCAAGCACCGCTCTGACAAGCTACTGATCCAGGCGTCCGGCCTTTTCGATGCTCATCTCTATGCGGAAAAGAATCCTGACATTCGCGACAGCGGCATGCCGCCACTCGACCACTTCCTGATAACAGGCTGGCGCGAGGGCCGGGAGATCGGGAAGGCTTTTTCACCTCGGGCCTATTTGGCGGCCTATCCAGATG
>TARA_R110001606_G_scaffold22020_9_pt1 | contig 10901 bp, 9 predicted proteins | sample TARA_R110001606 | Tara Oceans TARA_R110001606 (sample SAMEA4398315) | marine metagenome | biome: Polar Biome; feature: [SRF] surface water layer (ENVO:00010504); material: water (ENVO:00002006), including particulate matter (ENVO:01000060) such as... | depth 5 m
AACGATCTGCCCGCGGGATCGAGGTCTCCTATGCCGACGGCTGGCGCGAGGAGCTGGAGAACGGGCGATACGAGCTGAAGGACGCCCAGGGCCGCACCGTCGTCGAACGGCGCGCCACGACCGAGGACATGCAGCGTCTGTCCGCGTTCAGCCGCTGATCCCGGCCACCCCACCGAGTGGCGCAACGCTAGCCGTTGCGCCACTCTTTTTGCGCCAGAAGCGCGGCCTCGGTCCGGTTGCGCAGGTGCAGCTTCTGCAGGATCTGCGTCATGTGGTGCTTGACCGTGCGTTCCTGCACGTCGGTACGCCGCGCGATCTCCTTGTTGGACAGGCCTTCGGACACCAGCCGCAGGACCTCCTCCTCTCGCGGGGTCAGCAGGTCCAGGCCATCGCGGGACGAGGGCACGGGGCTGCGCATCCGCGCCAGCATCCGCGCCGCCAGCGACGGGGCGACGTGGCTTTCGCCCTGCATCACCCGTTCCAGCGTGGCGACCAGTTCGGCCCCGCCGATGCCCTTCAGCAGATAGCCCCGCGCGCCCCCTTCTAGGGCGGCAAAGACGGCGTCGCCGTCCTCGGACACGGTCAGCAGGACCATCACCGGCGCGGGCTGCAGCAAGGCGATGCGTTCCAGCGCCCAAAGCCCGCCCTGCGGCATCGACAGGTCCAGCAGCACCAGGTCCGGCGCATGGCTGCGTGCCGCCTCGACCGCCTCGGCGCCCGAGGCGGCGGTGGCCACCACGGCAAAGCGGCCGCTTTCCTGCAGCGTGCGCGCGACGCCTTCGCGGAACAGCGGATGATCGTCCGCCACCACAACCCGATGCCCGCTCATGTCTCGACCTCCATCCACAATTCCGTGCGCCCGCAGCGCCGCTCCAGTCCAAAGCGGCCGCCAAGCGATTCGACCCTGTCGCGCAATCCCTGCAGGCCCAGCCCCGGCGCATGGTCCGCGGCAGGACCCGCACCCGCATCCGCAACCGTCAAGCGCAGCATCCCCGCCCTGCCCTGCAGGCGCACCGCGACATCCGCGCCGCCGGCATGGCGGGCGGCGTTGTTCAGCCCCTCCTGGACAAAGCGATAAAGGCAGATGCGCAGGCCCGGCGTCAGGGGCGGCGCGCCGTCCGTCTCAAGCTGCACCGCGACCGGGGCCGGAACGCGCGCCTGATGCGCCTCGACCGCCAGACGGACGATCGCCTCGGCGGGCAGATGCGCCAGTTCCGGCAGGACCAGGCCCTTGGAGATCTGGCGGATCTCGGCCATCGCGCGGTCCAGCGCCTGCTGGATCGCGGCCATCTCGTCCGGCGCCGGGGTGGGGGTGCGCGCAAGCGCATCCAGCCGCAACCGGGCATAGGCCAGGTCCTGGGCCGGCCCGTCATGCAGATCGGCGCCGATCCGGCGCAGGCCGCCCTCGGTCGTGGCGGCGGCACGCCCGGCGGCCTCTTGGACCTGCAGGCGCAGCAGGTCGTTGCGCTCGGACAGGCGGCGCATGTCGGCCAGCCGGCGGTCCAGGTCGCGGCGCTGGCGGTCGATGGTCCGGCTGCCCTGGCGCACGATGGCGTAAAGCACCAGCCCCAGGGACAGCCCGCCCCCGCCCACACCCGCAAGCGCCGTCAGACGCGCGGCCTGCAGGTCCGCCTTGAGCGCAGGATCGGCGACATAGAGTTCGGCGACCGCGATGATCTCTCCGGTCCAGTCGGCGCGGATGGGGCTGTAGATCTCCAGCAGCGGCATCCCAAGCGCGTGTTCGGCGCGGTCCTCCTCTTCGGCGTCATCCTCGAAGATGGCGGCGATGCGTCCGGCCCAGGCCTGGGACAGCTCCTCGGACAGGGGGAACGTGCGGCCGATCAGGTCAGGGTCGGATGCCGCGATGATCAGCCCGCCCTGCGTCCAGACCTTGTAGGACAGGATGCGGCCGCCCATCTCGGTCGCCGGCAGAACTTCGGACAGGGCGCGGCGCATGGCGGGGGACGGGGCGGTTCCGGCGACGTGATCCTCGACCAGCGGGTGCAGGAAACTGTCCATATAAAGCGCCGCCGCCGTCGCCGTGTTGCGGACCACCACCTGCCGGATCCGGTCCGTCAGAAGCCACGCGGCCAGCGCCATGAACACCGCCAGGACCAGCCCGCCCACGACGGCAAAGCGCGTGGCCAGGCTGGCCTTGGTCCAGAATGCAGGGGTCGCGTCGCGAATGGTCATGCCGGACCATCGCCGGTTTGCCGCGCCGTGACTACTGGACGCAGGTACAGGTCGGATGGCGGGGCGGCATCGGATCATCGGGCATGGCAGGACGGCAACACCCGTGGTCCGCAACCCCGTCAGGCCGCCACCTTCGACGCCGGGTCACCCTGTCCCGGCACGATCCGCAGGGCGCGCAGGGCGTTCAGGATCACGGCCACGTCGATCACCTCCTGCAGGATCGCGCCCTGCACCGGGGACAGATGGCCCAGGGCAGCGGCGATCATGCCCAGACTCGACAGCCCGATCCCCGCCACGACGCTTTGCAGCGCGATGCGGCGCGCGCGCTGCGCGATCTCGATGCCGGGCAGCAGCGGGTCCAGCCGATCGACCAGCAGCACGACATCCGCCGCCTCCGCCGAGGCGGCGGCCCCGCGTGCGCCCATCGCAACCCCGATATCGGCGGCGGCCAGCGCGGGCGCGTCGTTCACCCCGTCGCCCACCATCATCACCGGGCCCGATCCGCGTGCGGACAGCACCAGCCGGACCTTGTCGTCCGGGCTTAGCCCGGCCTGCACATCGTCCAGCCCAAGCCCGCGCGTGACCGCCATCGCGACCGCGCGTCGGTCGCCCGTGGCCAGTAGGATGCGCCCGATCCCGCGGCGGCGCAGCCCGGCCAGCAACGCGGGCATGCCCGGCCGCAACGCGTCCGCCAGGACCAGGTGCCCCGCCAGGACGCCATCGACGCCCAGGGACACGACCACCGCGCCTTCGTCGCGCAGGGGCGCGTCCGTGGGCGCAAGGCCCAGCTGCGCCAAGACGAAATCGGTGCCGCCCACGACGACCGCATGACCGTCCACGATGCCCGCCACGCCTTCGCCCGGGGTTTCCACCACTGCCGCGGGCACCGGCAACGGCGTCCCCGCCGCTGCCGCGACGATGGCCTGCGCGATCGGATGGCCCGAGGCCTGGTCCAGCGCCGCGGCAAGACGGATCATCTGGTCGGGGGACAGGCTGCCCGTCGGCTGCACAGACACGATCCGGGGGCGACCCTGGGTCAGGGTGCCGGTCTTGTCCAGGATCAGCGTGCGGATGCCGGCCAGCGCCTCCAGCGGCTTTGCGCCCTTGATCAGCACGCCGAAATGCGCCGCCCGCGACATCCCCGCGACCAGGGCCACCGGCACGGCCAGGATCAGCGGACAGGGCGTTGCCACGACCAGGACCGCCACCGCCCGGATCGGATCGCCCGTGACCCACCACGCGGCGGTCGCCAGCGTCACCGTGACCGCCAGGAACAGCATCGCGTACCGGTCGGCCAGACGTGCCATCGGCGCCTTGGACGCCTGCGCGGTCTCCACCAGGCGGACGATGCCGGCATAGGTGCTGTCGGCGGCGCGACGGGTGGCGCGCAGGTCGAACGCGTCGCCCAGATTGGTCGACCCGCTCATCACCTCCTGGCCCTGCGTCCGGCGCAGGGGCATGGATTCGCCGGTCAGCGCAGACTGGTCCAGCACCGCGACTGGACCCGCCACCGTCCCGTCCACCGGGGCGACCGCGCCCTGCCGGATCAGCAGCAGGTCGCAGGGCCCGATCCGGTCCAGCGCGACCTCGACCAGGCCATCGCCCCGATGCAGGGTGGCCGTGCGGGGGACGCGGGACAGCAGGTCGGTCATCTCGCGCCGGGCGCGGCCTGCGGCAAAACCCTCAAGGAACGTGCCGCCGGAATACATCAGCGCGACCACCGCGGCCGCCAGCGTCTCTCCGAAGATCAGTGCGGCGGACATGGACAGCGCGGCCACGATGTCCAGCCCGACCTCTCGGCGCGCCAGGCTGCGCAGGATCTGGGCCACCAGGGCCGCCAGTACGGGGATCACCCCCGCGCCGAAGGCAAGCGCCGCCGCATCGGGCCGACCCGCCGCCATCAGGCCCAGCCCGGACAGCAGGCCCAGCACCGCAACCGCCAGCAGGGCGACGTCGGCGCGGTCCGCAAGCATGGCCTTCCTCATCGACACGCCCCGCTGATCGCGCCCCTGCCCCGGATGCTACGCCCGAACGCGGCCCCGTCAAAGCGTTCGCGCAGGCACCGCCTGCCCGCCGGGGTTGTAAGGTTGCTGCAAGGTCCGCCGTCCATTGCGGTGCGCATCGAAACACCCGTGACGGAGACATCCATGCGTCCCCCCCTTCTTGCCCTGATGCTGGCCGGACTGGCCTTTCCCGCCCTGGCCGCAGACCGCTGCGACGTGGCCCAGGCCGACTGGCGCCCGGTCGAGGAGCTGACCGCAGCGCTGACCGCGAAAGGCTGGACCGTCAGCAACGTCAAGACCGAGGACGGCTGCTACGAGGTCTATGGCCACGACCAGGACGATAAGCGCGTCGAGACGTTCTTCGACCCCGCCACCTTCGAGGCAGTCGGCGATGACGACTGACAGGGTGCGCGTGTGGGATGGCTTCGTGCGGCTGTTTCACTGGTCGCTGGTCGCGTTGATCGCGGGGGTCTGGCTGACCGCCGATGGGCCCAAGGTCGTGCACGAGCGCATGGGTTATGTCATCGCGGCGCTGATCGGGGCGCGCGTGGTCTGGGGGCTGATTGGCCCCCGCCATGCCCGCTTCACGGATTTCGTCCGCGGGCCGCGCCCGGTGCTGGCCCATCTGCGCGACCTGCGGGCGGGCCGCGAACGCCGCTATCTGGGCCACAACCCGGCGGGCGGCGCGATGATCGTGGCGCTGCTGCTGACGGTGGCGGGCACCGCGCTGACCGGCTGGCTGCAGACGACCGACGCGTTCTGGGGATCATCCACGATGGAGGAGGTCCACGAGGTTCTGGCCACGCTGATCCTGGTGCTGGCGTCGCTGCATGTCGCGGGCGTGCTGGTCGAGAGCCTGCGCCACCACGAGAACCTGGTCCTGTCGATGCTGACCGGCACAAAGCGCCCCCTCTCCGACAGGGACCGCCGCTGAGGCGTGGCGCACCGGCCGCGGCCACCGTGCCCCGCGAGCATGGCCGCGCGATCCACACCGATTTGATTGTGGCCGGCATTGTGCCGGCCAAGCATCCGGTCAATTGGGGGTACTGGCGCAAATGGCCCCGAGCGCTTCATCCTTGGAGCACAATCGAGATGTAAGTCTTGTGCGGTCATGCTCGCGGCGTGCCGACAAAAGGCAAAGCAAAGCTGCACTCCGGCGCTGACCGGTGAGATGCGTCGTCCGGGGCAATGACATCCTTGCTGATCCTCGCGCCCGACACAGGGCATCGAACCGTTGCCGCACGCTGTCCGTTAGCCCTGCCCTACGCGTGATCCGCGGCGGTGATGACGTCGCAATCCCGAATGCAAGCTATCTCCACTGCGGTTCGCGTCACCCGGATGGCCTCGCATCGCGATTGATCGCGGCCATCGTGCGCCGCCGATGCCCGTCAGAGGACGGCAGCACGTAGCCCGTTGCAAATGGCAAAGGTGGCTCTCCGGGCCAATCCCAATCCCGCTGCGGCCAAGCACAGATGGCATTCCGGCGGGAACCGAGATGCGGCCAATTCAAAAACCATCGCGTGCATGGCGTTCGCAATCGGCGCCAAGGCGATGCTCCCGCTCTATAGAGCAAAACGTCACGTTGGAGACGAGACCCCCACACCCGTGCGGTCAGGGCAGGACCGCACCTTGGGTAGCGTTCCGCGTCATCATGTCGGCGATCAGGCCCGACTGCCGGGCATCCGCAAGGAATGCGTTCAGTGCGGCGACCACGGAAGCATCGCGGCCGGCCGGCACGCCCAGGGCCTGGGGGATCACCATGAACCGTTCGGGCAGCAGGCGCAGGCCGGGGTGGCGGCGCTGGTCGGATTCAAGCTGCTGGCGGATGCCGGCGGCGACCTCGAACCCTTCGCACAGGGCGAAATCGACGACCTCCTGCGAGGTTTTGACGCGTTCCAGGCTTGCCTGCGCGATCGTGCGGGAGAGGTGCAGGTCATAGGCGCTGCCCCGCCCGACCGCAATGCGGATGCCGGGACGGTCGACCTGATCCAGCGCGGTGATGGGCGATCCGTCGCGCACGAGATACCACCCCTCGATCAGCACCCAGGGGTCGGTGAAGGCCACGGTCGCGGCGCGCGCCGGATCGACCGCGAAGAACCCCAGATCGGCGCGTCCCTCCGACACCATCGCGACCGAAGCGGCGGCATTCGGCACCGTCACCAGATCCAGCGGCAGCCCGCGCCGCGCGGCCAGGGCGCGGGCCAGATCGACCGAGATGCCCGCGGGCTGCCCGTCCGCCGTGGGGCGGGTCAGGATCGCGTTCCCGGTGTTGATCACCACGCGCAGCGTGCCGGTGGGCGCCAGGGCGGCGTTCAGGTCGTCATCGGTCATGGGTGGCTCCGGGGTCGCAGATGGTGTCGACGATGCGCCCGGCAAAGGCGGCGGTGCCAAGCGGCCCGCCCAGATCACCGGTCCGCCAGGCAGGCACGGCGATGACGCGGGCCACGGCATCCTCGATCAGGTCGGCCGCGGCCCCCAGGGCGGGGTCGCCGCGCCGATCGCCCAGCCAGCGCAGAAGCATCGCGGTCGAATTGATCAGCGATGCCGGGTTCGCGCGGTCCTGGCCCGCGATCGACGGCGCCGATCCGTGCTGGGCCTGCGCCATGGCATGGGCCTCTCCGGCGTTCAGGGATGCGGCAAGGCCGATGCTGCCCGCGATCTCGGTCGCCTGGTCAGAGAGAATGTCGCCGAACATGTTGGTGGTCACGATGGTGTCGAAGGCCGACGCGTCGCGCACCAGCAGGGCCGCCATGGCGTCGACCAACACCTCATCGACCACGACATCGGGATAGGACTGTGCCACGGTGCGCGTGCAGGACAGGAACAGGCCGTCGCTGATGCGCAGGACGTTGGCCTTGTGGACGACGGTCAGCCGGCCGCCCCGCTGGCGCGCAATGCGGAACCCCGCCTCGGCGATGCGGGTCGAACCCTGGCGCGTCACCTTGCGCATGGCGATGGCCACATCCTCGGTCGGCATGAACTCTCCGGTGCCGGCGAACATCGTGCGGTCGGCGTAAAAGCCCTCGGTGTTCTCGCGCACGATCACCAGGTCGACGGGTACGCCGCAGCGGGCCGGAAAATCAGGATGGGACCGGGCCGGGCGGATGTTGGCGAACAGGTCCAGGTGCTTGCGCAGATGCCCCGACGGATTGACGCCGCCCTGTGCCTCGGGGGGATAGTCGTTGTGCGACACCGGCCCCAGGATCACCCCGTCCGCCGCGCGGGCCCGGTCCAGCAGGCCCGCGGGAAAGGTCGTGCCCTGCGCCGCAAGCGGCCGCAGCCCGACCTGGGCGCGGTCCAGGCGGAACCGCAGGCCGGTCCGGTCCTGCACCGCGTCCAGGACGTCCACCGTCGCCGCGGTGATTTCAGGGCTGATGCCGTCGCCGTCCAGGACAAGAAGCGTGACAGGATCGGATGGGGTCATGAAGGATCTCCGTTCTAGGAAGGGTCAATGCGGTGGGCGTTGTCCGGCAAGGTGCCAAGCCAGCATCTGTTGCCGGCGCGGCACATGCTCAGACAGTCGCCGCGGTCGCTCACCAGCGGCAAGTCGTGCCCGCAGGCAGGGATCGCGCCAGGCCGTCCGCACCGCAGATCGCGGATGCGGGTGATGGTCGCGCTGCGGACTGGTTTGTACCGGTGCTCAATCCACCACCGGACACATTGCGGATGAAGACCGCCAGCTGGCCTGGAAGATAGCGGCATAGATAGGGGGCGAAAATCCGAGCCAATGCATCGGTTCGCCCGCCCGCGCCAAGGAGGATTACCGCGCCCATCTGCTGCCCGGCAAGGTCAACCTTATGCGCCCGGGGGGCGGCGGGAATGGCCATCGTGGCCAGCAGCGCAGTCGTCAGGTTCCGTCGTCCGGTTGATCTCATGTCGTGGTTCCTTCGTCGGGAAATGCCCGCTGCGGCCCCGAGGCGGGCGCCTGTCACGGCTTCAGTGTGACACCCGCGCGCGCCGCCTCCTGCGCCAGCAGGCGCAGGTCCTCGCCGTCAAGGCGGATGCCGTCGCGCCTGCGGATCTGGGTCGCGCGCGCCTCGATCTCTCCGGGCATCATGATCCGGTCCACGCCGGCGGCGCGGGGCTGGTCCCTGGCGCGGCGGATCAGCTCCTCGATCCGCGCCTCGTACTGGCCGGTTTCCAGGAACAGGTCCGGGCGAAAGGCCAGGAAAACGTGGCCCACATCCTGGGGGGCGTCGAAATCGCTGTACTGATTGCCCACCGCCCCCCCGAAGGCTGCGCCTGACATCACCCCCGCCATGATCTCCATCATCAGGGACAGCCCCGATCCCTTGGCGCCGGCCAACGGCAGTACGACGCCCTCGTATCCCTTCTGCGCATCCGTGGTGGGGTTTCCGTCGGCATCCAGCGCCCAGCCAAGCGGGATCGGTTCGTTGCGGGCGGCGGCGCGGCGCACCTTGCCGCGCGCCACGACCGACAGCGCCATGTCCAGGACGATCGGACGATCACCCGCCGGCGCGGCAAACGCGAAGGGGCTGGTTCCCAGAAACGGCGCCCGCCCGCCCCAGATCGGCATCGCCCGGGACGCGTTGGTGAAGACGAAGGCCGCCATTCCCGCATCCGTCGCCTGCAGCAGATAGCTTGCCGCCATGCCGAAATGCGTCGACCGGCGTACCGCGCACATGCCCATGCCATGGTCGCGCGCCATGCCGACCGCTTCGGCCATGGCACGGGTCGCGGCGACAAAGCCAAGCGCGTCATCCGCATCCAGCCGTGCCGCGACCGAGACCGGCCGGTCCAGCACCATACAGGGCCTGGCCTTGACCAGCCCACGACGCAGCCGATCCAGATAGATCGGGACGCGCGACACGCCATGTGACGACACCCCGCGAAGATCGGCCAGCACCAGGCATTCGGCAACCCGCCGCGCGTCCGCCCGGGGCACGTCATGGGCCGCAAAGATCGCGGCGACCGCAGACGTCAGACCGGCTTCGGTGAAGACTTGGCTTTCCTGCAGCATGCGCGGTCCTTTCGCTGTCGCGCAATTTATCCATTTGCGGTCGTTAAAATGCAATAGTGAAGACGACGACCGCGTGTGTTAGATCGGGCGAACCCAAACAAAGGCCCCGCATTTGTCCCCCACGACCCCGTCACGCAGCCGCATCGGCCCACATCTAGCCGCCGACATCGCGGCGCATATCACCGCCGAATCTCTGACCGAGGGCACGCATCTGCGCACTGCCGATCTGGCCCGAAGGTTCGCGGTGTCGCGCTGGCCGGTCGAGCAGGCCCTGAAGGAACTGGCAGAGAGCGGCCATGTCCGGCACGAACCGAACCGCGGCTTCTTCGTGCGCGGAAACGGGCCCGCGGCACCGGCCGCGCCGCCCGATCCGGTCCATGCGGCCTATCTGCGCCTGGCGGTCCTGTTGACGGAACAGGCCATCGGTCCGCAGGTTACCGAGCAGCAGATCCGCGACCGCTTTGCGCTGACACGGCGGCAGACCTCGGACCTGATGGGGCGGCTGATCCGCGAGGGGATCGCGGAGAAGCGCGCGGGCTATGGCTGGAACATCAACACCGAACTGACCGCGCCAGACGCGCTGGACCATACCACGCAGATGCGGCTGATCCTGGAACCCGCGGCGCTGCGCCTGCCCCGCTATCACCTGCCCCAAGGCGACATCGCCCGCCTGCGCCGGGTCGAGCACGACCTGCTGGACGGCACGATCGACCGCGCGCCGCCCGACGCCCTGTACCTGCGCGGTGCGCAGTTCCATGAGGCGGTCATGGCCGGGGCGGGCAATCCCTTCATGCTTCAGGCGCTGATGCGGGTAAATCGGGTCCGCCGGCTGCTGACCTATCGTGCGATGGACGACCGCGAACGCTATTACCGGCAGTCGCGGGAACATCTGGCGATCCTGGACCTGATCGAGGCGGGCGACCATGCCGGCGCCGCCCTGCAGATGGAGGCGCATCTGAACAAGGTGCGCCACAGCCTGTCGGCGCTTGGCTTCATCGTCACGCAGGACGTGGCGGGGACGACGCCCGGCTAGGGTCGGCGCCGGACCGGCCGCGGCACGCCCATATAGCGCGCCATCAGCGGCGCGCCGGTGATGACCACGACGATCCGCGTCAGATGGTGCAGCACGACAAAGCCCAGGTCGGCACCCACGACGATGGCCAGCACCGTCAGTTCGGCCTGCCCGCCGGGGGCAAAGGCCAGGAACCCCTCCAGCGGGCGGGCCAGGCCGGTTAGGACCACGAATTCGGTGAAGGCCGCGGCCAGCACCGCCAGCACCATCACGAAGGCCAGCCCCGACAGCACGAACATCCGCAGCTCGCGCAGCGTGACGCCGACATACTGCACGCCGATGCCGATGCCGATGAACAGCTGCGCCAGCATGATCGCCTCGGCCGGGGGGCGCTGCGTGATGATGCCGGCCATCGACAGGGCGGCGGTGGTGATCATCGGACCCAGGATCGAGGCGCCGAACAGCCCCAGGTACTCGCCGCCCTTCCAGCCGACGATCGCGGATACCGCCATCCAGCCCAGCTGCCCCGCGCCGAAATCGCGCAGCGGCGCGCCCATCGCCCCGGTCAGCGGCGCATCGTACAGCCAGACCAGGATCGCCGGCGCGATGGTGACCAGCACCGCGACGCGGGTGGCGTGGATCAGGGACAGCGCCCGGACGTCGGCACCGGCCTCCTGCCCGAAGATGACCATGTCCTGCAGCCCGCCGGGCA
>TARA_R110001606_G_scaffold118948_5_pt1 | contig 10895 bp, 9 predicted proteins | sample TARA_R110001606 | Tara Oceans TARA_R110001606 (sample SAMEA4398315) | marine metagenome | biome: Polar Biome; feature: [SRF] surface water layer (ENVO:00010504); material: water (ENVO:00002006), including particulate matter (ENVO:01000060) such as... | depth 5 m
CTGATGATAAAATATAAGAGAAGAACAAAATAACATAGAAGAACAAAATAACATAGAAGAATAAAATATCATAGACCATTAGTAAGGTATAGACTTTCCTTAATATACATGGAATACCATACGTACTATTATAAGAGACTGACAGCCAACATATACAGGCCTACTATAAGAATCGATAACAATGTGGAAATATATCATCAAGTGACTAAAGGGATTGTTAGGGATGTCTAGCAAGCGTATCAGAAAAGAAGTGGAAACACTAAAAGGGTTAGTACTTTAAAACTAGCCCAATCTTAAGGGAAACCAATATTTTATACTACGGGCTGAACCGAAACATCGTAGTAAGCCTAGGAAAGGAAATCAACCGAGACCCTGTCAGTAGCGGCGAGCGAACGCAGGCTAGCCTAGTGATTATAAATGTACTATTTAAAGTTCTGGAAAGGACTACATGTAATATTTGCATACCATAGAAGGTGATAGTCCTGTGGATAGACTATCAATCACATCTAGCTAATATAGAACGAAATACTTCTATTCTAGTGAGTAGGGCGGCATTAAACCTGCCCGAATACGGGGGCACCATCCTCCAAGGCTAAGTATGATACGTTTAGCGATAGTGAAGAGTACTGTGAAGGAAAGGTGACAAGCAAGTCGATGACTGGTGAAATAGAGCCTGAACTAGCAATCCTATAAGCAGACAGAGCAATTAAATTGTAATGTCGTACCTTTTGCATAATGGGTCAGCAACTTAATGTTACTGGCAAGATGAATAGTCCCAGCGAAAGCAACTATTTGCTGTCCCCCCCTTCGGGGGGGAAAAGTGGCGAATGGGTTAAGTCAGTAGTATTAGACCCGAAACGCCGTGATCTAGCCATGAGCAGGGATATAGGCCCGAACAGATGTACGTTGCATAGTGCTCTGATGACTTGTGGTTAGGAGTGAGTCATTTTGCTCCGATAATAGGCAACTATTATTATTTTACCAACTCATAACGATGAAGGCTTTTAGCAACTACTAAGAGTTAATACCGTGGGAAGTCGTATTAGCGTAAGAACTAAATAATCGTTAGTGAGTAACATCATTAACGCGCTAGTATTGACCCCGTAACGACTGATTCGAAAGAAAAGACTCCATCCTGAAGAAGGAGGGGTAACACGTTGGCACTCAATAGTTCTACGTGGCTATGGTTTCAAGAGTCAGCCCTCTAAATTTATATATATTGTTTTAGAGGACAAACTTCCGGCTCCACCGGAGGTGACGGCTTGTGCACCTAACGCCACCTTGAGTTGAAGGTATAGTCTAAACTATAGCGTAAGTTATAGATAATACAACACGGAAATGCTAATCTAACGGCGTTATAGCTGGTTCTCTGCGAAATGCATTGCAGTGCAGCGTCAGTGAATAGCATATAGTAGGTACAGCACTGATTAAGATACTGGATTCGTCCGGTTGACCAGGGGGATGTGAAAGTCCTATCTGGCTTAGTTAACCTCGGAATGACTATATGTCTAAGCTGGCAGTGAGTCGTAAGGTGATAAGGTCTCGCGACGAGAGGGAAACAGCCCAAACAATGTGTTAAAGTCCCAAAGATATTGACAAGTGAAATTAAGGAAGTGTGTAACCTGATACAGCCATGATGTGGGATTGGAAGCGTCCATCATTTTAAGAAAGCGTAACAGCTCAGTGGTCTAGGTTATATGCGCCGAAGATGTACCGGGTCTCAATCAATACACTAATACCATTGTATAGTACCACTTGGCTATAATAGTTAAAGTAGGTACTAATAGGTAGCAGAGCGTCCAGTACTTATGAAGAGCAGTATTTTATTGTTTGGAGGTAACTGGAGTGAGGATGCTGGCATGAGTAACATAAATGAATGTTGAATCATTCACACCGTAAGAGAAAGGTTTCTGAGGGCAAGTTAGACTTCCTCAGGTTAAAGCGGTATCTAAGGGGTTAGCCAAAGCGACACCTCGATGATTATCTTGCAGAACGGTCATGGTTTTTCCCCCCCACCTTCGGTGGGGGTGAAAAAAGTAAAATAGTATGATCCAAGAAAACAATGCAAGTCCTAACAATGTTAGGAATAACTACCGTACCTTAAACCGACACAGGTTCTCGGGTAGAGTATACTAAGGTGACGGACTAATCAAGTTTAAGGAACTCGGCAAACTGATCTCGTACGTTCGACAACAAGAGATACCTTTGTATTGATCTAAGGACAGTACAGGGGTGACACAGAATCGGAGAGTGCAACTGTTTACCTAAAACACAGCAGCCTGCTAACACTAATCGTGGTCGTATAGGTTGTGATTCCTGTCCGATGTCAGGTGATATGGTGACTAGTTGGGTGTTAATAGCATCCAATTGGAACCTGAAGAACTGATCAATGACGGTCTTAACTATAAGGATCCTAAGGTAATATTGTTGCCCAATTATTAATAGTTCAATACTATGATAAGTGAAATTCTACTATATACATGAACTGTCTGAGCTCTACGGCCTAAATTTAGGAAACATGATAGAGAATAGATAGAATATGTAGGCTAAAAAAGCCTCAGAGACTACACGTAGGATACATAGCAAAAAAAAAAAAAATAGTTGTTATGTAAAGATATAGTCCAACCGGTTATAAAATGTTTGCATAGATAGATAATAACCGGTAAGAACGAAATTCCTTGGCCGCTAATTACGGTCCTGCATGAATGGAACAATGATGCTCTCGCTGTCTTAAACTTGAGTCCGGTGAAATTGAATTAACCGTGCAGATGCGGTTTACCACCAGTTAGACGGGAAGACCCTATGCAGCTTTACTATAGTCAGGCATTGTGTCTGTCTATCATTTCTCACAGGTATGAGGTAGTCGATATGACACAAGTGAGAGACCTCAAGAAATCGTAGACGCACTTACCTATTTTTAGGGAACGTGTCTGATGGGTAGTTTTACTGGGACGGTACCCTCCAAAATATCATCGGAGGGGTCCAATAGGTACACATAGCTTAGACGGGGACTAAGTGATCATGAACGATCAATAACAGCATAATGGCATAAGTGTGCTAAACTGAAAGACTGACAGGTCGATCAGGTACGTAAGTAGGGCATAGTGAACCGATAGTATGTTATGGTACAGCTATCGTTCAACGGATAAGCTACGCTAGGGATAACAGGGTAATAGCGCGAAAGAGTTCATATCGTAAGCGCTGTTTGCCACCTCGATGTCGACTCATCACATCCTCCTGGTGTACACGCTGGGAAGGGTTCGACTGTTCGTCGATTAAAGTGGTACGTGAGTTGGGTTCAATACGACGTGAGTCAGTATGGTCCCTATCTTCTGGTGGGACATGTAGAATAAAAAGAACATCCAGTTAGTACGAAAGGACCATTGGGTGCGCATCTCTGGTGTATCTGCTATTATTTGCAATCTTCTTTCCCGCCTCCGGCGGGAACAGATTGACAATGGTACCGCAGAGTAGCTACATGCGTTAAGGATAAGATCTGAAAGCATATAAGATCGAAGCTGTTCTTTGGAAGCTATTATTTTTAATAGATATTTATATCTGTTAAACGGGCGACAGGATGCAGATCACGTCCTCGATAGGTCACATGTGTAAGTGCTGCAAGGCATGTTAGCTGAGTGATACTAATGAGTCGCTAAACTTGATGATACCACATTGTTTCCCCCCCTCTGAACCGGGAAGCCGGGAAGAAGCCTAATGGCCTTTATACGGGCGCTTTATCCCCCCACTATAACATATTTAACATTAATGGTTCCTTGTTGCAGTCAATATTGCAGTCAATCAACCGCCCATTAATTATACGGGAAGAAGCCTAATGGCCGGGCGCTTTATTTGGGTTAAAGAACTTCTAGGTTCGATTCCTAGCTTTCCGAGTGCCATTTGTGGTTTATACTATAAGGGAGATACAAGGGATTCATATCAGAAGTAAGATTAGAGATGTTAACTATCATATTACTATCTTTGTTACTTGCGATACCGCTTTTTTCTTCAAATATACCATCCGTGCAGCTGACCCGAGTGGGCTCTAGCTTAGCTCTTATCTTACTGGGGTTAACAATTATTATAACAACAGGAGAGGATCTAGTTAGTGCTATGTTTCAAGTTAGCACAGAGACTGTTATGCTATCTAGCGTGCCAGTACTCTCTATACCATCTCACTTAACAATGCATAAGGACTTACATATTCGTAAGAATATTGACAAGCTACGTTATAAGTACGATCACATGCCTATCATTTATGGTATAGTGTGTGACTCTGTTAATATGATCTATCTTGGTAGCTCATGAGACCCAGTACGTCGTTTTAATAAACACTTAATTAAGATGGATGCTGCTCGTATGAATGCTGCTTTACTTGCTGATATCCAACAGTACGGATTAGAAAGTTTTACAGTATATGTATTCTGTAAGGTTGTTATTCCTCGTAGCCTTCCTCTTAAAGAGCGTAAGGCGTTACTATTAGAAGCAGAGCAGTCCTATATTGACATTCTTCCATGAGACCAGACCTACAACAGCATAAATGCTAAATCATAATCCCCTTTTCATTGTAATGTTAGGGGGGGTCGTCATTACGGAGCCGTGACTGTGTGGGGGGATGGCCGATAATGGCGCTTTATCCCTCCATTTTTATTATGATATGAAGAAAGAAAAGGGAGAACTTCTAGGTTCGATTCCTAGCTTTCCGATTTTAACTTATAAGAGAGATACGTCATGACACCTTAAGAGAGATGTTTAAAGGTATGACTATTCCTTACAAAGGTATGCCTATTCCTTACTATAAAGGTATGCTTATTCCTTTCGTAATATATAAGAGTAAGACAATATCTTGTACTATGGGCTAAATTATATACGGTCTAGATGTGATAGTTCTAATATCGCTTTTTACATAACATGTTAGTCTCTTATAAAAGTCCATAAGATTAGTACTATATAAGTGACATCGTAGCTTGATCATATACTGTCCAATCACATTCCTCTATATTATATGGTAGAACGAAGAATTGGTACAGGATCATGTCTATGTATTTAAATGCGATCAGAACAAAAAATTAACCTTACATTATTATGACTCGATGATTATTCAGTACAAACGCTAAAGATATTGGTACACTATACCTAATCTTTGCTATCTTCTCTGGTATGTTAGGAACAGCCTTCAGTGTTATCATCCGTATGGAGTTAGCATCACCTGGAGTGCAGTACCTACACGGTAACCACCAGCTTTACAACGTTATTATTACAGCTCACGCTCTATTAATGATTTTCTTCATGGTTAATATTACTTATGACAATACGATTCTTTCTTTATACCAGGTACCTAATCCCAAATAGTACCGTGGAATATGCAAGTTCACTCGTATATCGTAAGTATTATAAGTAGCCGGGTAATACTGTAAAGTATTATTTTTATTTCGCTATATGCTGAAAAGTGTTTATTCTGTAGTACCTATTTTTAGGTCACAATCTATAAAATCAATATACAATCAGCAGAGTTATAAGACTCTCAACGACTACACGCGAATATCCTTAATACTAAGGATCAAGATATAGTCTGTTTCTCTAGGTTGTTAGATTCATAAAATTATACAGCCAAGAGAATCGTATGCCTGCTCTTGTAGGAGGATTCGGTAACTACTTAGTTCCAGTTCAAATCGGAGCACCTGATATGGCCTTCCCACGACTTAACAACATTAGTTTCTGGCTACTTCCACCTTCACTAATTCTACTACTTGCAAGTGCACTAGTAGAGCAGGGAGCAGGAACAGGGTGGACAATCTACCCACCTCTTTCAGGTATCCAAAGTCACTCAGGAGGATCTGTTGATTTAGCTATTTTCAGTCTACACCTAGCTGGTATTAGTTCAATGTTAGGAGCTATGAACTTTATCACTACAATCCTAAACATGCGACACCCTGGAATGTCAATGCACAAACTACCACTGTTCTGTTGGGCCATCTTTATTACAGCTATCTTACTTCTACTATCACTTCCTGTGCTAGCTGGAGGTATTACTATGCTACTTACAGATCGTAACTTCAACACTTCATTCTACGACCCAGCAGGAGGAGGAGATCCTATTCTATTCCAACACCTGTTCTTAACCACTATTAAATATACTACCTCGTCATTTACTGATACAACCTACTTCACAACCATCTCACTATTTTCAGTGGGTATATTATTAACCCCAGTGAGTTCCACTCGATCATCCTTTGACTTCACTAACTTCTATGGCGCCTACTCTAAGCAGTTTGGGCCTAACAAGCCTTTACCATCTCGAGAGTTTCTTGAATGGTTAATTGGATTCACAGAAGGGGACGGTTCTACAGTTACTACGAATCGGGGGGAATGTTCTATTATCATTACCCAAAGCACCATTAGTATTGCAGTATTGCACTACATCCGTGACACGCTCGGGTTTGGTTCTGTTATAATGCAGAGCGCTGCTAACTCGACACATCGCTTCGTTGTTCAAGACAAGGCGTCTGTCTGGTTACTGTGCCAATTATTCAACAGTAACTTAGTGTTTCCAGTTCGTCAGGCTAAGTTTCTTGCTTTCCTTACTGCCTTTAATCGTTACACATCAACCGGATCATTACGGCTACCAACAATTTTACCTATCTTATCTACGGTTCTTCCTACACTTCAGGATGCTTGGCTACTAGGTTTCACCGATAGTGAAGGCTGCTTTACAGTATCCCTATTGTCTAACAGTGTCGCATTCCGTATCCGGTTTATTCTAAGCCAGAAATGGAATGAGAACCGTGTAGTTCTTCTCCACATTATTTCACTACTCGGTGTTGGTGACTTAGTTGCTCACTCTAAGGTTCTTAACTGAGAGATACGTGTGAGTGGACTTCGTAACCTAGGCCCTGTATTTGCATACTTCAACGCTAATGCGCTCAAAACTAACAAGGCGGATAGTTACAAACTGTTCGTGGAGTTATATGACCGCTTACGTCTTAAACATCACTTAGACCCTGTACTCCGTGCAGAGTTAAAGGCTATGGCTGCCAAAGTGAACCCTGGGTATCAGTATAAATCAGGTAAATAATAACTCTTTGCTAGCAACTTCAATGGCAAAAAAAGTCACAATCAATACGGGAACAAAGGATATAGTTTAGCGCGAGCTATGAAAATTAATAGGCAGGTGTTAAATAATATAAGACCTATTTAATTGAGTGCAACAAGCACACTATCATTCTAGTCTTCACATAAAGGCTCTGAGACAACTACTAGAAGGAATCAGAGTATCTGTGATTCAGCCCTGACAGGGGTTGAGGGTGTAAATATAGTTATTACACCTGGCAACACAAGTGAAAACGGTTAACATCCTATCCTAGGACAAGACCGTCGGTTATCTATTTAGTCGCTACAGACTGGGTCACTTGTGGGTACCTGCAATGGTGCTTAATGTACAGTCGTCCACCCCGCTATCATGTTAACCTGAATCATAAAAGGTTATACTTGCATAGTATCAAGGACACCCTGAGGCGTACGCTAAATTTCTAAGTCCATAGATTGGGACGCGTATGCTGAGTGTTACAGTAACCATCGACAAGGACATTAGAGTCGATGTGTTGGGGAGGAGGGTTCTTCGGACACCCTGAGGTTTACATCTTAATTATCCCTGCCTTCGGTATTGTATCACACGTAGTTGCTACTTTCTCTGGTAAACCAGTATTCGGTTACCTAGGAATGGTTTACGCTATGTTCAGTATTGGAATTCTTGGATTCATCGTTTGGTCTCACCACATGTTCGCTGTAGGTCTTGACGTTGACACACGTGCCTACTTCACAGCCGCTACAATGATTATTGCTGTAAATTTAATAGATAGGAGCAGCGCCAGATCAGCTTTATGCAAAAATGGCAATCTCGTAATATGCTAGAATACTAGATAAGTCTAACAACCTAACTTAGGTAACATCGTTAGATTTCGTTCCTTTCCTTAAACATGGAAGGTTGAACACTACTTAACTAGCAAGTTCTCTTGAGCTTCAGCGACTATACGCGAGAATATACTTTAGGTATATATGACATAGTCCGAAAGGTCCTACTATTTCTCACTTTTCAACACTAAGTGATATGACCTCACCTCATTGAGTTACAGGTTTCTGTGATCGTGCTGCTTCCTTTGGTATCAAAATTAACTTACGTGGTACTAAATGGACAGTTACACCAGTATTCGAAATCATGTGTAGCATAGAACATTTAGCTACATTAGAGCTACTTCAGAAGTTCTTTGGAGTAGGTAAGATTTATACTACTAAATCCTCTGCCACTTATCGGGTTACTAAGCTAGGGGATTTGATAGATATTATTATTCCCCACTTTACGGCTTACCCTCTAATTAGTACTAAATGGGTTACATACACTCTTTGAGTACGTTGTTTATCACTTATATCATCAGGAGCCCACAAATCAGCTGAAGGGTTAAATTCACTTTTACCTATATATGCTGCTATGAATCGGGGGGCTTCTGCTATTGTATTACAACACTTTCCTAACTTATTACCTGTACCATTACCTGTCTATACTCGAATGTTTACTGAATTGAACCCTTGATGGGTTACTGGATATGTTACATTATGGGCTCAGTTTGCTTGCGGTATTGCTACAGAGTTCTCACCTATCAAGTACAGCAGTACTGGTGACCCTGCATTTGACAAAGGTGGAATCCCTTATTACACTATGTGGCATACTTTTGGTTTCTCACGTATGGTCTCTGAGGAGATCATAATGAAAGCCTTGAGTGAATTCTTCAATGCTAACCTATGGTTACGTTCTGACGGTTCTCGTTGGGATTTAAGTGTAGGACAAGTTAGTATACTAGATCACCTTCTAGTGCACTTTGACTCTTACCCTTTACCTTCTATTTTATCTGCTGAATTCTTAATATGGCAGGAGTTCGTTATAGGGTCTCTTGACCGCCATTCATTTGGTGAACGACACAGTAATCACCCGGATCATTCACTACGATTACAGTTAGGGAAGTACAACGCTCTTGTAACTAAGTTGGAAGAGCTACGTGCCAAACGACGCCGCGAGGAATAGTACGGATCAAAAGTCCAACAGGAATTAAAATCTTCTCATGGCTTGCTACATGTTACGGTGGATCAATTCGATACACTGCACCTATGGTATTCGCCTTAGGATTCATTGCACTATTCACAATTGGAGGACTAACAGGAGTTATCCTGGCTAACGCTTCACTAGATGTTGCTATCCACGATACTTACTACGTAGTTGCCCACTTCCACTACGTTCTTTCAATGGGAGCTGTATTCGGAATGTTTGCTGCATACTACTTCTGGAGTCCAAAAATCATTGGTAAATCATACAACGAGCAACTAGCACACATCCACTTCTGGACTATGTTCGTTGGAGTTAACCTTACATTCTTCCCACAGCACTTCCTTGGTCTGGCCGGAATGCCTCGACGTATCCCTGACTACCCTGACGCCTTTGCTGCATGGAACCTTGTTTCAAGTATCGGTTCAATGGTATCAGTGGTTGCCTCAATCATCTTCCTATACATCATTTGGGACCAATTTGTACACGGTAAAGCCGTATCAAACAACCCATGGGCTGTACCACAGTTCTTCACTAGCACACCTGAATTCCTAAGCGGTCCACAGTACGCTCACTCATTAGAGTGGACACTAGCAAGTCCTGTACCATTCCACTCATACAACACACTACCAGTACAATCTTAATTGTGCCATCTGTTGTCTGATGTTTGATTTATATTATCCCCCTTTCCTTTTTGATTAGTCATAATAATTAACTAAATACCCAGCCCGATGATACCTTCCTTAGTTCCTAAGTGTTAGGTAAGGGCCAGCTTACTATACATACATACAGTTATGTAAAGCCTTAATACTATTACAATTATGCCACAACTATTACCATTCTACTTCATCAACCAATTATCATTCTCATTCCTAGTGCTAATCACTATGGTATACGTATTCGGAACTTACATCCTACCAGTATTCGCTGAGTTATTTGTAACACGAATGTACATCACTAAACTATAATTTAGTCTTCAGTCTTTAGGCATTGCCATAGACAAATATTTTATCCCCTTATGATAATATATAAGAGAGATACTAGCTATAGCTAGATGCCTATTATGGCTAGGTACGACTTCCTATAGCTGGGTAACAATAATGCTATCCAATAAGGGCTCAATGCTAATGATTGTGAGAGATGTCCACTTCTAAGTTGAAATACTGTCCTTCTCTTATATTAAATTCTCAGAGCTCCAACATATATATATAAGAATATCATATAGTTAACATTACTTGCTATAATGATCTACCCCAATAAAATCCATTGCGCGTTAGTAATCATTATAATTGAATTCAATACTCAGTACTATAGAACACAGCTGACGATTCACCACTACGGCTCATGAATCAAATATATGACAATGATAGACCAGTTAATGCTTATGCTAATACCCATCTGCAAAGGCCGTCATGTATTTACAGTATGTGGGTATATTTAATATTAGTATATGATAGCGGATCGTTTATGTAGGAAAAGCGTTCAATTTAACTTATAAGAGTATTACAAGATATATGATTATTAGTTGTCAATCTCTTATCAGCCTAATAACATTATAATGTTCTAATTATGTCTCTACCATTTCTCTTATGAGCTGGAGCATAAATAAAAGTATCTTTTCCCCCCCCAAGGGGGGGGGAAACAGAAGCCGTATTATTATATTGAAACTAAGTCAAGTCTCATATTTTTAATTATTTTACTACCGTATTCTGTCTTACTAATAAATAGCTAGTTAGGTCTAATCCCTCACTGGGGTCTAGCGGATGAATTAGCGAAGCTAAGAGGGAGCGTAGCGGATGGGTGA
>TARA_R110001606_G_scaffold43914_1_pt1 | contig 10888 bp, 10 predicted proteins | sample TARA_R110001606 | Tara Oceans TARA_R110001606 (sample SAMEA4398315) | marine metagenome | biome: Polar Biome; feature: [SRF] surface water layer (ENVO:00010504); material: water (ENVO:00002006), including particulate matter (ENVO:01000060) such as... | depth 5 m
CAGACTCAAAAAGGTAAGCAATGGTTCTTCGGGTTAAAAGCTCATATTGGTGTAGACGCGAGAACAGGCCTGGCGCACAGTTTAAGTACAACAGCCGCCAACGTACATGACATCACAGAGACAGAAAATCTGCTTCATGGTGAGGAGCGCTTTATCTCAGCGGATTCAGGTTATCGAGGTGCACAAAAACGAGAGGAATTAAAAGACATCGAGGCGGATTGGCTGATTGCAGAAATGCCAAGTAAGGTGCGTCTTCTCAAGAGACACCCGAGAATCAACAAGCAACCAATCCGAACAGAATACCTCAAAGCCAGTATCCGAGCAAAAGTAGAGCACCCGTTTCGGATCATAAAGCGACAGTTTGGCTTTAGGAAAGTGATCTATCGAGGGCTGGCGAAAAACGACAACAAACTGGCGATGCTGTTTGCCTTATCTAATGTGTTTAGAGTTGACCAGATGATACAGGCGGCAAGGGGTTAATCCGTTCAAAATCCACTAAACAAGGCTAAATAAGCTTGCTTAGTGGTGAAAAGCATCAAAACAGATGGAATCCTGTGCTTTTTTATTTGGAAAAGAGAAGTTGAGTGTTTTGCAACTTCTTAATCGTAGTTTCCCTAACTTGGAGCAGCTTTTCAGAGCACGCGTTTTAGTAGCTCATTTGGCTCACAATCAAAGTAGTCACATAGTGCACTAAGTGTATCTGTATTGGTATTGTAGCCTGGCTGATTGGCTATCCTAGTCAAAGTAGCCCTACTTATACCTATATCTTGACTTACTTCTCCGACAGTAATTCTCCTGCCTTCTTTAAATGATTTCTCATCGAGTAATTGCTTAAACATGACACGCAGCATTGTTCTTCTCCAATTAGAGTTTTTCCTATTGTATCAAATGAGTCATATTTGAGTCATTTTTATCTTGACTGAGTCATTAAAGCCTACTATTGTTCTTTTATGACTCAAATGAGTCATAAAAGAATCAATAGGATCTATTATGAATCAAAAATACTTAACAACCGAAGAACTTTCTGAGTGTATCAAGTACGACAGTAAGACCATACGTCGCAAATTAAAAGACACGGTTCTTATCGAGGGCATCCATTATTTTCGACCGTTCGGTGGTCGCAAAATTTTGTACATCTGGGAGCAGATAGAGGAAGACATGTTTAAAGTGCCTGCTATTAACACATTGATGGCTGGTGTCCACTAGGAGTGGTATATGGGAAGCATTAACGTTAGAAGCGGTAAGTTGCTGCTGGGTTTTCGTTTTAAGGGTGAGCGCTGCCGTGAGCAGACTAAGCTGATGGACTCCCCTGCGAACAAGAAGCGAGCAAAGCAAATTCTTGATCGCATTGAGGCTGAAATTACATTGGGCACATTTAAGTATTGGGATTATTTCCCAAATAGTAAAAAGGCTAAGTTGTTCAGAGAGCAGGGTGAAATACTGGCTGAGCATGTTGAGAAAAAAACCAGAAAAACGCTCTTGTTTAAAGAGTTTGCAGAGCTTTGGTTTGATGAAAAAAAGATCGAGTGGAGGAATTCACATGCTCTTTCAGTGAGGAATAGCATTGATGTGTACTCAATACCTTACTTCGGTGAAAAAGAAGTCGGCAGCATCACAAAAGCAGACATACTAAATTTTCGTTCAACTCTCGCCAAAGAACTTAAACGAAAAACTAGTGCTCTTAAGCCTGCATCAATCAACAAGATAATGACACCTCTTCGAATGATTATTAATGAGGCCGCCGACCGATACGAGTTTACCTCTCCTTGGAAAGGAATTAAATCGTTAAAAATCATGAAAACAGACATAGATCCGTTTTCTTTAGATCAAGTAAATTTGATTATTCAGTTGGTTAGAAGAGACTTCAAAAGTTACTTCACAGTGCGGTTTTTTACGGGAATGCGTACTGGCGAAGTGGATGGTCTTAAATGGAAATATGTTGATTTTGAAAAACGGCAGATTCTAATTCGTGAAACCTGGGTAAAAGGGGAGTTTACTTATACTAAAACAGATGGCTCGCAGCGTGAGATTTACATGTCTCAGCCTGTCTATGACGCATTAAAAGCGCAATACAAAATGACGCATGATCAGGAGTTAGTATTTTGCAATATTGATGGTACGCCTCTTAGAAGTGACACTGTGACGAAGCGTATTTGGTATCCACTGCTAAGGCTGTTGGATCTCAAGAAACGACGCCCTTACCAAACACGCCACACAGCAGCGACGTTGTGGTTGGCATCGGGTGAAAATCCAGAATGGATTGCTCGTCAGATGGGGCATACGACGACGGAGATGTTATTTCGCGTTTACTCTCGGTATGTACCTAACCTGACTCGACAGGACGGTTCAGCATTAGACCGTTTATTACAGAGAGAAAGTGCTGCAATGCTTGGAAAAAGTGACTCGAGTTCCGCTGAAGGGGAGAAAACACTATGACACAATCAAATATTTGGGTGACACCTCAGGCATTAAAAACATCACAAATGTTGATCGATGACCTTCATATAAACGACGGTGTTGGGCTTGCTTCAATCCTCAATGTCTCGCCAGTATTTTCGAACTTTGAAGCTGTGTCACTATGGGTTCAAGATAAGCTAACGAGTGACTACGAGCGTTTTTCGAGTTATGAGGTGCTCAGAGGTTCGTTAGTTGGAAGTGTTCCTGCATTTCTTCAAGGGGACTGCTGGTAAAACGTTATAGATAATAACAATAAATAAGGGCTTAGCTGTTTGTGCTAGGCCCTTTTTCATGAGTGGTTTTTATCCATTTAAGTAGACTTCAGCCATACCATCGAGTTTGGCTTTTACTTCTTTCCAGTTGGGCATGACTTGTGTGAGTAGTCGCCAGAATCGCTCGCTGTGGTTGTGTTCGGCAATGTGACAAAGCTCATGAAGTATCACGTAATCAATGCATTCCTTAGGTGCTTTCACAAGGTGAGGGTTGAGCATTAATAGGCCTTTGGCGGAGCAGCTCCCCCATTGTTTTTTCATTGCCATCACACGAAATGATGGCGTGTCTGTCACCCACGTGGTTTTGCTGAGTATTTCTGTCAGTCGTTGTTGAAACAGCACTTGAGCTTTATTTTTGTACCATTGATCAACGAGCGCTTTTACTTTCTTGGTACGCTCTTCGTGATCCTGCTGAAATGTTACCTGTAGTTGGCCACGACTCAGTTTGACGTTGTTTGTTTGGTTAGTATCCACCAGCACTTTTAAAACATAACGTTTGCCTAAATAAAATTGTGTTTCGCCACTGACGTAATGCTTCGGTATCACAGTATTTTTTTGCTTAGCAAACGCTTCGATGCTTTGCCAAATCCATCTAGCTCGCTTTAGCACAGCTTTTCTTATGAGCTCTTCAGACGCATCAAAAGGGGCTGAGGCTGTTACTTTTTGGTCCGGATACACTTTTATCGTAACTTTTCGGTTACTTTTTAACACATCATCACAGGCCGCTAGTTTACGAATGATGTGATATTGAATGGCGTTGTCTCCATATGTAAAAAGACCAGTTTCACCGGGTGTTGTCATTTCGCCTTACCCTCTTGCTAAGCCTAAACGTGTAATTTTTAGAACTTCTTCTATCAATTTTTGAGCGTTATCGAGACCTATAGAAACAAATAACACGGGTAATAACTTCATGCTGATGGCGTTTTCAATTTCAGCTGGATTAATAGAATATTCTGCAACAGCCGTTGTAACAGCCTCATCAATTTCAAACGCGAGAGAAACCAAACGACTATTATCCAATGATTTTTCAGATAAGAGCTCATCATCAAAAAGAAGTTTGAATAATCCGAAATAGGCCTGTGCATGTCTGTTGAGCTTTCCAGACGCGTCGACAAAATCGTTTGGCATGTCTGGCATCTTGCGTTCTTTAATATCTTGTTCAAAGTCGGCAAATAAAATGTACTGTTTGACCGGCGCATCAAACATGGCTTTCGCATCCTCAATGGCTTTTTTTAGAAGATTAGAAAAATGCTCCTGAGCATAAGGGTCATCTGCCAAATCCTGTTCAATCATTTTGGTGATACGCCCCGTAATTTTATCAGTTTGATTTCGAGCTTCATCGCTGGTCATTTCTTCTGGTTGTGCGTGCCTACCCAAATTACCTACCAAATAGGCGCCTTCAGGCTCTTTTATTTCAATGCCGGCAATATGCTTGTCGAGCAAGCTTCGAATGTCTTCTGAGTATTCGTCATAGTTGATGGTTTCATTGGCATCTTCACGGACTTGTAGCCGCAATTCAACAAACGATTTTAAATCACGTTTATACAGATCCCGTTTGTTCTCAGCCGAGGAAGTACCATCAAAAAATTTGTCCTCAAAGTAATTGGCTGATTGAAGGGCAACCTTCATACAATTAGAAAATGCAGTGAGAGCGGCATAGAAATCGTCTCTTTTCTTCGAATTTGCATCACTAAAATGCCCGTCTGATTCGCGGATTTTTGGCGCTAATGCTTGTCTTAATGCGGGGCCATCTTGCTTGTTTTTCACATCATCAAAAATGGCCCATAAATCACGATGTAAGCCTGGGAGTTTTTTGTACTCCATGTCCATTCGGTTGTATAAACCCTTCAAATCATCAATCTCGAAGCCCTTTTGTGTTCGCTCGGCCAAGTCTTGATACTTATCGATTGTGGTATCTAGTTCCTTTAAAATGCCGCGATAATCAATTAAGTAACCAAACTGTTTTTTGTTGTGTAAGCGGTTTACCCTAGCAATTGCTTGTATCAAATTGTGTTCTTTGAGGGGTTTATCAATATACAGAACGGTATTTTTGGGCTCGTCAAAGCCTGTTAATAGCTTATCGACGACGATCATGATATCGGGGCCTTCATCACGGCTGAACTCATTAATGATCGCTGAGGTATATGCCTTTTCATCACCACGATACGTTTTTGCTACGTTATTTTTCCACCACTTTTGGACGATGTCTTTGCTTTCTTGATCCACATCTTCGTGTCCTTCACGGGTGTCTGGCGAAGACATAGCAAGTACCGAAGTGACTTTGCCAATTTTATCCAAAGCATATTGGTAGCGAACGGCCGTGGCTTTTGAGTCGCAAGCCAACTGACCTTTTAAATGTCTTTGTTTAAAGTTCTGGAAGTGGTCAGAAATATCGTGAGCAATTAGCTCAATACGACCCTCGGTCTGATAAATTTGGCCTTTCTGGGAAAACTTCCTTTTCAGATCCGATTTTTGTTCGTCTGTAAGCTTTTCGGTAATGCGATCGAACCAGGCATCGATGGCTTTGTCATTCACATTTAAATCGGGAATGCGCTCTTCATACAATAGAGGTGTGACCGTCTGGTCTTCAACGGCCTGTTGCATGGTGTAGGAGTGAATGATCTTACCGAATTTATTTTCTGTCTTATCGTCTTTTAATAGGGGGGTTCCGGTAAAGGCAACAAAAGCGGCTTTTGGTAAGGCTTGTCGCATCCGAATGTTGTTTTCGCCGTTTTGACTACGGTGGCCTTCATCCACCAAAACGATAATATTTGGGCTGTCGTTAAAACAGTTCTTTTGTTTTACCGCGGAGCCAAATTTATTGATGATGGAAAAGATGACTCGTTCGTTGCCTTGGCCGATTTGCTCTGCTAACCGCTTACCTGATGTCGCCATAGCCTCTTTTTTATCTCGTACGGTAAATACCCCACCGGATGAAAAAGTTCGGCTTAGTTGATCTTCTAGGTCTATTCGGTCGGTAACAATGATTACTCGGCACTGGGCGAGCTCTTCAAACCAAATCAAGGCTTTGGATAATAATACCATGGTAAAGGATTTGCCGCTGCCGGTGGTGTGCCAGATTACACCACCTTCTCGTGCGCCAGCAGGGTCAAACGTACTGATACGCTCTATTAACGCTTTAATACCAAATACTTGCTGATAACGAGCAATGATTTTGCCTGCTTTTTTATCAAATAAAGTGAATAAGCGGGTCATTTCCAGTAAACGGTCGGGGCGTAGTAAGCAAGTGATGATCCTGTCTTGATCGGTCACGGCCAAATCTCCGGCGCTTATTAACGACTCGTATCGTGTTCTAGCGAAGGTGGGTCGGTGATCAAAAAGCCGGTTGAGCTGTTGATCGTCTAAGGCCTGATTTTTCAAACGGATAAACTCAGCTTCTGTTATTCCATTGTGAGAGTCTTCTTCTTTCCACTTAGCCCAAAACTTTTCAGGTGTGCCGCAGGTGCCATATAAACCATCGTGACCATTGACCGAAAGCAATAACTGACTGTAGGCATAAAGGTGAGGAATTTCGGTTTGGCCTTGATTGCGAATATGCTGAGAAATCGCCTCGGTATTTGTTGAGCGACCTTCCTTTTTTGAGTCTGGTCGCTTGGCTTCGATTACCGCTAGAGGAAGACCATTTACAAAGCAGACAATATCGGGAATACGGTTACTGGTACCTTCTGCGTTCTTGACCACCAGCTCTTCAGTGAAATGAAAAGAATTGTTTTCAATATTGTGCCAGTCGATTATCTGAATCGTTGGAGAGGCTTTTTTCCCATCTATAAACTCAGTAACACTGATGCCATACAGTAAGGCATTATAAATTTTTTCATTGGCTGCTTTTAACCCAAGGTTCATTGCAGGGTTCAGCTCATGAATGACTTTATCAATAACGGCATCGGACAGTAGGTATTTTTTTCCGGCAAAGGGAAAGGACTGCTTTGCTAAGAACTGTTTTAATACGGGGAGCAAGATCACTTGGTGAGTGCTTTTTTTCTCTATGCCTGCGTGGTTGCCACGTAGGGCTTCGCACTTATCTGGTGGAATAAAGGTGTAGCCCAGATTTGAGAGTAAAGACAACGCTGGGATTTTTGCGCTGAATTCTTCCGAGTAACTGACGGCTTTAGGCGGAGTTATGTCCATATTAAATACTCTTTAACTGATTGATCTCTCAGGACCAAAGGCTACTGTTTTAAACGTTTATTTTTAATGTGGTTGAGTTATGAAACCCATTGTTTGAGTACACTGATCGCGGCCGGTGAAAAGGCTTCCAACTCTCCGTCTTTAGGTGTGGACAAGTCTTGGATTAGCATCTTAAGAATTTCGTTATCTTCTATCCCATCTTCTGGGTCCACGCCGTTGCACAATAACAGTGAAGTAACGAGTTGCTTTCTTTGTTCTATAAGAGAACGGTTACCGGTCAATTCGTCACCTAAATTTAAGATTTTTATCGCTTCTTTTGCTCTATCAGTTAAGCCAATTATTTTTCCGCTTAACGTAAAGCTTAATTCTGATTCACATGCTTTTACTAAAGGCGAGAATGGAAGTGGTTGAGACCCATGAGCGTCATCACATTGCTTAAAGGTTCTGCAACTTGCAACGATATTGGAAAAATCTAAACTGCGCTGAGGTGCGATTCTTCGAGCTTCAACGTGTTCATTCATGGTGTCTTTGGTTGAACCTGATATTTTCTTACAGCAGTATGCACACAGGTAATATTGTTCTGAGGAGCACGCTGATCGTATTGCTTCTCTTTCAACTTCGCCAAGGTCGCTATATTGACCTATTGGATTGTGTTTTTTCCACTTCTTTATAATCTCAGGTTCAAACCCTAATCGTTTAATTATCTCTTTCAAGGTTAAGCTCCTTTTTACGAAGCAATAGCCTTGCCTTGGATAATTCTATGTTGTCTATGGGTAGGGTATGTTGTAGCTCTGTTAATTGCTGCTTAGCGTTTTCGATTTCAGAATCGTGAATCGAGTCATATAAAAGCGTAAGCTTTTCATTTATCACTGCATTGCGGATGTCAGTGTCCATAATATCAAGGAGTACCGTGTTTGCATCCTGCCCATACAGTGAGGGCAGTTCTTGCACTTCGTCCTCGTTAATCAGGTAGGTTAAAACCCCTTCACTGTCGCTGATAACCAATGGTGAGTGTGTTGTGAGTACAAACTGGCATTGTGGAAATGTGCTGGTAAGTTGGTGAATAAGACGGCGTTGCCATTTTGGGTGAAGGTGCATGTCCACTTCATCAATGAGGACGATACCGTCTCCGATCAAAGGATTATCTAGCGACGGGTTCATAACCGCCAAGCGTCTCGCAATATCACCAATGAGTGCCATTAGTGACTTTTCACCTTGAGAAAGCTGAGCAACATTTAATGTCTGGCCATTTTTATCAATCGACATATGCAGTCTTGGCTTACGTCGTACACGCAGGTTTGAAAATTCCGGCATAAATGCATAAATAGCTGAGCGTACAGCGGCCAGCTGTATATCTCTTTTTGATGCTTTTATTTCTTTAAGTTTTGCCCAGCTCTCATCGTCGTGACCAAAAACAAGACGCAGTTGTTCAAGCATATCGTCTGATATGCTTGATTCGTTTTCAGTGTCTTCACGCTCTCTAAACCATTCAAAGAAGCGTCTAAAATCCACGCCCTGACTGAGAGATTTGTCATAACCATCAAGTTGTAAAAACGAGTGTTTCCCTTTTATTTTCAAAGGTATATCAATAACAACTCGCTCAACTGAATAGAAGGCGACCAAAGGCAATGATGATTTATCGTTCTGGGACAGTAAGGTACGGTAATGATTGGCTAAAGAGGTGACGCCCCAGTAATCACTTTTCAATGAGGCTTTGCGACCTTTGCGTGTTCTTGCAACGCGCCAAGGGAAATAGCTTCCATCATCGGACTCTCCTTCAGCATTAGGGTCTGCGGTATTGCCAGTAAAGTGATACACATCGAGGTTAACGGAAGCGGATGACGCTTCATTTTTAATGGCTAATTCTGGGATTGGGCTGCCTACGCCTTTTTCACTTTGGATACGTGCGACAAGCCAACTGAGCGATGTCGCAAGAGACTTTAGTATCGATGTTTTACCAGAACCGTTATTACCGACGAAGACAGTAACATTGCTTTGTTTATTTCCTGCAGGGGCTAAAAGAACTTCTAACGTATCAAAACGCCCTATATTACGAAGTGTTAACTTTTTAACTTCCATTAGCTTGCCTTTGATTCTAAATTTTCGTTATGTAATTTAACCCGACGTATGTCAGTAAACAACTGTCGTACCTAGGCTACCATCTCGTTATTGAAATGAGCGAATTATAGTCGACTTACCACCCATTTTGCCCGCAAATGAAAACGTCTGTTTGGTCCGTCATAGACTGCAGGAAATAAAACAACCTAATGAGTTATGTCACGCTGTGTACTTGCTCACTAGCTGACTCAAGTGTCCTGCCTTGATAATCATGCAATGTCACGCCTTTCTCTGTTTTCCAGTTTACCCAACCATTAGCTGTAGCAAGCAATAAAAACATCGAGGCGCCACTGGGTGATGGAAATAAACAGTCACGTTGAAAAACAAAACGACCATTTTGCTCTGCTATTACCCCTTTAGCTAAAAGGCGGTCGCGCTTATCGTAAAACCGCTGGTCGGTTTTGCGCGTTGTTGTCATCGGGGCGGAGGAGCCTTTTAGTACCACCATGCCTTCGTTAGTGTATATGCCTCTGGCATCCACATCGGCACGGTTACAAATGAATACCTGTTCGGGTTTAGTAGATGACTGTTCAGCAAGAGGTTCAAAAATTGGATAACCAAGAGTGGCTAGCAGCAAACTGCCAATCTCATGAATTTCATCACAATCGGCTTTAAGCGGAATCGGCGTGTGGGGCTTTTGCCCGCCATTGCCATTAAGCAGTTCATATCGCTGGCAGAGTTTGGCTTTTTCAATAGACAGGGATTCTAAATACAGCACATGAGTTTGGGTTAAGTTATTGGTGAGCGACACCAATACCAGCACTCGTTCCCAGTCTTTCTTTTCATCTTTATAGTGTTGCATTAATCGGCTGCCTACATCACCCGACTGTCCAATATACAACTCGTCTTTGCTATCGCCAGAGACTAAAAAATATAGCCCAACCTGTTTGGCCTCTGGCATTTTTACAAATTCAGCGATATCACTACGAGGCACTTCAATTAAGCGAATAATCGACGTGGTTTGCTCAGCAATACGAATACCCGCAGGGTCGCCAGTAGGTAAAAATATTTGAATAGTACGAGGGCGTTTTTGGGTAATCATACGATCCCTTCAGCAAGGTTAATTCCATTATTCATTTAATATGTATCTCTTATGCTAACTACAAATTCACCAGTCTTTGCTACGCATCGATCATCTTTAATAACAAACCCTTCAACCCAATGGTCTCCAGAATATGATGTTGACTCGGTTCGAAATATATCGGAACTATTGTTATTGGCATGCTCTGATATTTCTCCACGCATTTGTCCTGCGTCTCTTGCTTCCTGCCCAGTATTTACAACTTGCCAATATATTTTGAATGGCGGTGGTACATCAGTATTTAATTTAAATTTCAGACGCTTTCCTTTAAGGAGAGGTTGCCCTGATTTAAAGTTTTTCCAATACACGTTGGTTTCGTATTTTCCTTTGATCGTTGCACTGTATCGAGGATTAATCGTTATTGGCCAATTACCAGAATCTTTATGCGCTACTTGAAAATTCAAAACAGGTAAACTGGAGGTTTTGTAAACATCAACCAATGATTTAGTAAATAAATCATGTTCAATAATTTGATTGATATTGATTAAATCATCTCTTAACCAGCCGACCCATTGGAAAAATGCTTTTGCTCTAGCGTGATCATCTTCATGCCATCTGTCAGCAAAGTTCTCACCCGGGTTTGTCGGATTCAGAATGCTCCACTTGCCATCTGCTGTTCTGGTAATTAACGAATACAATGATCCGACATAAGCTTGATTGTAAATAAACTGATTATTTAGCTGGTTAGAATGCCTTTCAAAATTAGCGACTAGATTTTTTAAGGTCTCAAATATAGAGCTTTCATTTTGATAGCACTGTGCTGCTATTAACCCGGCGGCATTTTATATCTTCTAAGCGGCATAGCAGATTG
>TARA_R110001606_G_scaffold355358_1_pt1 | contig 10885 bp, 15 predicted proteins | sample TARA_R110001606 | Tara Oceans TARA_R110001606 (sample SAMEA4398315) | marine metagenome | biome: Polar Biome; feature: [SRF] surface water layer (ENVO:00010504); material: water (ENVO:00002006), including particulate matter (ENVO:01000060) such as... | depth 5 m
CCCCTGCTTTTAGTGGGGGTTTGTTTTTTAGGTGTCCGTTATAGTGTCCGTTTAACAAAAAGTTATAGATCCATTAGACAATTAATTGCAGTATGTCCTCCCAAAATAACACCGCATCCTATAGCTTGCTTTTTAAAGTTCTTAGCATAAGCAGCCGCATAGCTTTTTGAGTCTACACCGCAGCCCACTTGCATACCAAAAACACGAAATTTTCTTCCGACCATCCACTCAACATAAGCCTGCGTATGAATATGCCCCCCAACGCTTGACATCATGTCGTTTTTTGCTCTTGTTCGTGCTGTGCCGCCTTCACCATGCGTAAACTGTACATTGTCATAAACCACACGCTCTTCCCAGTTCCAGTTAGTGCCTAAAACTTCATTATAAGATTTAATCCAGGCCTTTGGAATAGCTGAGTCAAAAGCTTTCCTCATTACTATTCTGTCATGATTTCCAGTTAACACATCAGCAACTGGAAACTCTTTATTCCATTTTTGTATGTCATCTATTGCTCTCTTAAGTTCGTCTCCTCCTCCTAGTCCATCTGGATCAGTTGGATGAAATGAGCTATAGTGTGAATCTATAATATCACCTATAAAAATAACCTGGTTACAATTCCATTTTGCATAGGTGTTTTGACAAAAATCAAAATACCCATCTAGTTCAAAAGGAGCATGAATGTCTCCAATTACTAAGATTCGCCTTTCTTTAGTATTAATGTTATTAAAAGCTGCTAATTTATTACCAGACAGTCTAGGTCTTTCTTCGTGCATATTATTTTCTGCCTTGACCTCCAGGTCTTTTTTTACGTTTATTTTCTCTATGTGTATTAACTACTTTAGCCACTATTTCTTTATCGTTTGAAATTTCTCAAAACCCCTCGAACCAAAATATGAAACGTAAATTGTAATCATAAGAGATTTTAATAAGTCAATCCATCCGCTATCTATGTCAAATTTAATATCTGAGCTGTCTAATAGAATTAAAAAAACCATTGACAGGGTTAAAAAAATTAGACTAAGAGGCCTTGTATTTTTAGAAAGCCAGGAGTCTGATTTCATATCTGAATCCCATCTTTTAGAAACCTCTTGCATTTCTACCATATCCTGCTCTAATAGTTTTAAGGCCTTTTCTTTATCTTCTGGAGGTAAAGAAGGATCTTTTTGTATTAAGTTCTTTACAAGGCCTAGAACTCCTTTGTCTGGCAATACTTCTCCAACTGTGCCAAGTAATCCAGGAGCAGCTTGAAGTAAAAATTGTCCGACTTTAGTTTCTGAAAATTTCTTTTTCATCTAGTAAGTCCATAAAGTTATGTCTGGAGCATCTGGATAACCAATTCCCACATGAACAAAGTTGTTTTTTCTGCTTACTCCAATTCTAGTAAAGCCTACTTCTATAGCAGCTTTAACCAAAAGAAAAGTGTCTTGACCTCCAACTGCTGCAATATCTACAGCTGCTCCATGTGCATGCTCTCCTGGCTTATTTTTCTTAGCTTCTATGGGATGATTTGGAGATCTATAAGTTGAAGTTAATTTTATTGGTTTTCCGTAAGTGGCTCTTAAACTATCTAGCATATTTAAAAGCTTAGAGTCCATCATTTCAAAATTCCGAAACTCATTTTCTTTAAAATATTTCATTGATTAGTTTTTATATTTCCGTTAGAAATTGGAGGCTGTACGTTTGGAGTTACAGTAGTGTTTCCGACTGTTGCTGTTTGAGGTATATTTACAAAAGTGTTATTTTTATAATTTGAATTGTAAATATTATTTAGATTAGCATTAATATTTCTAAGTCTGTCAAAGTTCCTTTGCGTGTTATATAAGTATATATAATTGTGCAAACTGATTTGTCTTCTAAATTCAATAAGCTTTATATATCTTGCTAGCTCCAGGTTTGACATTGGCCTGTTATTAAATTGAGCCTTGCAAGAGAAAATTAGAATAATAAAAATTAAAACAAAAAATCTCATTTGTTTTTTATTTTGTTAATTATAGTTAAGATTGCCCACTCCAAAATTCGAAAAACTACATAGACTTCGAAAAGTTCTACAATTGTCATTTTTTATTAAAATCTTTGTCTAAAGCAACTTTTAAAAAAACTCGGTCAATAAGATCATCTTGCATTTTTATAATCATTCCCTCTAATTGATCTTTTTGAGAAATTAAAGAATCTACTTTAGTTTCTAAACTGTCATTTCTTCTTTGCAGCTCTACTAGTTGCTGATCGTCTTTTCCAATAAACACAAAAACACTAGCTCCAATCGTTGCAACTAAAGCTCCGACAATAAGCTTAAAGGTGTCATTGTTGGTTTGAGGTATTTCAACAGAACTTAAAAACAATAACAAAAGAATAACAAAAGCAAAAACAACTCCACTTCCTATATATCCTCTTAACTCTCTCCTTTCTCTGCTATTCATAATTTGTTTTTAATTTGTATTATCGTATAAACAATTGCAAGACATAAACTTGCTGTTTGCAAATAAGGGTTAATAACATTAACTGCACTTATTAATAAAGCTATACCATTCAATCCGTAAAGTTTATAATCATTCATTAGTTAATTTTCATTGCCCAGTATATAAAACTAACACCATTTTCATTATTATAAGAAGTGCTTAATAATTGTATTCCTGTACTTGTAAAATTTAAACCTCTGTAATTAGGTGCAGTGCCTTCAGTACAGTAACTTATATCAGCACTATTAAGGTATATTTCACAAGTTCTCGGATTAGATGTATTTCTTTTATTATCAAAAACAGTCCAATAATTATTTCCAGCTCCTGAACTTATTGATTTTAACATTATAAATGAGGGTTCAAAACCAAGCGTAATATTTTTAGTACTGGCATCACCAACATAAGAACCAAACTTTGAAAAGCCTGCTACCGAATGAAAACAATATGCAATATAATTATTTGTATGTCCTGTTTCATTATCTAGATTTACTCCAAAAGTAGTTGAGGTAAAAGGACCAAAAGGTCTTGCTTGCCCTCCATTGGTTCTAGTGTCCTGTACTTGTGCGTTTGTTGAATTTAAAAGAATATAATTACTTGCTGATAAATCTTTATGCCAAACCACCCAATTTCTTGTATCATCTAAATTTTTGATAATTACCATATCGGGTCCTGTAGCTGAACTTAATCCGTGACCTACGGTTCCAGCAGAGCCAGTTCCAGTATATTTCACAATGCTCATTCCTGCACTTGGGTTTGCACTTACTAAACTATCAATAGTACCAACTTCGTTTTCTATCGGAACGTTATTGTTATTATCTAGCATTTTAAATGAGTAGGCTACGTAATCTTGTCCACTTTTATTTGTTGCCTGATAAGTTCCATCAGTTCCACAAGTAGCTGTAAATCCTGCATTGTTAAAACTTGAAATTCCTCCGTGAAGTAAATAATTAGCTACCGACCCTGTTTCAGTAGCATTATTTGTGCTTAAAAATTTATCTTCTACTCCTCTAACTGTATCATAAACTCTCCAATTAACAGCAAAATCTCTGTTTTTAATTAGTACCAAATCAGGTTTGAATAAAAAACTATCATAAGTAACATTATAGGCAGTTCCATCATAAGAGCTGCTAGGCGTTGTTTCTGCATTGTCAGTAAATTCGTATAATGCAAGACAACCTAATCCTGAAGGATAATCTTTAGTTGATGCTGATGCTTGTGTTTCATTATATAATGAAGTAACTGCCGTTTGATTTAAAACTGTATTATAAATTCTTAATTGGTCTATTGCTCCGTTAAATAAATTTGCAGGATTTGCATATATTTTTTTAGCACCTATTACAACTGTACCCTCTATAGTTGAAATAGCACCACTATGTAGCGTGTCAATAGTTGTTGAAGGCTGTTGTCCATCTATATAAACATCAACAAGAGAACCTGACCCATAAACACCATTAAGTGTTAATACTATATGATGCCAAGAACCATCGTTATAAGAAGCACTTGTTGTTTTCATATATACCGAACCGCCATTATTTGCACCGTAACCTGCTCCAATTTTACCATCTGCAAGCATATAAATCCATTCCCAAGTATATCCATTTCCAACACCATAAGGACCAACAGATTGCATAACTCCAAATGCAGATGCGTTTGTTTTAAACCATAAACTAACAGTTCTTAAATTTGCAACTGTTGGTGTTAATGCTGTACTTATATAACTACTACTCCCATTAAAAACAGCATATTTAGTAAACAAAGTATTTACAGAACCTATGCTTTGAGTTCCACCGTTTCCTGTATAAGTATGAATATCAAAACTTTTTGCTAAAGTTGGAGTTGTAGTATCTGGGTCGGCTGCTACTGCATAGAATATATAGGTTTGTCCACTAACGTTAATGTTTGTGTTTCCTGTTAAATCTGTATGGTCTTGTAAAACAAAGCCAGTAGTTGTAAAATCTATTGTATCGTATGCTGATAAATCTCCTTCAGCTGCAGAATCATTTGGATATAAAAATTTGTTTCTTTCGTTTGTTGGGTTTCTTTTATTATCAACAATTATCCAGTTACCTGTTGCATCTGCATTTTTAATCATTACCCAAGCTGGTTCAAATCCACACTCTACATCATTCCCTGCTAAAAACGTTCCCTCATAAGTTCCAACTTTTGAATATTCAGCTACTGAATGGAAGCAGTAAGCTATTGATGAAATATTAGCCCCATTAACATCGCCAAAATCTGACACCGTAAATACTTCATTTGTTGGGTTTGTATTATTCCAAACATTAGCAGCATCAGAAGCAGCAATATTTGCATCAAGAACTAAATATTTTGTGTTTCCTATCCCTGAACTATATACAAACCAATTAGCAGATGCTTCTGTTCTTTTTTGTATTATTAATTCTGGAGCAGAAGAGAGTCCGTGACCAATAGTTGCTCCCGCAGTATTATTCCCTGTATAACTAACAACACTAAACCCTGCTGCTGTATTTGCACTTACTTGGCTATCTATTGTACCTTCTTCGTTTAGTGCTTTAGCACCTGCTGCTTTCCAAACCCATATAACATAAGTAGCATTAGGATGATTAGTATTAGAACCACTCGCTTGAGTCCCTTGTACCACTACAAGATTACTTCCACTTAAAGACTTTATATATCCATAACCATTAAATTCACTTGTGGTTGTATATTGTGCATTAGCTGCATTAGAAAATATTGCTTTCATTGGGTCACTTCCACCCCTTACACTATCCGTTAAAAAATGACTAAAAGCTGCATCCCTTCTTTTTAACCAAACAAAATCAGCATCAATTCCCAAAGGTATTGTTCTAGTTTCTTCGGTATTTCCTGTATATATAATAGTCCTAAAGTTTTCACTAGGTACTATTCCACCTGCTGCTGCTGCACCTTTTAGTAATTTGTTGTTTATCATTAATCAAGATTTATATCGTAAATAACTACGTCACTCTTTTTACTTATTGCATTAATTTCACTTTCTTTTGTATCTACGTTTGTTTTTATTGCTGCTCTTGCAGTTACTACTTCGCTAGGTATTGCAGTTCCGTGTTCTGACTTTCTCCAAACATACCAATCAGTTGGTTCTAGTTTTCTATAAGAATTAGATTTTAAGTTTTGTATTTTACTAGCCTTTAATTGTGCAAGAGTTTGAGTCCAAGTCTTGTTTGTTTTAGTGTAGGTATAATGCTGATCTTTGCTTACAAAAAATATTTGACTTAAATTATGAATGCGTTCATCATAACCACTAGGCAAAACCACATCAAAGAATCCGTGTGCTTTTCCTTCTTCGTCACTCATTGTAGATCCCCCACCTAATACAGTACCTAGTGAACTACTAAAACTGTTTGGGATGCCTTGACTAACTAATATCGTACCGTTTTTATTTTGTGCTTTCATTATGATGCTATTTGTGAAATTGTGTACCAAGCTACATTAGTTGCTACCCATTTTAATTGTATTAAATTTTTTGCTCCTGCTGCATCTGAATAAGTACCAGCTATTTTATTATAAGTACAACTTGCTGTATTTGTCGTTCCTAGTGTTACAGTATAAGAACCACCTGAAGCATCTACTTGTAGAGTTTTCATATCTCCAATACCTACATTTGTAAAGTTTAATGTAGCTGAATGACCTGCTGTATAAGTAAATACATCCCCCAAAGCTGTATTAACTGTTATTGCACTTGCTGAAGTTAAAGGTACTGCTGCTGTGTATTCTACTCCTAGTTTTGCAAAGGTTATACCATCATCTGCTAAAGACAATGTCACAGATGTGTCAGCTACTGATGCTTTTGCAAGCGGAGCTGTAGCTGTTATGTTTGCTCCTTCATATACTTCATCTGTGTTCGAAATAACCTTTACAAAGGCATTTCTTAGCGGATCTCCATTTCCTTGATCTGCAGTTCCTGGATTAATTACTGATTTAGCCATTTTTATTTTTTATTTTAAGTTGTATCAATTGTTGTTGTTGTACTATCTACTTTTAAAGTAGTTGAGTCAATGGTGCTTGCTCCTCCACAAACAGGATAAACCGCACCCCATCCCTCTGATCTGTCGTTGTCTCCCCACCAGGATTCACAGTAAATTGCTCCAAAACTCATAAGACCCAGTCAATTGTATAAGATTCATAATTTGGACTCACATCTGCGTTACTATTTGAATACCATTCAGGGAAAGATGCTGCAGCATTAAAGGCCATATAGTCTAAAAAGCGTTGAGTGTAACTCTCAGCTCTGTCTCTTTCTATTTGCACTATTTCTTTTATTTCTTGAGAAGTGACATTAGAAGAGTTTTCTGAATTGTGCATGTAAATTCCTTTATTCGAAACCGTTATAGCTCCAGTTTTTAAAAATTCTGCTGTACATAGATGAATTAGTATTGGTTTTATATAATCATCTAATAAAGCTTTGTACGTTGCAGGAATAACAGTGCCATTATTTACTAGAGCTGTTATGTCTGTAACATATTTATTATATAAGTCTGTGCCTATAATCTCTCTTAAATACTGAGTTTGACTTAAATGTAGTGCAGGAATTATTTTGTCTGCATCTATATTTCCGTCCAGTATTGGAGATCTTCTTATTATATCCTCTTTAGTACAAAATAAAACTTCTGCCATTATGCTCTTCCTTTATTTGGTCTTTGATTTGGTGGTGTCCCCTCTATTCCTTTTCTTTTAAGTCCAGGAACGTTTCCGACTCTTTTGTCATTTTCTAAATTGTCTGTTTCACTTGGCTCTAAAAACTGGCCTTGACTATTTCTTTTTCTAAAGAAAATCATCCTTTTGAAAAAATGTTTACAGTTAACGCCTCCAAGGAATTTAAAAATATCGTAATTATTAGCACCTTTTTTTCCTAAGCCAGGATTTGGATCTAGTGCTGATAATTCGTTAATGTCTTCTAATCTATAAAGCAGTCCATGCTTTGTACCAGTATTTCTAGACATCATAGCTTGACAAAATGCTCTTTGTGCATTTGGGTTTCCGTCATATTTGTAACGTAGCTTATAAAGACCTTTATCCTCTTTGCTTTTATCTTCTGCATCAGCAGTGTCTGCAAACATTTTAAGCTTTCCAAGCATTTGCTCCTCCTGTCCATCTACTACATTGGTTTCTTCTACTAGCTCCCATTGATCATCTAGGTCTTCTCCAAACTTTTCTAAATTTTCTAAAATTAAAGATTCATGATCTTTACTTAATTCAGGCCTTTGACTAGAAAGCTTTTCTCCAGTTTCTTCTTCTCTTTGTTCTTTTGTAATTACATCTTCGGTATTGACAAATTCAATAGGTGTTAGTGTTTGAACGTATATATCTAGTGAAATGTTATTGACTGCTAAGATTTCATCTATTGCATCTATAATCATATCCTGGTAAGGCTTAATGACAATATTTTCAAAAAGATTATGTGCGTTTTGTATTTCTTCTGAGTTTGATCCTAAAGAGTTTCCTGTGTCTCTAATTCCGACAAGTAAAGGAGATGTTATTCTATGAGCTAATAGAAGTTTTCTAGTACACTCCTCAGCAATGTAAGAATAGACATCTGCTGCATCTGAAACTGAAATATCTTCAATCTGCGTTTTATTTTCTGGAGAATCTGTGAATGAAACAATAACCTTTTCGCCATTTGCACCAGTAAGCTTATTCATTATCTCATTCTTAATCATTAGCTGCTTTTCGAGAGTTGGCACTCCTGAAGTAAAACTTACTAGCTTAGTTCCAGAAAAAGAATTTTGTACTTCATTGACTAAATACTCAGAAATCTCACATTCTAGCTTTGCATAATTTAAAGCCGAAACCCAGTCTGGAGGGCTTACATAGTGCATTCCAGGAATAGATCTTTTAATGATCAATATTTCATTTTTACCTCCAGATCCAAAAACAGGTATTCTAGTTAAGTCATCTCCTTGCCTATAGTCTTCCCATTTTGGAAAATAATAATAAGCATTGATTTTGCCTTTGTAATCACATTTTTCAGGTCTTAAAGTTTCTCTATTGAAATGTGAAACAGATGAAACTTTTTTTCCAGTATATGTAATCTGAAAAGCAGCTTCTCCAAGTAATTTAAGATCTAGACATACTTTTTTTAAACATTTTGCCTTAAACAACCCTTTAAATTGTGCATATTCATCTGGCTTTTTATTACTGTTTAAGGCCGAAAACCCTTTTCCATGAATTTGATTAACTACTCCTGTCACTATGCTCCCAGTTGTAGGAGAGTTTAGATAAGCATCTATAAGAATTTGATAATAATTATTATCTTCTCCATAAGCTACAAAATCAGTTCTTGGGTCTTCGTATATCTCAGGTGTTTGATACGCAGCGAGGTCTAATATGTGAAAATTACTATTATTCATATACTAAATAGTCATTTAAGCCTGTAGTGTTACTCTTGAATTTACCTGTATTAGGTGAGTATGTGCTAGCTGCTTGATTAGTACCAAATATTTTATCTCTATAAATTACCTTGCTCTGATTGATGTCTGTAATTTCAAGAGTATAAGACTGATCTTTTAACTGATCCATAGCAATATTAGCTGCATAAGTATAAAAGTAGTCGACTGCTGTAAAACTAGAAACAGTCGCTGTTGAGTTTGTTGTATTTTGCTCCTCGTTTTTCACTATAACTTTAAATATATTTGCACCAGTAGGCTCGTAAGATCTGGGAATAAATGAGATAGTAGATATTGTTTGTGTTCTGTCTAAAACGATCATTCTTTAATTCATTTTAAAAGTTCCTACTGCTGTACTATAATGTTTATTTTCTTTTAATATGTTTATTTGATCTTTGTCTAAAACCTCATTGATCTTTTTTTCTGAAACTGAGTTCCATTTATAAGAATCAAAAGGTTTAAACTCAAATTCTGCTTTGTCTGTTTTTTTCTCTTTCATAATTTTATTTAATTGTTTTGAAAGGGTGCAGTCTTAAAAGACTAACACCCCAAACAAAACACAAATTTTAACTATTTGTCCCCACAGTTACTGTAACTGTAGCACTTGACATTCCTGCAAGTGGATTTGCAGCAGTTGCTCCTGTTATGAAATCAGGCGGATTTGCCTCTTCTGATAAAAATTCAAAAGTATATTGTGAAGCATCTCCAAAATTTCCTCCAGTTGAAATAGTTGCTGTCTCTAGTGAAGCTCCATTTGCACGGCCTACTAGAAAAGCATTTCCATTTCTGTCTGCTACTATAATATGAGGTCTTCCATAAGCTATAAGCTTAAGCTCAGCATTGTCTTCTTTTGATAATTTAGGCAAAGCCAAACTTAAAGAAGTAGAGAAAAAAGTTGTGCCATTTTCTCTAGAGCTTGTCGCTGTAGTGGTCATAGTATTAGCCGAACCGTTTAGATCGTATTTAAAAATTGTAAAGCTCCCTGACATATTTGAAATTGCATCACTTGACTCTGTAATAGTGCCAAGACCTCCAAAATTAGTTAGAAAGATCGCAGAAATACCTCCACGAATGTCTTTACAATTTATAGCTCGACCCTTTGATAGATTGCATGCCATAAGTAATTGATTTTTAGTTAGTTAGCGTTTCAGCTACCAGTTATTAAGAATATAAAACTATTTCTGATCCAATTCCTAAAGCACATCCTCCAGATCCTCTAAGGACAACTCTTGAATTTTGAGAACCGTCAATCTGTGACATATCTATAATAGAAGCCTCGTTCAATTCTGAATAAAGACTAGTTCCAAAAATTAAATTTGATTTTGTAGTTAAGATCATATCAGTAGAAGTCATTCCAGGACAGTTTACAACAGGCACTCCATCATAGAAAAGCTCTTGTTGTCCGCTGTACCACATTTGACCTTTGTCTTCAAGACCCATAGTTACATTAGAAGTTCCTGCTGCACCAAAGCCACCCAAGGCCCTCACATAAGACTTATAGATAGCCGTACTACAATACAAATAAAGATCTTCTTTTCCGTAAATTGTAGCTGGACATGCGTCTAAAACTTTTCCCATTTCTGTAGTAACAGTAGAAGCAGTTACTGCAGCTTTAGCCACGTCTACTACATCTCCATTTGCATTTGCTAAAACTTCAAAGCCATTAAATGGAATATTTCCAGCTACAGTTCCAGTCCAAAGTGCCGACTCCATTCCTGAAGCTACTTTTTGAACTACATGCTCTAAAATAAACTGTCCAAAAGTTGCAGGTAAACCTGACTTAATTCCTTTCATTTGTTGAGATTCCCAAGATGAACGGAAATTCTTAGCACATACCTCAAGATTTACTTGAATTTCTTTCGGCTCTAAAATAATTTCTGTTTCGGTTAAAGTTCCTGTCGCTGTAAAATCACAAGATCCTGGTTTTATTAAGTTTGCATCCGAAGATAAAACTTGAATTACTTCTTTGAATTGTATATTGTCTCTTATATCAATCGTTCCAGATTGTAAAGATTTTCCAGAAAGCAA
>TARA_R110001606_G_scaffold44308_4_pt1 | contig 10877 bp, 9 predicted proteins | sample TARA_R110001606 | Tara Oceans TARA_R110001606 (sample SAMEA4398315) | marine metagenome | biome: Polar Biome; feature: [SRF] surface water layer (ENVO:00010504); material: water (ENVO:00002006), including particulate matter (ENVO:01000060) such as... | depth 5 m
CACTGACGGTAGCCGCCTTATTCAAGTTTTCGGCCTCCACCGACCCGAACCTCTTGGTTGCCCAAGCGTCAGCAGCCTCCTGCCCCTCATCCAAAATCTTTGTATTGTAATTGTGGAACCGGATCGCATACTTGACCGGAATGTTGTCCAAATACATGTTGAACGCACCGCCCATAGAGTTGCGGACCAGAAAGCCGGGGGAGGCCAACGCCTGCCCCTTCCACCAGTTCTGGGCACCCATGTACCGGTTCAGCCAGGTGTTCATGTCACCGAAGTCTAGTTTCTCATCCAGCTTGGTGATAGCCTCATTGTAGAAACGGTTGATCTGTGCATCTCCTGCGCCCTCACGGGCAAGACGTTCGAAACCGTCTCTCGTCTGATCCATAATCATCTTCTGAAAATCGACATCCTCAAGGACACCAATTTGATCCTTCAGCAGCTTCTTAATCGACTCGTCGGTAGGGTCAGCTACAGCCTTCTCGATGGCCCGTTTCGTGCGGGCAGCGAGGATGGCCGTCATGTCGGCCTCTACAGCCTGCGCTTCCAAACGCAACACGTCATTCAAAGTAGACGTGTCAGTGTGCTCTGCCAACAACTTTTTCAAAACACGCATTTGATTCGTGACCTGATCTGCATACGCCAGCACACCATCAGTAGAGCCACGGCCAGGCAGATTTCTAACCTCTTCCATCCACTCGTCCATGCGGCCGATAGCTTGAGAAGTGCGGGCGTTTAATTGGTTGGCGTCGGCCGTAGCCCACGCCTTCGTTTGTGACGCAGCTTCCACGTCATCCCACTTCGGGTTAACGAAATCTTCACGCTGCTTAACGATAGCTGCCTCAGCCTTAACGACCTTGTTCTCGGCGTCAACGGCGGTCCTAGTGACGGCCTGACTGTTCATCTTCGCTCGTTCCTCGGACAGGGTGCGAACGATTGAATCATGCGTTTCTAGTTCGAGACGGGCAGCCTTGGCCTCGGCTTGCAGATCGTTCCAGACGCCCTGCCTCTTAGTGAGGCGGGTCCGGGCAGTCTGCAAGTTTCGCTTGTACTCGGGCCGTCGGCCATCCAATTCGTTGAGACGCTTCTGCAACCGGGTCTTTTCTGCCTTCGAAGCCGCCTTCAACTGGACTCGCAGACCCTCGGCGGCAGCCTCCAGCGCATCCAGCTTGGTTTGAGCCGTAGCATGAATCTTGGTAAGACGGTTAACCTCGCTACTGGCTTTCGCAACTTTGTTGGACCCGGCCCGCACCTGGGCGGTCAGAGCCTTGCGGGAGGACTGCAAACTCTTACGGCCCGCATCGAGAGCCTTAGCACGTTTCCTCGCCCCCTCCGCAATACCCGCCAAGTTTTTGTCAGCCTGCTCAGCAATAGCGGCCTCAACCCGACCATTCTTCAAAGCCTTACCCATGTCATCGACAAGGCCGAGACGACGGGCCTCATTGCCCGTCAGTCCGGCACGTAAGAATGCTTCCTGACCTTCCCGAATATAAGACTCGACAAGGACACGGGCATCGGTTTCCAACAGGTCATAGTTGTTGCCTGTCTCAGCCCGCCACTTGGCGTTAATCTCGTCAATCGTCCCGCTACCCGCACGGGACTTTTCGAACGCTTCCTTTTTCGTAACATCAAACGCCTGCAACGCTGTCTTTACATTCTCATCGCCGCCCAAGGCGGCACGCTTAGCTTCCTTCGACGCACGGTGAGGCATGTAGTTGTCACGCAAGTGGAACGTCGCACCAGCCTCTTGCAGCGCCAGACCAGACTTTTTCAAAAAGTCTGCAACACCCTGCACCCGAACGCCGAAATCGCCGGGAGGAATACTGCCTGCCTCAATCCAGCGAGTGACAACCTTCGCATCCTCCGGGCTCATCTTCTTGAACAGAATGGCGCCCTCATGCATGGACTCGGAAGCCCACCTGTTGGCGTCACCCTTCGCACGCCCCAGAACTGCCAGCCCACGGGCGGCAGTAGGGGCATCTGGTGCCCCCTTCAGAATGGCGGTACGCATCTGGTTTTCGAAACCCGTATTGAACAACTCACGAGACTTTGTGGCTAGGCCGGTGGAGGCATTCCATGCCTTAACGGCACCCTTCATGTTCTCCGACAATTGGGCAGCGCCTTGCGAGCCAGGGACGTTGACCCTGGCCCTGCCAACACCAAAATTGTATTGGAAGTTGTCGGTCATTCCCATCTTGGCTAGGTCGTCGGCGGTATAGCCGCCACGCTTGATACCTTTTTTGGTGAGCGCACCACGCCCATACTTGCCTACCTGCTTCTGAACCTGGTCAACCGTTTCCTTCCCCACCGCCTTAACGACATCATCGCCAAGCGTTGCGACCTTCTGTGCCAACGTAACCCGTGCAGCCGGAAGCGCTGCACGGGCGGCACCCGACACACCCTTCTTGGCAAGTCCGGCGGTACCAGCAGTAACATAAGTCAAAGGATCGGTGGCAAGGTCACCAACAACCCCGACAACCGACCGGACCACACCCGGCAGATTATCGTCCCAGTCGATACGGCCCAGAAAGCCGTCCGCCATGTCACCCTTTGTGACTTCGCTCCAATCAAACGACGTGTCACGTTCGCCCGTTTCCTCGTCTACGAGGCCACGCAATCGGAAGGGGTTGAGGACGTTCCCAGCACCCTGGGCCAGTTGCTTTACCCCGAATGGTAGATCCTCGGTCAATCCTTCTACTGCATCCCCGACCTCGCCTGCAAGCCCCTGGTAGAGTTGGCGTCCCTTGTCAGCGATATCCAGCGCCCCCATGAACGCACCGCCAACGGCACCGCCGATAGCGCCTAGAGTGGAAGATCCTTCCCCACCAGCCCCAGATGGCTGCATCGCAGGTGCCTGCTGAAGGCCCGCCTTACGGCGGGCGGCAAGCTCCCGGTATCTTTGCACCTCGGCAGCATCCAACGGCTCAGACGGCCCTCTAGAGCCTCTAGACGGCCCCCCAGAGCCAGGGGTCGGCCCTCGGCGCATACCCCGTGTGGGATCACCCGCTGCCGCCCACTTCTGCTGAGCCATCTGCGGATCATAGTTGTCCCGCTTCCGGGCAATAGCTCTCAGTTCGTCAAACGAAGCCATCTACTCAAGCCCCTCCACGATAGTAAGAGTTCATAAACTGATCCATCATTGCAAATCTTTGCTGCTGCTCGGACGCAACCGCATTGTCCCGCTTATACTCCCCTATCCTTTCCTGGTAGATGGCGTTCATGCGTTCCTCGCTGGCTTTGTTTGCGGCGTTCACTTGCATATTGTTTTCACGTTGCCGCCGCAGCGACTTGGCTCGCCGCCAATCATCAGCAGATCCAGGAGAGTTTGCTGCGGTGGGGGCTAGGTCACTGTTCGGCCCCTGGCTGCCCTTGGTTGCCAGTTCCTGCAAACGTTGGATATCGAAACTCTTAACGCCGTCCTGCTTCCTCGGGTCAGCGTCGAGGGCGTCTCGCCCCCGAGCATCCAACCGCTCCTGCTCAGCGGGGCCAATGCCAAACCCGGTGCCAATTTCGGACCCGCCCAACGACGGCCTGTAAGGCGTCGTGGGAAGGGCGGCGGGCGACGAAACAGCCCCAGCGGGCAGTTGCCCTCGGCCCTGCAAGTTGTCCTGTTCCTGTTCCTTTGGTTCATCGAACTCAACGGCATAGTCGGACTTCGCCCCACGAAGTCCGTTTTTCTCCATGCTGGCAACATCAACAAGGTAACGAGGATTAACATAATTGGCGTACTCGGCAAGCGCAGCGTCACGCTCTCCCTGAGAACGTCTCTCCAACGACAACTCCGTCATGTACTTCTCAGCGTTGGCATCGAACTCTGACATATCGAAGTTCGACGTTGGGGCGGCAACAAAGCTGCCATCAGCATTCTGTCTGATGGCCCCCGAATCCAACAGGGTAACCCAAGCGTCCTTTGTCGGATCGTTGGTTATCTTCCCACCAGCATCATTAGCCTGCTGTGCAGCCTGCTGCGCCTTGTGCTCTCCTACAGTGATCGGCACCTGAAGCCCGCCGTTGTTGTACTGCATTTGTCGGCCGTCTGGATTGAGCATCGGCATAGACCAGCCCTTATCCATCGCCTCCTGCTCTACCGCCAGGATCGCCTCCTCATAACCAATACCCGAGTCAACGAGCTGCGCCACCTTATTGTACGCTTCATCATTACGGTAAGTGTCCAAAATCTCGGACGTGTAAGGAGTCCACTGAGGATCAGGAATCTCAACCTCCTGCGGCAGATTGGGAATAATATCTTCCAGAGAGATCCCCCTAACCCTCAGATACTCTTTAAACAGCTTGTTCATGTCTTCCCGCTGCTCTAAAGCATCGGGATCAAACATAAACTCGCCCATCCCAAACTCGTTGGCTTGCAAATCGCCCTGAGTCGGGAGACCTTGCAACCAAGGATTACCTATGCGTGGATCTACCCAAGTATCAGACATTTTTCAAAAACTCCTTAAAGGTTCCCACGGGCAATACCGGACTGGGCCAAAGCCGTCGCCAAAGCAGAGTCGGATGTCGTCTGTGCAGCAATACGATCCGCCGCAATCTTCGCCAGCAACGCAGCCTTCTGCTGAGTCATACCAGTCTCTATGTCACCCCGGAGACCGCCGACCAAAGCTCCACGATCGGCAGAGGACGCATCAAAGATCGTCCCTGCCCGAGCATTACCAATTTGGGCATTAGCGAACATGCGATCCATATAGCCAGAACCCTGGTCAACGCTGCCAGCGCCGTAGCCAGACAGGATATCGTTAAACCCTCCGACCCTATTGACCTGCTCCCCAGCGTACTGGGAACGTATGCCCTGGAGACGTTGGTCGCCAGCGGTAAAAGCGTCAGCAACACTTTTACGGGACTTCACACCACGAGCGTCCATAGCTCTTGTAATCCCACCAAGACGCTCAATACCAGAGTCGTACGCCCCGCCAGTAGCCGTGACCATAGGGTCAAAACGGGCATTTACCCGAGCGGGGTTATAGACGTCTCGCATCGACGCATCGTAGGCGTCGTAAGCGGCACCACGCTTAATCCGGTCCGCCTTGTCCTTTGCTTCCTTCTCGGCCCGCAGACGCTCGTCTAGCGCCCGATCCTCCGAACGCCAGAGGCGGTCTCGGTCACGGTCTTCCGTGCGCCACAACAGTTCACGTTCCCGTTCGGCAATATCCCAGGCGGACGGGCCACGGGGGTAACCACGATCTGGAAGGTCAAGTGGACCAGGAGTAGTCTGAGTGGGGGCACCGTCTCGGCCGTAATTCAAATCGGCGGCGGCCGTACGATTACCTTGGTCGGCCTCCCAGACAGAACGCTCAGGCATCTCGATCTCGTAGGCGGTGGGACTCCAATTAGAGTAAGCATCAGGGTTTGCCATCCCTTGCCACGGGTCCGTATGCTCAAAATAGCCGTCAACCTGACGGCGTTTTGGCTGCTCAGACGTATCACTCATAACTTACCCCATTCCCGTAAACGGGTTGTAACCCGAAGCCCTACCGGCCTGCATACGATCATACAAAGCCAACAACTCATTTTCATAATTGACATCCGAAGTCGTCCGAGCCATATCCCACTGAGCATTATCAGTAGCCTGCGCCTCAGCTAAACGACGGTAATTTTTGTTCGTAGCATTAACGGCCGTACGCTGGCCCTTCTTACGCAACCCTGAGTTCCAAATACCACGACGATTAAACGACCCGCCAACCTTCGGGAAATTCCGGGTGAAATCTTCACCCATGTCTTCCTTGTCACGACGGAAACGTTCCTGACCAAGAAAACGACCAAAGTCGTTTGATTGATCCGTCAAAGCCTTCTTTTTAGCAAGCCCACCACGAGCCTGCTCGTAATCGTAAACTGGTGTACCGTATGCCATGATTAGAGTCCTGACTTGATAATGAAAGTTACGCCAACAAAGGCCGGGCGATTCAAGTCCGTTCCCGACACGCCCTCCGAACCAGTGTCGCCGGAGTAGCTAGGGAGATCCACAGAGTGGAGGTGGGCGCCAGCCTCACCAGTCTGGTAACGGCCCTGTCCAGCAAAATTCGAGTCGGTTGTTGAGCCATTCACCGAGCTTGTTCCGAACGCCGCCGCACCACCTCGGAACACTTCGGTAACGTAGCCGTTGTCGAGGCCAACGCTGAGACCGGTGTGTTGGTGAGCGGCAATCTCCGACGTGTTCACACTCGGGTGATCGTGATCCAATGAATGATCGTGGGAAACAACGACAGCATCATTGGACCCACCCGTAGAACCCGGTGTCCCACCATACGGGAACTTGGCCGACATGTTGGGGACGTTAAACGTAGTACCCCCATCGCCCACGCCGTACGAAGTACCGATAACAGCAAACAAAACCGAATAGGCCGCACGGGAATATGCGGCACCATCACACAGAAGCCAGGCGGACGGGGCAACAGCGTTGCCGTACATCGTGATAGTCCCCGCAGGAGTGGTATTGCTTAGCTGGGCGACGTTCGCCGCATCGTTATCGGCCGTACCCGCCGTAACATTCGTGATCTTATTTGACCCCATCGACATGGCACCAGTAAACGGCTTCGAGCCGTCACGGTGAACCGTGTCGTCGTTAGCAAAATCGACAAGATCCGTAAAGTTCCGATTAACCTGAGAAGCCACTGCTGCTGTTGCGGCAGTAAACGTATTAGTAACTGATGCTGCGGCCACTATCGGACCTGCTTTCTATCGTCTTCTTGTGGAACCCGAAGAGCGGCCGCTCTTCTTCGCATTTCGTGCAAGTCTCCATATTAGCGCACACTTTTCCTGCGGAAAGGAGTAGCAATACTGTCAACCCACCATCGCCCGGTATTGTTCTGGGAGGAAAATTTAAAAGCTATCGCATAAGCGGAACCGGCAGAAGACGTACGTTGAAAAGCGTACGTCTCTTCTGTGTTAGTAGACCAGGAACCCGTATCCCATAGCATAGTATCCCAAACGGCAGCCGAATATTCTACTTCAATCGGGAACTGGAAAGATCGGGCCGGGTCCAAGTCTTGCATGTCATGGAAAACTTCAAGCTGAATCGTAGCCGCCGCAGTAGCGGCAGCCGTGACACGGGGACGCTTCCACCGCTTCTTGGTGGCCGTCTCTCCTTCAGAAACCCATGCCGTACGGTAATACCCGTCGATGCGGATGTTGGCGCTAACGTTGTCCGAATCGTATTCGTAAGTCTGGTCGTACCGAAAAAGATTTGTGTTACCCAGATCAAGGAACAAAGGGTCAGCGCTTGACCCGACTTTTCTCCAAAAGATCATGTCGCTGACTTCTCGACTGTACCGGGTAAACGCTTTAGCCGACGGAGACCAGATGAATAGCAGCCGGTCTTCAGTAGCCGCTGGACCGGCCTCTAAAGAAAGCCACAAACGCCCATCCGCCCACATAAGGCGGTGGGAACCTCCATGTTGGATTTTCCCGATATCGGACCAGTACTGGATGGGTTCGGACAAGGGCACAACGCCCTGTCCGTTGAACCCCATTAATTGGCCGTCAGTTGAAAACCAGTACAACACGCCAGCGTTGGCCGCCGAAGCCTGGCAGGTGCAAGTGCCCGAAGCACTTGTCAACGGATTCAAAACAAAAGAATCCGGGTCATTCCCAGACAACAACCAGACTTCACCCTTTTTGAAAATAACCAGTTTGTCCTGAAACACGTGCAGGGCAGTGATTGGCTCTACATCACCTTTTGAATCACCAATGTCGAAGTAGTCGTCAATCGACCAGGACTCTGGAAACTGGAGATGAGAAAATCGCAACCGGTTTGTGTAAGAAACTGACGACTCGTAAGTGCCAGCTACCCACATGTAGCCCCGCCATTGAACAATATGCGAAGCTTTCGGCATATTGTTTCCAGACGAAGACACATGGTTTTCGTCCCATGCAGTACCTAGTGGGGTAAGGGTCGTCCCGTCCCACTTGTTCATAGTAATATTAGCAACCGAATCAACAGAAAAACGGCCATTCGCCATATAGGCGAGGCCGTTGTGAGTCGCCATACGGACCCGTTTGTTGAATTCGGTTACATTCACGCCCGTATCAGTAAGGGTGGCTGCATCCCAGTCGAGTAAATCTCCGGTAGTGGAGTGCAACAAAACGGAATTGCTACCGGGAGCAACAGCCAGGAACCGTGCCCCGTTGAGACTAGCGTCCGTCGCTTGGTGGCGGAAACCGCCACGAGATACGAAACCCCTGCGAATACCAAAGTCAACATTTAAACAGTCCGGCGACTGGTTGGGTAGCAGAGACTGTGTTTGGTCAGTCAGGTTGAGGCCACCGTCAAACCTATTTAGATAAGAAACCTCACGGCTCTGTGCGGGCATGTTACCCCTCTACATTTCTTCGCATCCACTGGTTCTCTGAAATACCGGCAGAATAACCAGACCCCTTGATCGACGGACCCATAAAGATGTCGTTGCCTCGCATGGCCCTATCAATCTGATTTTGCATCGTAGCCTCATAGTCACGCATGTACTGCTGGTATAGTTCAACATCTTCCTGTGACTGGTAGTAGCGGGCCATCATGAAAAAGACGATAGCCGAATCAAACCCTCTCGGCAAATTAGGCTCAGCGCTGCCCGAAGGCCAGTCGGTGAAAGCTACGTAACCCGAAAGAGACAGGGCAACCGCAGCGGCCGGGGTAGGCCACAACCAGATGACATCCCCATCAACCATGTAATGGGTGGGATTACCCGTTGACGTAGAACTACGGGTCACCGCCCGATACTCGTCCCTCGACATGGGGTAAAGCACATGATCGGGGACTGTAGCCGACACAATGTATTCCATTGTGTTCGGGGCAAACGTGGCAAACGCATAGTTTGGGGTACCGGCAACTGTGCTGGTGACAAACGATTCCCGAAGGTGCGGCCACTGGCTGACCCGAGACTGAATGTCCTGATAGGCGGATCGGGCATAAAACGTAAGAAGCCCGTCAGGGGCATCTACGGAATCAGTTTGGGCTTGGTCTCGTACGACCGTCATCATCTCGCCCAAGTTCATTACACACCCCGCCAAGACGTAGAAGGAACTACGTTTTCAATAAGTTCGCTGAACGAACCGACAATCTCTTTATCGGTGTGTTCTTCGACCTGTTCGCCATTGGCAAACACTCTGCCGTAAGGCAGGACGCCTTCCGGTAGGTCATGCCCTACACGGACTACATGCACGTCACCCATTTGGTCTCCTTCGTCTTCGGATTTAATTCTAGGCCGGATTGTTCCCAGGAGGCGATCAGACCGCTTCGTTAGGCATTTCGTAAACGCCAACAGCCACAGCGATAGCCGTGATTATTGTCACGACCTCTGTGAGGTTGATGGAACCATCAGAGACAGCCTCGGCAACAGCAGTGGCAACAAGCACCGTTCCACCCGCAACAGCTACAATAGCTTTGCGATACTTTGCGACATCAAAACCCATTAAATCTCCAAACATACTTTTTCAAAAACAACACACGAAAACCCACCTCCCCAAAACGGGGAGGTGGGTTCGCTGGCTTACTCAGACCGTTTTAGCGGAAAGCTTGCCGAGGTAACGGCGACCGTCGGTCGTGAAGGCACCGTACGACAGAACGAGGCCATACTTGGCGTCCTTGTCGTAAGGCTCCACGAAGCCACGGAAGTCCATCCACTTGCCGTCAAGGACGGTCAGGTTGATGTGCTTGCTGTTCAGGAAGTACCACTCGCCAGCAGGCGTGTAGTCCGACCAAACAACGACACCCGACTTGTGCATCAGGTTATCGAAGCCAGCTTTACCAGTGTTTGCGTCAGTGAAGCGCTGGTTGACCTGAAGCAAGGACTCGTACTTCTCGTAGAGAGCTTGAGTTGTAACTTCGAAGTCACACTTGTCCGAACCGTACGAGACGCTGTTGAAAGCGGTCGAAAGCTGCCCGAGAGTAAGAGCAGTTGCCGTCGATTCGACGTACGACTCCCACCAGGCACCAGTGATACCGGCATGTGCGCCAGTTCCAACGATTTCAGCCAGGCCAACCCAGTCCTTGCCAGCGGACGACCACGAGGCACCCGTGCCAGCGGTCGTAGCGTTGAAGAGCTGGTCTTCGAACGTGTCGGCAGCAGTCATCTCAGCATTTTCCGTCTTAGCGGTAATGAGCTTGATGACGGCTTTGTCGCCGCTGTTCTTGGCCTCTTCAATACCCGACATCGGGATGTAGATAGCCGACTGCTTCCAGTCGTAAGTGGCAGTGTCCATAACCTCATCGACCGCAGGGGTCAAAGTGTCATAGCCGCTGTAGTTTTGGAACGTAGTGTTCTTTGCACCCATTACCGGGATGACGACCGAACGGCCACCTTGTGCGTTGATCTTTGACCGACGCTTCAGGAAGTCGAGGACTGCCGTACGTGCAAAAATGTTGTCGGTAGCTTTACCAGAAGTAAAGTACCGTTCCAGTGTAGTTGATACAATGTTATCAAAAGCCATGATGGCCTCCTAAAAGTTTAGTTGGAACCCTGCTTGAGCATTTCAAGCTCAAAGAGTTCCCCGATTGTGTTAAAGTCGCCTGCATCTGACTCGACATCGTAACCACCCTTGGGGGTAGCTGCAACCGCATCTTTACCTGCCTTGCGCTTGGCTCCTGAACGTTCAGCGGACAACTCTTTTGCTTTGGCCTGGGCCGCAGCGCTAGTTGCTTTGCTGTTGTTCTGCTGCCGATTCCACAGGATCTCGGCAGCCATTGGCAGCCTCATCCTGTTCTCAGTAGCAAAAGCAAGGACATCCATTTCGTCTACGCCCTCAAACTGTGTGAGAGTTTGAGCGAGTTCGGCCTCAATGCCTTGACGGAATTCACGGTCCTTTGACGTTTCCTGAAATTGCTTGACTGAATCAAGCTCAGACCGGAGCATCGCATTCTGCTCATCCATCTTACGCAT
>TARA_R110001606_G_scaffold397122_1_pt1 | contig 10874 bp, 9 predicted proteins | sample TARA_R110001606 | Tara Oceans TARA_R110001606 (sample SAMEA4398315) | marine metagenome | biome: Polar Biome; feature: [SRF] surface water layer (ENVO:00010504); material: water (ENVO:00002006), including particulate matter (ENVO:01000060) such as... | depth 5 m
TGCGTCAATTCAATAACCGTGTTGCACTCAGCTCCTGCAACCGCCCTGTGAAAGACCTCTGTGCCAAATTAAAAACTGTACTTAAGCAAGTCCAGAAACGCCAGCAACAGTTCGACCAAGAGCTCTACACGCCTTTCGCGAGCCAGGACAAGACCGCCCTTGCCACAACTGCGATAAAATATCAGGTCGACGGATTGGAACTTCGAATCAAAGATTGTGAAAGACTGGCCGCGTTATGCCAAGCCTAAATATTCTCAGGGCAGCCCAGAGCATCAGTAAGATAATTGAGGCCCAGCATCCGATCTTGAGAACTAATGCTCAGTTCGAATCACTGGTTCAGAACGAAACCGAGGTATGGCGCATAAAGCTCAAAGGGATGATCCGTCGTGATTTTCCCTTTGAGAAAGTTGATAGCAGGCTTGCTGGCTGGCGCGCCAGTATGCCATTCGGGGATTTACAACAGGACCTGCAAGCCTGCCTCAACGACTACTTTAGCTTTTGTAGCGAAGTTGGCCGCCCCGGCAACAAGTCGTTTTGGGACAAAGAGCTGCTGAAGCTTGAAGAACCCAAGGGTCAGAACAACCAGAAAAAATCCAATTGCGACGTAACTTGCCAGCTACTTCTGGATGAGTGGCAGAAGGGTCTCGACCAGGCACGCAGTGAATGGGAGCTGCAGTTGATTGAGGAGCAACGGCTCGATCTGCTTGAAAAGCTGAAACAGCTCCTTGACCTACTGGAAGAACTGGATAAGCAGTTGGAAATGCTTGGTCTGGATACGGGCTTACTGATAGACCTTTCTTCAGGCCAGCTCAGTGACAAAGACATTTCTCAGCTAAAGCGTTGGGTGACCTACATGGCAAACGACCCGGGCGTAAGGCAGCTCTGCGACCTGCTTGGCAAGATGCGTCAAATGGAAGCCTCTACGCGCATAGAAAAGGCGAAGGTGTCTTTTAACTATGAGTCGTTTGTACCTGATATCAACTCACGCGAAGAAATCGTAGGCGTCGAGCTAGGGCGTCATATCGAGTATGCCTTGCCGTCAGAACTGGCGCTGCTCAGTGATATCGATACAGCAACGTTGTTTGATCTGAAGTTCGTAGAGGGTCGCCTGCTGTGCTTTGAGATGAGCGGAGAAAGCCCCGTTGAAATGATTGGGGAGCACGAGGTAGATCAAGAGGTCGAGGACGAGGGTCAGCAAGGACCTATGGTGATATGTATCGACACTAGCGGTTCCATGTCAGGCATGCCGGAAACCATTGCCAAGGCTGTCACGCTATTCATGGCCAGCAAAGCGCGGGAAAAGAAGCGAGCTTGTTATCTCATCAATTTTTCCACTGGCATAGAAACCCTCGATCTGGGGCAGTCATTCGGTATGAAATCGCTCCTTTCTTTCTTGAAAAAGTCATTCCACGGTGGCACAGATGTAGCGCCCGCCATGCGCCACGCCCTAGAAATCATGAAGACTGAAAGCTACGAAAAAGCCGATTTGCTAGTCGTGTCTGATTTCATAATGGGTACCCTGCCTGGTGACTTGCAAAAGAGCATTAAGGTGCAACGCGATGCTGGCAATCAATTTTATTCCTTGGTCATCGGCGGCCTTTTTATGACACCTTCGGTCCGCACGCTTTTTGATCGTGAATGGGTTTTCAATCCAGATTCCAGCTCTATTACTGAGCTGTTGAATTTTCAGCGGCACATCGGCGCTAAAGCTAATCCAGCCCATTAGCTGAACTATCTTCATGAGCCTACCAATACGCCGCGAACCACCCCTGCCAGTTTGATAGACTGAAGGCCAGCAAATGACCGTGGCTGCACCCCGTGGCAATCGTTAAGGAACAGATCGGATGGACTCCAAGCAGTTGACCCAAGGCCTGCAGCAGGCTTTTTTCAAGGAAGACCACCGCATCGTGTTCTGGTACGACCCTGAATGCGCTTTCGCTGAAACGTTGGGGGATATTCAGCTGCCCGATGTGCAGGTGCTGGATATGCAGCACGCCTCTACCTTCGAGACCAAGCTCAAGCTGGAACTGGAAGACACCCAAAGCAAATTTTTGCTCTATTTTCCGCAAGCAGAGCCTGAGACCCAGGACGACTGGCTGCTGGACATCAAGCTGTACTCGCGCTGCTTTTATGCTGATCGCATGTCGCTGATTTTCAATGAGCTGGGTTTGCAGCAACAAAGCTTGCGTGAGCACCTACGCCGCCGTGACCGCTTTCTCGCCAGCCGCGCACGCCTCGCTTCTCTCGCTCGCCTTGTGCCGCCTGAAGTGGATCAAGACGACCTTGATCTGGCGATGATGGCTGTTGTGCTAAACACCAGCACTTATGACATTGCCACTTTACTTTTCACCTTGGCAGAACAGGCGGTTACTCAGGACACTGGCCTGGAGGCCAACCCCGCTGCAGTCGCTGACCTGGTCAAGTTCGGTCTGATTGGCAGTTTCGTCAGGGCGCTGCGAGAAGAGGTTGGTTATCCTGCAAGCGAGGCGGAAATCAATGGATCTGAACCTTTCTCGTTAGGCAATCTATTGATCAGACTCTTGGTGACCGGATTTTGCGAGAGCATTGGCGATGTTCCACCGTGGGCGGCGTCCCTGGCCATTCCCACAGCCAGCGCGCGCGCTACTTCACGTGCTCTGATGTCGCGCTGGCGTGACAGTTCTCGTTTTTACCCTTGTTACGACGCCATCTCGACCTGGGTTGACCATGCATTGCACATCGACCGGAAAATTACTGATCTGCCGCTGGAAACCCTGGCAAATGTGGCCACCTTCGAGGCGGTGGAAAAGCAAATCATCATTGATTTAGCGAAGGCCATTCCGGAGGCTGAGCGGCGTGACCTGGCTCAATTCGGCCGAATCATCGGCCTACGTCAGGACAACTATTGGGCATCACGCCACAAGGACGATGACACCCGTCGCCGGTACCGCGTAATTTATCGCGCATTATCCGCAGCGATTGAGCTGTTTGATTTGCGCCAACAATACGCGGAGGGGTTTCATTACCTTACTTGTGAAGCGCTATACAAGGCGTATTGCGCTGAGCTGTATCGTTTTGATCTGGCTTACAGACATTATGCGGCGGCGGCGCAGAAAGCCCATGTGGAGATACTCAAGCCCTTGGACGAGGCAGTAGAACATTGCTATGCCTACTGGTATCTCGATCAGCTTGGTCACGCCTGGGGTGGCCGCCTAGAAGCTGAGGAGCGCTTGGCGCATTGGGCTATTCCGGGCATACCTTCTCAGCAACAGTTTTTTAATCATTGGATTAAACCGCTACAAGACGGTGCCCGAGCCAAGCGTATTGTGGTGATTATCAGTGACGCCTTTCGCTATGAGGCCGCCGCTGAGCTCGTCGACAACATAAATACCAAACGCTATAGCGAAGCCCACCTTGGCAGCCAGTTGGGCGTGGTTCCTAGCTACACCACCTTAGGCATGGCCTCCTTGCTGCCGCACGAGACACTGGCGTATCGCGACAATGTCAGCGACGACGTGTTTGTCGATGGTCAGTCAAGTAAAGGCAGCATCGCGCGCAACAAGATTCTTGCCGCCCACGGCGGAATGGCCATTACTGCTGAGCAGCTCAGGCTATGGTCACGGGATGAGGGCCGCGAGGCATTAAAGGATCAACGACTGGTATATGTTTACCACAACGTCGTCGATGCCAGGGGCGATAGCGCCTCAACTGAGTCAGAGACCTTTTACGCGGTCGAACACGCTATCGAGGAACTGACCGAGCTTACTCGCAAGGTGCTGATGCATTTCAACACAAGCACGGTAATCATCACTGCCGACCACGGATTTTTGTTCCAGCTGAGCAAGCTGGAAGCAGCGGACCGCACCTCATTGGCAGAAAAGCCGACGAATGCGCTGAAAAGTAAGAAGCGCTATGTGATCGGCGCTGATCTACCGCCTGCGAAGGACGCCTGGAGCGGCTCGACTCGGGCAACCGCAGGCACGGAATCTGATACCCAATTCTGGATTCCCAAGGGTGCCAACCGTTTCCATTTTGTTGGGGGTGCACGCTTCGTCCATGGCGGCGCCATGCCTCAGGAAATTGTGGTGCCAGTGGTAACGGTGCATCAGTTACGCGGTGAAAAAGCTGAAAAGCGCACCAAGCGCAAGGTCAGTGTGATATCCCCTAAATCTACCTTGAAGATGACTGCCAACATCCAGAGTTTCGACCTGATGCAAACGGAGACAGTGAACGAGCAACGTTCACCAGTCACGGTAGCTGCAGCCATTTATTATGGAGAGCAGAAGGTCTCCAGCGAAGAGGTACTTACTTTCGATTGTGAAACGGATGTCATGAGTGACCGGGTCAAGCGAATACGCTTATCTTTATCCGGCTCAGATTTTGACCGCAAGCTAGATTATTTTCTGGTGATTCGCGACAAAGACATGAATACCGAGCTGGAACGCTACCGGGTTACCATTGACCTGGCTTTTACCGATGACTTTTTCTAGGTGCGGAACCCTTTGATGGACACGAATCAGGATATGGATCTGGATCAGGCGCTCAATACCCACTTTGCCGGGCGCGTAGTACGCAAGGACCTCACCAAGCTGATCAAAGAAGGTGCCAACGTACCGGTTTATGTACTGGAGTACCTTCTGGGCATGTACTGTGCGACCGATGATCCTGAAGTCATCGAACAAGGTCTTATAAACGTTAAAACGGTGTTGGCCGAAAATTATGTGCGGCCGGACGAGGCTGAGAAGGTTAAGTCTTTCGTGCGCGAGCGCGGCAGCTACAAGGTAATTGATCGCGTCACCGTACGCTTGAATGAGCGGGCGAATCGTTACGAGGCGGCCTTCAGCAACCTGGGAATCAAAGATGCCGAGATTGGCGATGGCATCGTCAAGGCGAACGAGAAACTACTGGTTGGCGGAATCTGGGTAATCGCTACCCTCACCTATTACCATGAGGAAGGCCAAAAAGGATCGCCCTTCGCGGTGAGCCAGCTCAAGCCCATTCAGATGCCCAACATGAACATGCAGGAACTGTTTGATGGCCGGGCTGCGCTGTCTACCACTCAATGGCGGGAGACGCTGATACGCTCGATTGGCATGGAACCGGCAACCCTGGACGAAACAGTTCAGTGGCACCTGCTCGCGCGAATGATTCCCTTCGTTGAAAACAACTATAACGTTTGTGAGCTGGGGCCGCGCGGCACCGGCAAAAGCCATATCTACAAGGAATGCTCGCCTAACAGCATCCTGGTTTCCGGCGGACAAACTACTGTGGCCAACCTGTTTTACAACATGAGCTCGCGGCGTATTGGCCTAGTGGGTCTTTGGGATCTGGTGGCCTTTGACGAGGTTGCTGGTATCAATTTCAAGGACAAGGACGGCGTGCAGATCATGAAGGATTATATGGCCTCCGGCTCTTTCGCCCGTGGCCGTGAACAGATGGAAGCCAACGCCTCCATGGTATTTGTCGGAAACATCAACCAGAGCGTTGAGTCACTGGTCAAAACCAGCCACCTGCTCGCGCCCTTCCCTGACCAGATGATCGACGCTGCATTCTTCGACCGCTTCCATGCATATATTCCAGGTTGGGAAATCCCCAAAATGCGGCCAGAATTTTTTACCAACCGATATGGCCTGATCGTAGATTACCTGGCGGAGTTTTTTCGCGAGATGCGCAAGCGTAGTCAGGCTGACGCCATCGACAAGTATTTCAAGCTGGGCAACAACCTCAATCAGCGCGACGTGATTGCCGTTCGCAAAACCGTCTCCGGCCTGATCAAGCTACTTTACCCCCACGGCCAATTCGATAAGGAAGCTGTGCGCGAATGCCTTGAATACGGATTGCAGGTAAGGCGTCGGGTAAAGGAACAGCTGAAAAAAATTGGTGGTATGGAATTCTATGACGTGCATTTCAGCTACATCGACAACGATACGCTGGAAGAGCATTTTGTGATGGTGAAGGAGCAAGGCGGTGGTTCGCTGATCCCTGAGGGTCCAAGCAAGCCTGGCTTTATCCATACCATCGGGCTAAGCAGCAAAGGCATGCCCGGCCTCTACCGTATTGAGCTCCAGGTCACCAAAGGCACCGGCAAGCTGGCAACCTCTGGCCTGTGGAATTCCACCGCCGCCAAGGAGCAAGTGAAGATCGCGTTTGATTACTTCAAGGCCAACGCTTCGCGCATTAGCGCTTCCGCCAAGGTGCTAGAGCATGATTTCCACCTCCATGTGGTCGAGCTGCAAAATACCGGTCCACTCACGCACATGGCGTTGAGTAGTCTGGTTGCATTTGCTTCAGGCCTACTGGGCAAGCCCGCACAGGGCCAGATGGTAGTACTCGGCGACATGAGCTTGGGCGGGAGTATCACACCCGTAGCCAGTATCGCCGAATGCCTACAAGTTGCCTTCGATGCAGGCGGCAAGCGGGTAGCCCTGCCCATGACCAGCGCCGTAGATCTGCCAACCATACCTGCCGAACTGTTCACCAAATTTCAGACCAGCTTCTATGCTGATCCGGTAGACGGCGTTATGAAATCGTTGGGTGTGGATTGAAGTGTGAAGGCTAAGAAATGACACAACCCTAACGTATATTTGTACCTTGAGTGCCACCCTTTCTGCCGCGCAGCCCCCTCACCCAGCCTATAGGAAGTGCGGTACGCGGAATGCGTGTGGCCCATGGTAAACATGCAGACGTCCTACTGGGCCACCTACCACCGCCGGAACGCCTGCGCCCGAACCCTATAGCTCTTTTATACGGCTAACTTCCACACAATGTCTGCGCTAACATGTATTTCACATAGTTTTAAAAAAGTTCAAAAAAGCTACTAGCAATAAAGCATTAATTATAGTCAATAAATGCATTTCGATATGATTTTATTTGATTCGCGTATATTGACAAGTTGCTCAAAGTGTAAATTCTATTATAGGACAGTTGCTCAGAAAATATAAGACTGTTCAAAAATAATTTTGCTGGTAATATTTTCTGGACACTCACAACCAGACTCCGGCGCAATAATATGAAATCACTTTTAAACAGCCACAAAGTACGGATCACTGATCTTGAGCTTTCGGTGGGTGAAGAAGGCTTAGCCCTTTGGCATGCCACTGTGACTATAGCGAGGGTAAATACGAACCTTGAGCAATCGGCAACTATATCCATCGAAGAAAGTTTTTGCTTTCCCAAAGTTTACTTCATTGAGGATTTCGGTGAACTTCAAATCGCAGTCACTGATAAATTAAACGCTCAAATCTCTTGTCTACAAGACAATGATGCCGCTGCGCAACTAAATTTTATATCGTTCTTGGACGCGGAAGCAGAAAATGTTATCGCAAAAAAAAGCGCAATTCAGGTCCAGTCTAGGATTGGTAAGGCAGGCATACTTCAGCTAGAGGTGATAACAGCATACGCTCAAAGTACTACCAGTAGAATTTTTGATCAATTGAAATGGGACGATCTGCGACTGGTTATTGGATACTACAGAAAACCAGAAGACTCTTATCATATAATGACAATTATTCCAGCCTCACCCACATTTTAAACGATGCGGGGAAATCAACGCGGCCTTTCTTGCAACGAAATAAATTACTACATTGCTTACAAACTTCAATGCACGATTACCGAGAGAAAGAGAAAACCCTTCTAAAACTCGAAAGCATATTGTGATAAGAAATGGATATCTGGATACTGGCCAAAGAAAGTGTATTCTAAGCATTCTGGAGTTGCACCATATGATCAAACTCAATTTAAACAACAATGATGCTGAGGCCCTTCTCAGACATGCCGAAGGGCACGTGCCGAATACAGGCGATGCTTGGGAAGACGCCAGATTAGCCGATGCGCTGGCAGACCTAGCAGAGGCCATCAAAACTTCATTTAATGCAGTGGAATAGCGTAGAAAGCAGGGCCGAAGCTGCCCGGGAGTCGATCCAGAAGTATAGGTTTACTGCGCGGGCTCAGCCATAGGATGAGAGCTTTAAGCAGAAATATAGAACTTCGACCGTGTAACCCTAGGGAAGGCCTGAATAACTCCCCGAAATCGGCGATAATACATCCATCGCCAAACCTATAGGATTCGTTGCTGCCATGGATCAGATCACCTTCTCCGAAGCCGAGTACCAGACCAAGAAGCGCAAGACGCGTCGCGAGATATTTCTGGAGCGCATGGACAAGCTGATTCCGTGGCAGAAGCTGGAGAAGAAGGTAGCCCGTTATTACCCCAAGGGCCAGAATGGTCGGCCGCCATATCCGCTGCCTGCCATGCTTCGCGTTCACTTCATGCAGCTGTTTTATAACCTCAGCGACCCAGCGATGGAGGATGCGCTGTACGAAATCCAGTCTATGCGCCAATTCGCAGGATTGAAGCTGGATCGTTTGCCGGACGAAACAACCATTCTCAATTTCCGCCACTTCCTGGAGCAGCACGGGTTGGGAAAAGCGCTGTTCAAAGAGGTGAACAAGCACCTGGAGAAGAACGGTCTGATGCTGCGTGAAGGCAGTATTGTTGATGCCACCATCATCTCTGCTCCGAGCTCCACTAAGAACGACAGCGGCCAGCGCGATCCGGAAATGCACCAGACCAAGAAAGGCAACCAGTGGCACTTCGGTATGAAGATGCATATCGCTGTCGACGACACGCTCGGACTGATTCACAGCATAGATACCACCGCTGCCAATGTTCACGACATCGTACCGTCCGGTAATTTGCTGCACGGTGATGAACAACGTGTCTTCGGTGACGCTGGTTACCTTGGCATCCAGAAACGTGACGATCATAAGCACCGTAAACATGTTGCCTGGTACATAGCCAAGCGACCCGGCACCCGAAAGAAACTGAATGACAACGACCTGAAAGCCGAGAAGATCAAAGCCAGCATTCGTGCCAAGGTGGAGCATCCCTTCCGGTACATCAAACAGGTCTTTGGTTACAGCAAAGTCCGCTATCGTGGGCTGGCCAAAAATACCAATCGTTTGCACTTGCTGGCAGCGTTCAGCAACCTGCTGATGGGGGAGAAATATTTACCGGCGTAGGGTTGGTACGCCCGTTTCCCGCCGATAGAGTGGGAAATGGGCAAAAAACACACAAAGAACGGAAGCGAAGTGTCTGGAAATTACGTTTTTAGCTGACTGGAGGCCAGGTTGGCGTAAATCAGCGGTTATTCAGACCCTCCCTAGAGGTTTACTGCACGACTGCCCTTCGGAGCGATGATTGCCTAAGCATCGGCCCAAGAAATCTAGAGGTTTGCTGCACGGCTCAGCCATAAAGCGACCCTACACTCTAAAGGCAGAACCAAGATCCCTGACGACCAAGAGGTTTGCTGCACGGCTCAGCCATAAAGTGAATCGCCCCGAATTTTGTAGGCCCTAGCCAGGCTCTGAATGAATTTGCCGCGATGCGGCGCAGAATCCGGCCTAAGTGAACGTGATCTGAGACGCTCAAGTTCAGTCGTACCAGCGTCTCGACGTTTCGGCGTCAAAGCTCAGAAGGCAGATTAGAAGGAGATCTTTTTGGGGTGAGAATGATAATTCCGTCCACGATCTCCAAGACCAGCTCATCGCCTGGACCAACACCAACTTTTTCTATGACCGCCGGAGGCAGCTCCACGATCAGATCTCCGCTGCCATCCCCGGCATCCTGGCAAATGGCTTGCCAATTTTCGCTATGTTTCATAATGAATCACACCACACTTATGGGGTCATTTTGAACTGAACCCCGTTGTACGGACACCTCAAAAGTGACTATACCCAGAGTACGGTAGGTGGACCATGACAACCGAACGCGAATATCGCCGCTTCACCCCGGCTAACGCTTGGACGGTCTTTGCTGAGGCCCTGAAAACCAGTGGCCATAGCCAAGCAAGGGCTTGTACGAGAACTGAGGCAAGGGCGGATCTAGGGTCTGAGTCGCTTCTAGTGCTGTAAAGACCTCGAAGCCCATAGTGCAACCATTACTCTCAGCCCCTCTTGATCGTTAACTGTCCGTCAATACTGGCAGCTCTCGGCCAGAAGCGGACTGTCTATCCCATAAATAAGCCGTTCCTTTGTCTGAACCGTCCGCGGAAACGGGGCTGAACCCTTCACCGATCTGCCCGACGACGAGGAGCAATCGCCTAATCACCATCTAAAGAAAGTCCGGGTCAGCCTCGGGTCGATCCCAGAACGATTCCGTCAATAGCCGCACTAGTTTTAAGGTGATGACATCACCCGCACGTTCAATAGCCAGCTCGGCAACACTCTGGTAAGTGATCTTGGCGGGTAGGGTTATGGTCTGGTTACAGGCAACTGTCACACTTGAAACCCGCTGCATAGCCGGTGAAATCATATCGATGTAAGGTCGCTTTCGAGGTTGTGAATATGACAGAAAGCAGGAGACTGCTCGGACGCGGCTATTGGTCATATACGGATGTTTCGGATTTCGTTTAGTGTGCCAATTTTTTCGCTTTAAACGATTCTAAACGTACTCATTGGTTACAAGCGATCTTTACAAGACCCTCATGGATAGTGGGCTTCCGACGATTAGCGCCCTCTAAAGCAACCTCGCCTCTATGTACCGTATTGGCCCCGAAGGTCTTCTGACCTCAACATCCCTCTTACTGTCGGCTCAGCTGAATCGTGACGCTGAGCTGATGCGCACATACCTAAGTCGGAATACCAAAACGCTTTAGTCGTGATGCCAGCGTGGTCGGTTTGACGCCCAGCAATGCTGCGGCGCCATCCTTGCCAAAAATCTTGCCATCGCAGGCGGCTAGTGCGGCGTTGAGGTTGTCTTTTTCCAGCGTGCGCAGCTGCGCCTCGGTAAGAATGCCACTGATCTGCGGCGTACCGGCTTCTGCTGGCCCCACCGCCGCAGCCTGACCCACCGGCATATCGAGCAGCAGATCCTGCCCTTTGCTGGTGATCAATGC
>TARA_R110001606_G_scaffold5916_1_pt1 | contig 10872 bp, 5 predicted proteins | sample TARA_R110001606 | Tara Oceans TARA_R110001606 (sample SAMEA4398315) | marine metagenome | biome: Polar Biome; feature: [SRF] surface water layer (ENVO:00010504); material: water (ENVO:00002006), including particulate matter (ENVO:01000060) such as... | depth 5 m
CGCCTTCGTGTCTTTTAACTTGTTCTTTACATAGTTCTATGTTCATAATCCTAATCCTTCCATTTGTGATTTAAGTTCTCTATCTTCTATATCTTGTGCAGCTTCTGATGTAGCATTAAAAGGTTGTCCTGTTATTCTATTTTGCATTTCATCAGGCTCATCTGTTACGTTAGGTACGTTTTTTACTATGCCACCTTTAGAATATTTAATAGGTTTAAATTTCTTTTCTTTTTCTTTAGCTCTACCAGCAGCTATTCTTCTTATATTCTTTTTAGTACCTTCTCCAAATATCATATCATAAGCAGAATAAAAAGGTGCGTTAGTTGCAGCTACTTCTATAAAGTTTTTTCTATAAAGTAATGCATCAACTCCGTCTTGAACAGCAGGACCACCAAATGATTTAACTAACCCAGCTATAGGACCTACGTTTCTATCCATTTCAGAATCATATCTATATGCATAGTCAAACGGACCTATTATACCAGTTCGTCTTGCAGCATCAAACATAATTTCTTCAATAGGTTTATTTTCTCCTGTTTCATAATCAATAGTAGCTTTACCACCACTTCTAATTTCATTACCTACATGAGCTACAGTCATCATTAATGCAACAGTACCTAATGTTTTACCACTAGCAGTTGCAGGATTATTATATCCTTCATTAACAAATCTTTTAAGAATAGTATTATTAAATGCTGTAGGATAACCAGCAAACTGTACTAAAAACTGTGCTGCTGGATGTGAGAACCATAAAGGTCTGTTAGCTTCTGCAGTTGTAGGGTTAAGAATAATTTCTTTAGTAAACCTATTTGCAGCACGAAGATAATCTCTGCTATAAAAATTACTATTAAAAGAAACATTACCATAACGGTCTTGTATTATTTCTCCTTTACCGTTCATTCCTCTAGCTTTGTTTACATCATATTTACCATTTTTATCTAATGAACCTTTATACCACTTTAAAGCTTCGTTTTCGTCTATACCTAATTCATTAAGTTGTCTTGTTAAATAATCTTTGTTAGCATCAGTTAATTTTCTACCTACTAAAGTTTTACCATAATATAATTGTTCTGCATTTTGTTTTATTAATCTTTTACCAGTTGTAAAGGATGCAAGTTGTACAGCTTTTGTCCACTGTGTCAGTAAGTTTGTTTTAAAAAATCCTTGTTGTAACCATCTAAGTTTATCATTTCCTAATGCTTCACCAGCCAATCCTTCTATTCTTTCTTGAACAGCTTGTTCTAAAGCTAATCCAGTTTGATAAAGCTCTGTCCATGTTTCATCATTAAGGTCATCAAATCCTTTTATTTTTTTACCTTCTTTTAATCCACCAAAACTACTTCTTGAAATATTTTGAAATAATCTTTTAAAATTATTTTGAGTTTCTGATTTAATACTTGTACCTATACTTCTTGCAGTTTCTTTTACATCTCCGGGATTTGCACGACTTAATAAAATTATAGGTTCTGTAATACTAGATATAGTAGCAAAAGGTAAATGAGCCATTTGCTGAACTAACTTAGAACCATCACTAAAAGCCCTAGCATATTTATTATTTCTAAACACACTATTTTGATAAGTTTCTAATCCAGTAACTTTTTGAAACATTTTTCCTACGCCTTCTGAAATATTTTCTGCTTCTTTTCTAGCTTCTGTTTTACTTAAACCTCTTTTTAAAGCTGACTGCATAAGTTCATTTTTTATTAATTGCCTTTCAGTTTCAAATTCTCTTATTGTATTTCCAAAATATTTTTTACGTCCTTGTGACTGTGACATATTAGTAAAATAATTTTCTAATACTTGTTGCACATCTGTTTCTAAAAACTCTGAAATATCACTATCTTTTAATTTACTAAATCTTCTAGCTTGAAAAAAACCTAAAGAATTATTAGCACCTGCTTTTCTTAATTCATAAGGAGTATATCTTTCATCAATCATACCTTCAACTATTTCTCTAGCTTTTAATTCTTTAGCTGTATTTTGTATATCTAATTCAGTAATAGTTTTTTTTCTACCTGCAGAGACTTCTACATCTAATTCTTTTTTAGCTAACTCTTCAAAACTATTTACTTGATATTTTTTAGTTAGTTGAAATACTTCATCATCTATAGTTTTGGCATCAGCAGGTCTACCCGTACCTTTAGTTCCATCTGATAATATTATATCTATTTCAACTACTGAATTATCGGGGTCAGCGTGTCCGGCATTAATTAATTTCTGTGCAAATACATCTTGTTTTTTAGAAAGAACATCATGCTTGTACAGTCTAGGAAAGAAACCACCTTCATTAGTAGTGCCTGTTTTAAATAATCCCATTGATTGTGCTTCATCAAAAGATTCATCTAGTAATATTCTAACTCCTTTATATGCATCTGCAACATCACTGTCAATTTTATAGACTGTAGTTTTACCATCAATTTGAGATGTATATTCTCCTCGTTCTAGAAGAGTATCTATACTTACTTTACCTTCTCCTTTTTTAGCACCTATGTTTTTATCAGATAATAAAGAGTATAAGGTATCATTTTGTTCTTTAATTATACGTGCATTCCACCCAGTTCTATATAAAGTATTTAAAGATTTAGCTAATCCTAAATGATATTTACCAAATTGTCTACCTACGAACTCTCCAAAAGACCATTGACTTTCTTCACCATCTTTTAAAATTGCTTTCTTTACACTTCTTTCGCCTTGTGTAATAAGTTTTGTATCATAATCATATCTTATTTTTCTTAAAAAATTTTGTAATGCTGGAGAGTCTTTAGCATATTCTAAAAATTCTGTTGTAGCTTTACCTGTTGTTCTAGCCATTACAAAATTTAATTGATGATTTCTTTTTCGTTGCTCATCAGGTAATCCTTTTTTTACACGTTCTTTAAGTCTTTGTGAAAAAGATTTTTTTTCTAAAAAATTACTATCTGGTAAAGGTCCAATAAACTCTGAATCTAAATCTTGAATATTTGCAGCAGCTTGGTCTACTTCCCACTGTTCTAATTCTACTTTTCTTTGTTGAGGTCCTACAAAACTAACAGCATCTTCATTGGCATATCTAAATTCTTTTTCTGCTAATCTAGAATATCTTCTACCCATACCTACACCAACAGCTCCACCAAGACCTGCTCCTAATCCAGCACCTAATAAACCAGACGTGGCTACTTCAGATAAATCAATAGAATCTATTAAGTCTAAATCTACATTCATGTCTTGCATAAAATAGTTATGTAGCCCTTCCCAAGCCATACCTTCAGCAGCACCAAACAAAGCAAAATCTTTTGTTGTTTCTTTTGTAATAGCTTTTTTTAATTTAGATTTTGTAAAAGCTTTTATACTTTGTTGAGCAGCAGTACCTAATGCAGCACGACTAGCTACAGTAGCTCCTGCAGTAGGTATTGCAAAAACAGCAGCTAAAATATTTAATGGGTCTAAAAGTAAATCACCTGCTAAATCCTTTACCAATCCAAAATGCTCTTTAAAACCTTTAAGGTCTGAATTCATAAATTCATTTTGTAAATAAACATAATCTTCTTTTTGTTCTTCAGTCCACTTACCTGTTTGAAAAGAACGAGTAGCTGCAGCACTTAAACTATATTCTGCATCTCTAAGATATTCAAATATATTTTCATTACTCTCAATACCTTCTAAAAATCTTTCAGCTCTTGTAGAAAATTCTTCATCTTCTGCTAACTCTGTTAAACTTTTTTTAGTTTTAACAGCAGTAGGAGGAGTAATGGTTTGTTCAATTTCTTTTTGAATATTACCTACAATAGAATCTTTAGCCTGTTGTATTTCATTAGGCTTAACTTGTGGTATTTCTTGATAAAGAGGACCTACTCCTTCTTGCATCTCTTGAGGCTTTTGAGTTTCGTCTTCAGTTAATTCATTGTATAAATCTACAATTGAACTTGTTGCTTGACCAAATGGTATTTTCATTAGTTAAAATATTTCCTTAGTTTACTTTTTGTATTAATTTTAGCTCTAATTGGCATTGTTGTTCCTGCGTGATGTAAAACTTTATAAATTTCATAAACACTTTCTCTTTTTTCTTTTGGGTTTTCTGCATTTAAATAATTTTGAATTAAAGTATCTCCAAGTCCCGGTTTTTTATTACCTTTTACAACAGCAGTTTTTTCTAAAATGTCAGCCATAACTAAAACATTTTGAAATTCAGGACTTAAATCTCTAACATCTTTAGTTTTTTTAACTTCATCAAATTCAGACATTGGACCCATTACTCTTTCTAATCTAACTACTGCAGGGTCAACAGATGCTGGTTTAAATTGCCAACCACCTCTTGCTGATTGTTTATCTTCAACTCCTGCATCATTTAAATTTACAGCATCAAAGTTACCATCGCTTTCAATATATAATAAAACAGAACTTAAATCATATAACTTTTGTTGAGCATTGTCAAGATTATCATATGTAAATCGAGGAGTACCGTCTTTATTTTTTTGTGTTAAATGTCTGGTTTGTAATTCAGTAAGGGTATCATTTATAGGAGCAACTATAATAGAATTTTTTACTTCTTCATCTTTAATTATTGATTTTTTTTTTTGATTATTTATAGGTACTTTAATAACTTGACCACTTCCAGCAGGTCCAGCGACATACACAAATTTAAATTCTTGCACTCTACTTTCAGGTGGATAAGTTTCTAAATATTCTTGAGGTGTATTAAATTCTGGTTGGTTTACATTTTCAAATAAATTTTCCATGAGCTTCATTTTAGAAGCTGAACTTATTTTACTTTGTTCAATATATTTTAATTGATTATCAAATGCAATTTTTTTATCTTCAACACTCATTTTACTATAACTTGCATCTTCTTGATAATTTCCTGTACTAGTCTGAGAAGGAACAGCAATGCCTTCTCCTAGTATTGCAGGTATGCTTCCTTTAAATCTATCGTATTTATAGTCTTGAGTTACTTTATCAAAACTAGGTGTGTAGTATTCAGTTTTACGGTTAAGGAAACCGCCACCTTTTTGGAATCCTTCATTAGCTGCTACAGCTATTGCAAGGTTCATTCTATAACTTTCATTATCAGGACTTGATATTTTTTGATAGAATTCAGCAACCATATCATCAGTAACTTCTATATTATTATCTTCTAATGAACTAGTAAAAGCAGCTACTGCAAAATCTGTATCGCTTTGAAACGCATTAGTTAATCCAGCCACATCTTTTGCAAATGTTTGTTTTTGATTTTCATCTTTATTAATATCTGTCATATATCTTCCCCAAGACCAAGACCCACGTTCAGACATTTTTAAAGTATTATCAGCATTATATAATCTTTTATTACCTAAATTTCTACCAAAAGAATCTATAGCTAAAGAACTTCTTGCTATTAAATCAGGGTCTGTTTTAGCACTTACCATAGCTTGAGAAGCACTAGTTCTATATTTAGCTAATGATTTATCTATAGAAGTAATTAAAGGACCTTCAATGTTTAAAGTTGTTAATATGTCATTTATATTAGAACCATATAAATCTGTTTTATCTACGTTTCTAAATAAATTTCTACGACCTTTTGATTCTTCTTTACTTCCAATTTTAGTAAAAATATCTTTAAAGCTTTCTATATATCCTTTATTCGCATATTCATTTTTTAATCTAGAGTAATATCTTTTTTCAGCTAAGTTTAAAGTGTTAGGTGTTATGGCAATAGCCTGTTCAAATAATTTAGCATCATCTAAATTTCCAGCATTTAATAATTCTCTTAATTCAGTTTCATACATTTCAAAATTACGTTTTTCTGTTTGTTTACCATTAGGGTCAACATAAGGAGAAACATAATTACTAATTAAATTATGTAATCCTAAATCAAAAGCTGTATCATATTCAGATGTGCCTTTTTTAAACATAGCAAATTCTTCTTCAGGAACACCTTGTTTAATAACAGCATCAATAACAGGAGATAAGTTTTGTTTTAAATTTTGACTGTACCTTTCATCTTCCATTATTTCTTTTGTCAAAGTATTTACATCCATATCTTTTCTGTCTGCAAACCATGTTTTATCAGGCATGTTAGCACCTATTCTACCAATAGTTTTAATTTGTTTAGATTGCTCTACATTATCTTGCATATTAAAAGCTTGTAAGTCATCTAATTCTTTTAATCTTTTTTTAGTAGCACTTTTAAATAAAGCTTGACCTGCTGTAAGAAGACCCATAGCTTGTTGAAACTTTCTATTTTTTTTATCTTCTTTAGCCTGTGCTGCTGCTATGTCTGATTGTCTTTGTAATAAAGAACCTCCAAGTTCTTCTATACTCATGTTACCATAATTACTGATTAAATTTCCTATATCATTCTCAGCCATATTAAACTCCTGTTTTACCTAATAAACTTTCTTGAGACTGTAGTTCAGGTTTAGGTTTTTGTAAAATACTTTGTTGTGCTTTTTCTACATCTAAATTATTTAATTGTTCTTCTATATCTACACCAACAGAAGAAGCTTGAGGTTTAAAAACTCTAGCGTCCTGAAACCTATTTCCTTTTTTTATAACTTTTTTTGAATCTTCTACCATTTCTAAAGCTTCATCTTCATCAGGTTCTTCATCTTCTGTATCTAAAGTAGGTTCTATTCCTGATTTTTCAGCAATAGCTAATAACATATACATAGTAGGTTCTAATAATTGTAAAGCTAAATCAGGATTAAACTTTCCTTGTCTAAATCCTTCTACTAACATTGTTTGAGCAATAGCATCTACTGGAACTTCATTAACCATAAGCTTTTGAATTTCTTCTAAGTTTTTAGGTTCTAATAAATTTAAAAATATTTTTTCTCTAGCTTGTTTAATATCAACCATTTCAGGTTGTTTTTCCCAAGCATAATTATCTTCAGGACTATTAGTTAAAGACTGTCCGGGAATAGGAGCTTCAAAAGCTGTTTGTCCTATTGATTCTGGTATTGGTTTACTTTGCATATTTTATCCTAACTAGTATAATCTTCTAATATCATTCCATATCCTGCAGCTAATCTTTGCATTCCATTAGAATCATTATCTAAATTATTTATATTTATAAATTCTTGTGGTGCATAAGTGTATGTATTTATTGGTACAGCAGATAAAGTTTCGTTAGCTATTATATTAGCTCTAGACGCATTATCTACTCTCATTAAATAATCTGAATAAGCTGCATCACTTTCATCGGCTAACATCTTTCCACCCATTACTCCTACAGGTCCTAAAACTTTGTATGCTTTTTTAACTTTAGAAAAATAACTACTGCCTCTAGGTTTTGGAGCTTTTAAGTCTCCTGTGGTTTTAATAGAAATTTGTCCTTCAGGTAATGGTCCAGTTGTAACGCCTTCTGCAACTTTACCACTTGTAATACCTACAGTAGTATCTACACCTTTATAGTAAGTATCTAAATCAGCTTGTTCATAAAATCCTTTTTTTAAGTCAGTATCTAAACCGTCTACATACACAGGGTCTACCATGTTTTTAGGAGTCTGTGGAATTTTAGGTGCATTTTTAAAATTACCTACTTGTTGGTCAGGAGTTAAAACAGTATCTTTTCTTTGAAAAGTTGTTTTAGTTCCGTCTGGATTTAAAATAGTACCTTGTCCTCCCGGAATTACTTTATCTTCTAATCCAACTGTAGACTTATCAATAAATCCGTTAGTTTGTTCACTTACCCAGTTTCTAAAATCACTACCTGATGTGCCTTGTCCACCAATAGAACTTACTTTATTCATTCCATATTCAATAGCATCAGTAGCTTTATTAAAAACTCTACCTACTCCATCTTTAACCCAGTTTGCTCCTTGTTGAATTTTTTTACCAATTCCTAAAATAAATTCACCGACCGGACCCATGTTACTAAGCCATCCTTGTAAGACACTACCCATGCCCGGAAGTATAAAAGATAAAGCAATAGAACCTAAAGGACCTAACTTTCCAAAAGCTTTAGCTACTTTACCTAAACCACTTTTAAGTTTCTTACCTATCTTAGAAAACCCTCTTTTTACTTTCTTACCTATTTTTCTTAATTTACCCATAATATTTCCTTTAACTTAACCATCCATCTAATAATCTAGCAATACTTGAGACATTATCATCCCAATCATTTTTTTTATTTACAGCTTCAGAGTTTCCTAAAGCAGCTATTAGTAAAGAAGCTTTACGTTGTTGTTCGTTATCCCATCTTTTAAAATCAAAGTCTGCTTCATCTCTAAGTTCCTGCCATAAAAAATTATTAGCAGAAGCAGTAAGACCAAAAGCATTCTGTGCATTCTGTTGATTGACTGCATTAAAAGCAGCAGTATCAGCAGTGTTAGCCTTACGTCTCCACTCTACATTAGACTGTGCAATTACTGTTTCGTTTTGTGTATTGAATTGTTCTTTAGCAAAATCTTGTTGTGAATTAAATTTAGACATGTCTGTTTGTAATTGTGCTTCTAGTTTTTCAGCTTCAAATTCATTACCAACTCTTCTAGCTTCTGCAGCATTAGTATTAGCTACATTAAATTGTTCCATAGCATTTAATTGACTGCTATTAAATTGTTTATTCTGTTGTTCTAAATTAGACATAAACTGATTTACTTGATTTTCACTAGTGGCATTAAACTGTGCTTGAGCATTAGAAGCTGATTGGTCAGATAGTAATCTTTGTTGTTCTTGTTGACTTCTCATCATACTTGCTTGTTGTTCATTAGATAAATTAGCCATATCCATTTGTAAAAAATTTTGAGCATTACTCACAGCTAACTTAGTTCTTTGGTCTACAGTAGCCATATCAAGTGAAGCTAAAGCTGTAGCTTGTTGCATAACTAATTGTTGGTCTGCGTTCATATTAGTAATAGCTACTGTCTGCATAAACTTACTATTAGCTAAAACTCTTTGTTGGTCAGAATTAAAGTTTGCCATATCCATATTAGCAGTAACATTAGCATTTTGCATAGCTCTTTGTTGTTCAACATTAAGTTGAGCTAGTCCCATTGATTGAGCTAATTCACCATTCTTAATATTAACTTGCATTTGTTTGTTAAGATTTGCAAGTCTGGCTTGATTTTCAGCAGTCATGCTTTCACTATCAGCTTGATTAAGAGCTGAAAGATTTGCTAGTTCCATTTGCTGTTCATTAGATAAATTAGCTAAATTCATCTGCTGTTTAAACCCAGCATTCTTAGATAAAAAATCTGCTGCACTTTGCATTTCCAACATACGTTGTTGGTTAGTTGCAGCTTGATTAGCTCCTTCAACTTGTGCTTCTATTTGAAGCTCTGCCATATTTATCTGCTGCTCATTACCGAGATTAGCCATATTAGTTTGTTGAATCAACTGAGCATTAGTAACAACTTCTTGTTGTCTATTCTGCAGATTTTGCATTCTCATTTGTTGCTGTTGGTCAGCAGTAGTCATTACAGCTTGTTGTGTAAATTGACTTTGCATTGTTCTCATTTGCTGAGACATCTGTGCAGTTTGACTTGCAGCATCTTGACGGTTTGCCAAGTTCTGCATTCTTAATTGTTGTTGCTGTGTAGCTTGTTGTAAATTTGACTGTTGTTCGTTACTTAAATTTTGAGCTGCTCTAGCTTGTAAAGCTTGTGCGTTGCTTTGAGCCATTGGCATAGCACTTTGTATAATAGCATTAAACAATGAATCTCTACCTACTGTAGAAACACTAAGACCTCTCTGTGCCATTCCAGCATTAACTGCGTCAACAGCAGGTCTAGCCCATGCAGGTATGTTACCATCTTCCATACCACCTAATAAACTTTCCATCTGTGAAGATACTAAAGCTTCTGTAGGTAGTGCAGCAATAGCAGCATTAACTTCTACAGGATTTGTATCTATCTGAGCCTCTAAAGTTGCAGGGTCTTCTACAATAGCAGCAGCTATATCTTGAGGTATATTACCAACTTCAGCTATCATAGATGCAGCAGCACCTTTAGCTTCAGTACCTTTTACTGCTCTTTGTGGAGCAGCTTCGTAACCAACTATTCCTATAATCTGTGCAGCTTGTCCGTCTGTAGCAGGTGTTCCTGTAATAGCTTCACGTTCTCTAGCTTCTGCATCTGCTGTTGGAGATAATTGTATTTTAGCTCCTCTTACTTCGGGAACAAATGCACCTGCAGATAAAACTCCATTAACATCTGGTGCTTTAGCAGCATTCATTATACTATCTTCAACTTGAGCAGCTACTGCACTCCCAGAAAGTTGTCTTATTTCTTCTACAGAAGCTTTAGCATCAGGAGATAATGTACCTGTTTTAGCATCTACAGCTACTTTAGTTCCTGACACAGTTGTAGTAGGAGCTGTTACAACTTCTTTAACCTTAGTAGCATCAGCAGTATCTACTGTTCCTTCTTTTACTTGTTCTTTGCTTACTTCATCTACATCTACAGCTACGCCTCTTTCAGTATCTCCTATTTGAGGTACATCTTCTTTTGCGATTTCAGTGTCTGTTCTAGAAATTTCTTGAGGTTTTGGAATAGTGGGAATGTTTTCAGGCATTACACCTGCAGCCATTGACTGTGCGTCTGTAGCTGTTTTTAAAACTCTAGCTTGTCTTTGAGATTCAAATTGAGTTTGTAATTCTGTATTAGTAATAGGAGTATCTTTATTTTCATCTTCATCTTTATTTTCTTCTTCTTCAGTATCATCTAAAATTTCAGGGTCATCTTCATTATAATCTTCACCAGTTTCATTACTATATGACATTGGATTTTGTCCTTTACCTTTACTATTTAAATTATTATCTTCTTGCATAGTAATTGTACCACCCGGAGCATAAGATACTCTACCACCGGCATTATATTTTTTTAATGATTTATATTTTTTATTTCTTTTCTTTTGTTGTTTATTTTTCATTTAAATACCTATATGTATATTTTACTTGACTTCGAAGAGTTTGTCAAG
>TARA_R110001606_G_scaffold68433_9_pt1 | contig 10872 bp, 7 predicted proteins | sample TARA_R110001606 | Tara Oceans TARA_R110001606 (sample SAMEA4398315) | marine metagenome | biome: Polar Biome; feature: [SRF] surface water layer (ENVO:00010504); material: water (ENVO:00002006), including particulate matter (ENVO:01000060) such as... | depth 5 m
ATATTTAAGCTAGAGCTTTCAGATGGAAAAGCTTTCTTTTTTGCAACGGACATAAGCACCTTCTTTACATCTATGGATTCATATCACGCTATCAACAAATTTAGTGACCAGATTTCACCAAGAGGTTGTGCAGATGAGTCGTAGCATTTTCGCACAAAACTGCTGTTTTCTGAGAGCCTCCTGCAAGGGACTCTGAGAAATACGCATCACCCCTCCCTGTAAGGCAGCATCAACTGCACCCTGGTGCCCGAGCTGCCTACGCCAGCAAGGTCCTCTACAATCATTCGTATTTTGCTTTTAAGGCCGGCGTTGAACAGCTCGATCCGCTCGTTGGTGATCACACCCGCCAGCGACTTGTGGCCCTCCTTTGTCTTCACCTCACTGGCTATTCCTTTGCCGTTGTCTTCCACAGTCAGCAGTACATACTCACCCTCCTGCCGGAAAGTAATCTTCACCCTGGCTCCGTCTATTTTCCCTTTCAGTCCGTGCTCCAGGGCATTCTCGATCAACGGCTGAGCAAACATCGGCGGAATCGATACCTCCTCCGGGTCGATGGCCTCGTCCACTGTCAGCTCATACTCGAAGGAGTTATTGAATCGAAGCAGTTGCAGCTCCAGGTAGTTTTCCAGCGTGGCCACCTCTTCGTCAAGCGAGATGAAATCCTCCCGGGAGTTCTCCAAAATCTGACGCATAAGTCGGGCAAAACGGCTCATAAACGAAGTAGCATCCTGGGGTTTGTTTTGCAGCATATAGTTTTGGATGGCCCCCAGCGCATTGAAAATAAAGTGTGGATTGAGCTGGCTTCGCAGGGCTTTCTGCTCCAGCTGGGTCAACGCCTGGGTTTGCCTGTCGGCCCTCTGCCTGTAGTAAAGCACCAAAATAGCGATCACCAGCAGCAGCACAATCGCCCCGCCAATGATCAGGTATCGCTGCTGGCTGAGCTGCAACGTCTGTATCTCTGCCATTTGTGCCAGGCGCTCAATCTCATTCTCTTTTTTCTCCGTTTCGTATTTGATGTTCAGGTCCGATATCTGCAACGCCTTGGTTTGGTTCAGCATGGTGCTGTCGAGCTTATAAAACCTGTGCAGTGCCTCGAGGCCTTCCTTGTAACGGCCTGACGCCCGGTAAGCATTACTCAGCATCCAATAAGCGTCCGATTCCTTTTCAATGAATTCAATATCGTGAGAAAGCCCGGCTCCAAGCTCGGCATACCTGATCGCTTCCGCCGTCTTCCCTGTCTTGAGAAATATTTCCGACAGGTTCACATAGGCCGCCGACAGATTTCGTTTCTCCCCCACCTCTTTGCACAACTCAATCGCCTTCAAGTGGTTGGCAATCGACTCGTTGTACAGCCCCATGCTGCCCTGCATTTCAGCCAGCCCTTCATAAAAGTAGGCCTGCAAAAACTTATTGCCCTCTACCCCGGGGCTTTTAAGTGCCTGCTGGTAAAAGTAGGTGGCAGAGTCAAACATGTTGAGCGCTGTGTAGCTGTTGGCCATGTTGTAGTTCACTATCGACAGGTTGGCCTGATTGGTTTGACTAAGCAACTGCTCACGTGACTTTCGGAAGTACCTGATGGCCAGCTGATAGTCTTCGTTCTGATAGTAGGCAGCGCCAAGCGTGATCACAGCCCGGTTAATCATCGATTCATCGGGAATCTTCTCCGCCAGACTCAATGCCTTCAGCGAATAAAAAACGACGGAATCGTTTTTAGAGAAGTCGCTGTAATAGCTGGCTTTTACCAGATAAATCTGCGCTGCCATAAAGTCGGACTTCAGTCGCCGATTGATCAGCTCAGCCTGATTGAGCGCAGCCAGGGCCGAATCTGTCTTGCTGAGCTTCAGGTAGCTATTGGAAAGATTAACCAGACTGCGAATAGTAAATTCGTCGTCGCCCACCTGCTCAAACAAAGCTGCTGCTCGCCCATGCCCTTGAATGGCCTTCTGAAACTGCTGCTGACAGGAGGCGTTGTCTCCCATCAATTTATAGGCCCGGGCTTGATAGCTGACCTCTTTGGCTTGCAGAGCTACCTCCAGCAACAGGGTAGCCAACGAGTCAGCTTTTGCGACATCCTGGCACAGGACACTACTTGCTTCAGTAAACAGCTTCTCAAGTTCGCTGGCGCCCGACTGCTTAGCGTGTACATTCGCAGCAAAAAGGAGCAGAAACATCGGGACAAACTCCCTCACAAAACGTTGGCGCATAAAACGGGACAATTATGGGTTAGGCAGCAGACAGGCGCAGCGTGGCCACAGTTCACATTGGCAAAAATACACGGCGACGTCAACTTTTCGACACCAGAGAAATAAATTATGAGCCATGAACCGAATAGATGCATGGGAGAGGAAAGCCCAAGACCTAAAGCTGCTCTTTAGTTGGGCTTATGGCACCTGCCAATCTTCGGGATCGCAAAAACTTCCCAATCCTACCCTTTGTCCGCAGCCAATATCGCCTGCAGCAGCACATTGGCTCCGTTTGCCATGTCCTCTGTTTTGGTGAATTCCTTAAAGGAATGACTGATGCCACCTATACTGGGCACGAAAATCATCGCCACAGGAGTAATCATTGCCATGTTTTGAGAGTCGTGGCCTGCACCACTGGGCATAAATTTGGTACTCAATCCCAACTTTTGGGCAGACGTGTGGATAATCTGCTGGAGCCCTTTATCAGTAAGTGCCGCCTTCGCTACGCTCGGCTGCCTCACAAAACTGATCTTCGTCTTCGTCTCTTCGGCAATGGCTATCGCTTGCTTTTCTATTTCAGCGAAAAGTCGTTCGATTTTTTCAGGCGACAAATCACGCATCTCCAGCCCCAGGGTCACCTTGCCGGGAATGACATTGTATGCCCCAGGGTAGGCATTAATCTTTCCTATGGTGCCTACCTGGCTTCCTTCTGTCCCCCTGATCACCTCATTCACTGCAATAATCAATTTTGAAGCTGATAGCATGGCATCCTGGCGCAAGCTCATGGGGGTGGTTCCTGCGTGGTTGGCAAAACCATCCACTGTCACCTCCCAATGCTCTATGCCAACTATCCCTTCCACTACACCAATCTGCAGGCCTTCCTTTTCCAAAATCCCTCCCTGCTCAATATGCAATTCTAAAAAAGCGTGGATGTCCCCTTTCTTGCGGCGGGCGTTTTGAATAGTATCAGGGTCGCCTCCAAGCACTTTAACACCCTCAGAAATGGTGAGCCCACTATGGCTTGTTTGATTCAGTATTTCGGGCGTGATCTTTCCAGACAGGGCTTTGCTGCCAATCATACTCCCCTCCTCATCAGCGAAAATGATCACTTCAAGGGGATGATTGGTCACTACCTTGTTTTCGTTGAGTACCTCAATTACCTCCAGCGCAGCAATTGACCCAAGCGTGCCATCATAATTACCACCATCAGGCACCATGTCGATGTGCGAGCCAAAGGCGATGGGTTTGAGTGAAGGCTTCTTCCCTTTTCGTTTACCAATGATATTCCCAGCCTGGTCGATGGTTGTTTCTAGCCCCGCCTTCTTCATCAGGTCAACAAACCACGCATGCCCTTCAACATCGCCCTGCGTAAACGCCATCCTGTAGCCGTGGCCTTTGTCGTTCCGCCCAAATTGTGCCATCCCTGAAATCCGGTCTTCAATTCGCTGAGCGTTAACATTCAGCATGCCACCACGTAAAACTCGTTTAAAATTCCACTGTATAGCACCAAGAACGGCGATGCCAAGAGTTGTTAATGAGGACTTTTTGATAAAGCTTCTTCGTTGCATCATGCGTAGATGGAGATTCTTAAGAGAAAAGAAAGAATACTAATTGCGAATCAAATATTGCCTAATATATCAATAATTACCTTTGCTTCTAACGAGGCCCTCCAAACGTCACGGCTCAGAATAGAGAAGTTGCCATTGGTGTGTAGCCAGTTGACCAAGTGATAAAATAAGTATTAACTTTCCACTCTATTTAAAATCCCTGATTTAACCTGACATGCAAAAGACGTCTATCCTCCCAGCTTTCTTCCTATTGTTCACATCACTCATCATCAGCTGTCAGCCGGCAGCCGAAATCAATGAAGCCGATGTGACCCGTATCATCACCACCCTGGCCGCCGACGACATGGAAGGCCGACGGATGTTTAGCCCGGGCATTGAAAAGGCGTCGAAGTTCATTCAGGGAGAATTTGAGGCGGCTGGACTGGAGTATGTAGACGGGCTGACCAGCTACGAGCAAAAGTTCAATATGTACACCATCACGCCCAAAAGTGTGTCGGTGACGCTCAACGGGCAACCTGTGGCTGAAGAGTACGCTGCTGTTTCGGTGAACAACGAAAAACTGGAAATCACAAGCATTGATGAGGTTGAAGTCATAGTGGTGAACGCCGACGGCAACCTGCGGGGAGCTATTTCTCAGGCCAGAGGCGTGAAAGGGAAAGCACTGATACTGGCTGATCCTTCTCATCAGGTCATGTTCGAAAGGTACCGTGGCTCATTGTCGGGAGGTAACCATGTGATGGCATTGGATAAAAAGGCTTTTGTGCTGATTCTTACAAGTATTACCGAGATAAGCTCTTTAAGTGTAAACGTAGAAAACGACGTTAAAACAGAAAGCCTGTCGAACATGGTAGGCAAAATCAGCGGAAAGCGGCCCAACGAAATTGTTCTTTTCAGCGCCCATTACGATCACCTGGGCATCAGGGGCACCAAGGGAGACACCATCTTCAACGGCGCCAACGACGACGCCTCAGGTACTACAGCCGTGATCACTTTGGCCAAATACTTCAAAGACATGGGCACACAGCCTGAGCGCACCATTCTGTTTGCTGCCTTTACCGCCGAGGAAGGCGGAGGCTACGGTTCAAAGTACTTCTCCCGACAACTGAACCCTGACGAGATTGTGGCGATGTTCAATATTGAAATGATTGGCAAGCCTGCCGTGAGCGGGCCCAACACCGCCTGGGTAACCGGCTTCGACAAATCCAGCTTTGGTGAGTTGCTGCAAAAGGCCGTGAAGGGCACCGAGTATGAGTTCTACGCCGACCCATACCCCGACCAAAACCTGTTCTACCGTTCCGATAACGCCACACTGGCCAGGTTAGGCGTGCCGGCCCATTCTATTAGTACCACACCCATCGATGTCGACAAAGACTACCACAAGGCGTCAGATGAGGTGAGCACGTTAGACTTAGCACATATGACTAACACCATCAAGGCCATTGCTGCCGCTGCTACAGGCATGATCTCAGGAGAAGACACCCCAACAAGAGTTGATCCGGCTAATGTGAATTGAGGGCTTATTAAAAGCAGGGTAGGCAGCAGCTTGGTTGAGTGCTGTCGCCCTGCTGTATACTCCGAGCGGTATTGCTACGCTACTCAATCCTCAATCGCTTCAATGCCCTGCTCCTTCAGCTTGTCAAGGTGATCCTTCATCGCTTTGAGCTGCTCGGGCGAGTGCCCCTGCCATTCCCGAACCTCACTAGATACCTTAATGGGCTGTGCGGTTCGGTACGACTTGGTTGGATTGCCGGGAAACCGTTTGTTTGTCAGGTTGGGATCATCTTCAAAGGAGCCTGTTGGTTCCACTATGTAAATCCTGCCCGGCTCTTCGCCGACAGCGAGCTCCGCTCCCCAAATGGCGGCCTCCAGCGTGGCGCTGAAGTAGACGTAAGCCGCCTTTTTCCCCGTTCCATAGTTGGACTTAAACCCTGGTGCTATCAGGTCTCCCGGTTTCAAATTTGCCTTCGTTCCATGATAGTATGGCGGCTTCGCTACCTCGTTTTTAATGCTTTCTGTTTTCATTACCGGTGTGTTGTTGGTGAGCGTGCTGCCTTGCTTATTGGCAACACTTGATACGGTGAACTCTCAAAAATATTCACCTCAGCTCTTCCAAAACACCCTTTTCGGCTAAATTTTCAGTGGCACAATATACAGCCTGCCACGGCGTTAACCTTACAACAAACAGCTCGTAAAAACTCGCCCAACAAGAGCAAATACCTCGCAGATTTCGTAGTGAAGTTCCTAAATCGGGCCAACTTCTGGCAGAAGGAATAACTACGTGATACCGCCGCCGTCAGTTCTCAGGCCCTTGTGAACAGTTATTATTTCTGGTATGCACCTGATGAGTAGGTCAATTCATAGCTGTGAGTATAAATTTCAAATACAATACCAAACGGGTCTTCCACATATACCATTTTATAGGGTTTTTCTTTTGGATAGTATTCCCGTATTGGCATTCTCTGCTTTCCACCGGCTTCTACAATTCTCCTGGTCAAATTTTCGATGTCCGGGTCTTGTACACAAAAATGGAAAAGCCCTGTATTGAAAGGATTGAATGCTGGTGCTTCTTTCTTGCCGTGGGGGAACGAAAACAGCTCAATTCCAATACCGTCGGAGGTTGAAAGATGAGCGATTTCGAATTCTTCCCAATTCTCTCCAAAAACATCAATGCACATTTGTCCAATGGCCGTATCATTTTCTTTTTTAACTGTCGATGGTGGCATGATCACATACCATCCCATAATATCCTGATAAAACTTTACAGCCTTGTGTATTTCAGGAACAGTTATTCCTATGTGCGAAAATGATTTGGGGTATCTAATTTCTGTCATTTTATGTAGTTTTTAAATTGTATACAGCGCATGCCAAAAACTAGCGCAAGAGTTTCATGCCGCTCCGCATCCACCAGCACCTAGCCCTGCATTTCGCACCGTAGCTTTAGTGAAGGCAGGGCGATGATAAACTTATGCTTTGTGGCGGACAATCCAAGCGATCTTCCTGTTATTAGACTGATGAGGCCGCCGTTCTTGCAGGCAGCGTGCTAGATTGCTTTCCATTTAAGTTTTGAGGTCGGTTCGTCATTCGCCTGCAATTAGTAAATCAGTTCATGCTTGTTCGCCAGATCACAGGTTGTTAGCCAGCATAGAAGAAAGGGAAAGGATAAAAAATGCAATCACAAGGAGAGTTGATATGTGCTTGCGTTTTTTGCATCTGATTTTAAAACACTCATACTCGATTAATGATTCAGGCTCCTTAAACTCTTTCATTTTGTCTTCTATAAATGGAAAAGTTGTGCCAAGCCTTTTTGCGAAACTGCTACGAAGCAGAAAGATTGAAAATGATGTTATTGCGGCTCCGATAAAGCTCAATATTGCTAATACCCAGAAAAATGTAGCCCAATACGTCATACAGTCAATGGGATCGCCTGGCTACGATGGATGAGTGGGGATTAGAAAGCACTAGTCTTGCCTCTACTACATAGCCATGCCTTGATTTAAATTTAAAACATGTGGCGGACTTTCCAATCTTTACGAAAATATCCTGACCGATGAAACCCCATTCATTCATAGCGTCTGTTAGCACACGTTTTGAAGTTAATATTGGCTGAAATCTACCAAGTCAGAGTCCGTTCCCTCGTAAGTTGTATAGTAAGTATATTCATCCGCCTCTTTGTACCAGCGGTATCTGGTTTGTTTGAATCTAAAAAGTTTTGGAGCATCCTGAAGTTGTTCCTGTGCATCTTTGATGTTCTTGTTGGCAGCAAACAGCACACCTACAAAGTTCAAGTAGACGTTTCGACTTCCACTTGCGTTCACATAAACGTCATGTTCCCACATAAGATTAGCCACAACCTTTGCATATTCCTGTCGCATTTTGGGAAACTCACTTACTTGGAGGTTCACAATTTTTGGTTTTAATTGTTTTGCCAGTCTCTTGATCTGCGGATCTTCTGAGTTCTCTCCCTCAGTTATAATGTTAGCCCAAGTTCCAAACAAGACAATCTCCAATTGTAGCGCATCAACTGAACCTCGATATGTTGAAAAATCCACTCCGTTGTTAACAGCCTTAATCTCTCGTTCTAGTTGTTCTTTCTGCGACTTTAATTCTTCTTCAGCAGCTTGCTTGGCCTCAAGTTCAGTCGCCAATCTTTTTTGTTCTTCCGTTACAGTATTCAGACTGTCTGCTTTTTTTATTAGTTCTTGAGCCTCTTGATAAAACGAGCTGGCTGTGTCAATGTCTTCTAGTCTAGTGACAGCTCTTGAATAGTTCTCTTGTTCGATGTAATTTTTGGCTTGCTGAATATTGTTCGCTGCACGATCTTCGTCCGTCTCACTCATGGCAGACAAAATACCCAGAACGACAAATGATAAAATCCAGTAGCCAAAAACTTTTAATCGTGTTGGTTTACTATCCCATCTGAGAACAGTTGATGGCTTGATGAGTCCAACTATCAATGCTATAAAAAGAGCAAAGCCAAGAAATCCTATTAGAGTTGTCATATTTTCTAAGTTGCGTTATGTGTGCTAACAATCCGAATACACGCAACTAGTTGCATATATTCGGATTGTATATTTTCTAACCTTCTGAAACCCTAAAGCTTCTTTAGAGCCACTGAAAGCTGATTATCCAGTTGTAAACGTATGTTATACGCATAATATACACCTATTATTAGAATTTACGCCAGGGATAGACAATAGTAGTCCATTCTCCAACCTCAACCCTTCTTCACCGCATGGCTCACGCCGGTTTTTAACTTCTCACTGAACCGTCGCTGTGCCGTTTGCTGCACAATATTGAGAGTCGATAGCAAGAGTACCCTCCTCTATACCGCCACTATTTTTTTACCTTGCCCATCAAAACTAATTTTGACTTAATTCGTTAGTTACATGTACGTACATATAAATAACTAAAACGATCACATATGTCAGCCATTATCAAAATAAAACCACTGGGATTCCCCTGGGAAACCCAGGATCCCTTCCTCTTCTGTGTGCACCATGCCGATGCCTACCCTAAAGGCAACGACAGCATGGGGCCCGATGCTTCCCTGGCCGGAAGGGCCATTGGCAACGACTTCACCATCAAAGACGGCTGGAGGATGTACCACGGCTCAAAAGTGCCTGGCTTCCCGGCCCACCCACACCGTGGCTTTGAAACGGTGACCATCGCCACCAAAGGCCTGATCGACCACTCCGACTCGCTGGGCGCTGCCGCCCGCTTTGGCAATGGCGACGTGCAATGGATGACGGCCGGCAAAGGCGTACAGCATTCGGAAATGTTTCCGCTGCTGAGCAAGGAGAACGACAATCCGCTGGAGCTGTTCCAGATCTGGCTCAACCTGCCACAAAAGCACAAGCTGGTGCCTCCTCACTTTGCCATGCTGTGGAACGAGACCATTCCCAGGCAAGTGGTGAAAGACGCCAATGGCAAGGCCACCGAGGTAATGATCGTTGCCGGGAAGCTGGGCGACAAAACCGCCCCTACGCCCCCACCCCATTCCTGGGCTAACGAAGCCGACCATGACGTCGCCATCTGGACGATCAAAATGGAGCCGGGCGCTACGTTTACGCTGCCTAAAGCTTCGAAGGGAGTCAAAAGGTCGATCTACTTCTACAAAGGGGAGCTGCTACAGGTGGAAGACCAAAGCATCAATGCCTACAAGGCTGTGGAGCTGCAAGCCGAACAGGAAGCGGTGCTGGTGAACGGCAAGGAGCCTGGCTTTATCCTGATGCTCCAAGGCAAGCCGATTGGGGAGCCCGTGGCGCAGTACGGCCCGTTTGTGATGAACAACCAAGCGGAGATTCAGCAAGCGATGCAGGAGTATCAGCGCACGCAGTTTGGCGGCTGGCCCTGGCCCAACCACGAGCACGTGCATGCGAGAGAAAAGGGCAGGTTCGCCATCCACGCCGATGGGAAGGTAGAGGAGAAAGGGTAATCAGTAAAGAGGTCGCTCTGTGCAAGCTGCAAGAGCGCCCTCTTTACTTTTGTTCTTGCTAATCGCACCGTGGTCTGTCCCCCAACAGACGGGAATAATGAAGTGTGCTGTCAGGGGACAGCCCACGGGTACGGGAGTACCAGCGCACGCAGTTCGGCGGCTGGCCCTGGCCCAACCACGAGCACGTGCATGCGAGAGAAAAAGGCAGGTTCGCCATCCACGCCGATGGGAAGGTGGAGGAGAAAGGGTAACGGGTAAAGAGGTCGCTCTGGCCATCCTGCAAGAGCGCCCTCTTTACTTTTTGTTCTTGCTAACCGCACTGTGGTCTGTCCCCCGACAGACGGGAACAATGAAGTGTGCTGTCAGGGGACAGCCCATGGCTGCCGAGTAATCCCAAAGCACCAAACCCCCGACCCACCGGTTATTGCGAGGCACAAACTCAATCACTTATTGTGCTACATTATTCTTGTGCCGTGGCAATCTGCCAGATAAAGAGCCACATTCTGTCCATCAGATTGCCCGTGACGGGGAAACACAACTGCCGCCACAAGATTTCACACAATGATCAAATATTGAGGCAGCTTCGCAATTACCGGTAAGGGGCAGCAATGCTATTAAGTTAAGAGCATTTTACCCTGGCTGGGCGCCCCTTAATCCCTAAGCCGGGTGTCCCCTAAAGGATCCTGCTAACGACAATTCACTCGCCCTTTAGGGTCAGGGGTCAAAGTAGAATTGGGACAACGGAACCTCTTAACTTAATAGCATTGAGGGGGGGGGCAGCGGAGGGCATCGCCATCAATTCGTTCCGGCCTGGTGTCTTCACCTGCCGGCAGAAATACCTGGACAAATACCCTCTTCCCCTGATACGATTTGCTACCGAACCCTGGTCTGTCCCCCGACAGACGGGAATGATGAAGTGTGCTGTCAGGGGACAGCACACGGGTACGGGAGTACGAGCGCACGCAGTTTGGCGGCTGGCCCTGGCCCAACCACGAGCACGTGCATGCGAGAGAAAAGGGCAGGTTCGCCATTCATGCTGATGGGAAGGTAGAGGAGAAAGGGTAACGAGTAAAGAGGTCGCTCTATCCGCCAGCACAAGAGCGCCCTCTTTACTTTTTAACAGACCCTTTCTTTACCGCACCCTGGTCTGTCCCCCGACAGACGGGAATGATGAAGTGTGCTGTCA
>TARA_R110001606_G_scaffold136199_2_pt1 | contig 10860 bp, 8 predicted proteins | sample TARA_R110001606 | Tara Oceans TARA_R110001606 (sample SAMEA4398315) | marine metagenome | biome: Polar Biome; feature: [SRF] surface water layer (ENVO:00010504); material: water (ENVO:00002006), including particulate matter (ENVO:01000060) such as... | depth 5 m
ACCCATTTCTTTAAGCATTACAGCATTAACCTTATGCACATCGTACTTTTCGACGGCAATCTCACGCGACCGCTTCCCCATTCGTGCAGCCAGTTCGGGGTCCTCGATGAATCGCTTCATTGCCTCAACCAGCGCGTCAACCGACTTCACTGGTACCAGAAACCCGTTGTCACCATCTACTACCGTCTCGCGGCAGCCAGGCGCGTCGGTGGTAATAATCGCCCGACCCATTGCCATAGCCTCCAGCACGGTGCGGGGAGTACCCTCCCTGTAAGAGGGCAGAACGTATACAGAGCAGCGTTCAATAGCCACGCGAACGTCTTCCTTACGGCCCAGGTACTCGATGGTTCCACCCTTCTGCCATGCTTGGACTTCATCGAGGCGAACTGAATCAGGATTCTCGTCAACAGAACCTACCAGTTGGAATACCACTTCGGGATTCTCCTTCTTCACTTTTCGAGCTGCTGCCACATATTCGCGGACACCTTTGTCCCCTAATAAGCGGGCTATCAAAAGAAATGCAACAGGCTCGCGCGTTAAAGGTCGTTGCTGAAAATGAGCAAGATCAATACCCGAGCCATTTAGGACAGCGGATGATGAGTGCTTTGAAATCAGACCTAGCTGGCTAAAGAGCGCTTGGTCATCCGGATTCTGAAAAAAAACTTTTTCAGCCCTAGCCAATGCAAGACTATAGAGACTGCGAGCCATCTGCTGAATCACCTTACGCTTACCCGTCGCCTCCCCAGTAAATGCATAACCCAGCCCGGTAATTAGTGCAAAGCGATGAGGTACTCTGGCGAACCAGGCCGCCAAGATGCCGTAAATGACTGGTTTAATAGTGTAGCCAAGCACAACGTCAGGCTGGATGTGGCGTATCAAAAAATAAAGCCGAATCAGCCCTTTCAAGTCAGCAACAGGATTAACCCCCGCTCGCTGCAGCGCAACGTCATGACAGGTCACTCCCCAGCCGGATAATTTACTCGCAATTGCAGCGTTAGACGTCAAATCGGGTGCTGCAGCATGGACCTCAAGACCCGCGTCAACAAGCGCCTCTATAAGGGGGCCACGAAAATTAATTAACGAGTCACTAAAACCAGCAACTAAAAGGAAGCGGCTAGCAAATACATTCATTTCAACCATCTAAACCACTCATACATACCATTATGTGAATACAGGACATATAACTCGCTTAAAAATTGAGATTGTGAATGTTGCACTTATTCCCTGAGGCTGCGCGGCGCCAAATTAAACTATTACTTAATAGTAAGCAGCGAAGTATAAAGCTCGTAATAACGGCGACTAATCACATCCATCGTAAAGTGCTCTCTGATTCGAGCCGCTGCGGCTCCACCCAACGCAGCTCGTTCGGCCTGAGACAAAGACAGCATGACGTTAAGCTTTTCTTCCAACTTAACTGGCGATGCAGCAGGCACCACCCAATCAGGATTGCCCAGTAAGTAGGCCGCATCACCCACGCTGGTAGTGACACAAGGTAGACCCGTCGCCATAGCCTCACCCAGCGCATTTGGGAAGCCCTCAGTCACGGAATGCAGGCAAAAAACATCACTGGCTCGCAGGCAAGAGGGCACATCCTTGCGCTCACCCAACAGGAAAAACGCATCCGCCCGCCCTGTCGCGTCTATCAGAGCCATTAGCTGTGAGTTCGAGCGCACAAGATCGCGGCCAACCAGCATAAATTTAACATCATCGCTCTGTGCGGCAATCCTGCCAGCGGCCTCAATAAAAGACTTGTGGTCCTTAACTGGGCTATAACGGCCAACAGATACCACCACCGTGTCGTCATGCTTAATGCCCAATTCATCACGAACACGATTACCCGAATCCTTGGAGGCCAACAGGCTATCCAGCTCAAACCCATTGGGGATTACCTGCATTTTGTCCGCGGCATAACCAACCTCTTCATGCACTCGGCGGGAAGCCTCCGCCGCACACACAATCACAGCTGGTATCCTCGCTGATAACAAGGCGCATAGCTTTCGAATCAACAAAGTTATCTTGCTTCCGCCTTGGCGGATGTCAGTACTGCGAATACACCAAACCAGGTTACGCACACCAATACTGCGTGCAGCCAAACCGCCCAGCAGATCCGAATGATACATCCAGGTATGGACTACGTCGGGCCGCATAGACTGCAGCAATTTGCGCAATCTAATAAAGATCGCAGGGCCTTTACTGATGGAGGACATGCCCAAGCAGTGAACCGCTACTCCCTGACGGACTAACTGCTCACCCAACGCACCCTGATCAGTCAGTGATATCACACAATGTTCGATGTCTGGCCGCATGTTGTGGGACTCGATCAAACGCTTGAGCATCAGCTCGGCACCGCCCACATTCAGGCCAATAATGACGTGAACAACCCTCACTGTTTTTCTAACCAAGCCTGAAACATCAGAATACTCCATAGCTTACGCGAATAATCACGCTTGCATTGCAGATGGTCTGCCCAAACACGCCGCACAGTAGCAGGTACAAAGTAACCCTCAGAGACCAAGCGCTGCTCATTCAGCAACTCATCTGCCCAGTCCCTTAATGGGCCACGCAACCATTGCCCTAGAGGCACTGAAAACCCTTTTTTGGGCCGCTCAATCAATTCACGAGGCACATGACGATACAGCACTTCACGCAGTATCCACTTGCCAACGCCCTCGCGAATTTTCATGTGCAAAGGAATTCGCCACGCCAGTTCCACAACCCGATGATCAAGCAAGGGTACACGCGTCTCAAGGCTATTTGCCATTGCTGCACGGTCCACCTTTACCAGCACGTCATCGGTCATGTACTGCCCCGCATCCATAGCCATCATCCAATGCTCAAAGCTATCCGTGTGCGGCCACCGCTCCCTGGTGGTCAGCAATGTAGGACGTGTTTCAGCGCCAATGACCAGGTGCTCAGGATTATTCCAGTGGCTAATCAGAATCTGATAAAACTGTTCTTTATCTGCTGCGGGAAAGACGGATAGCAACTTGGCTAGTTTGTCCGGTAATGGCATTCCGGATAGCAGACGAAAAGCGACTTTCCTAAGAGGCAGAGGTAAAGCCTTCAGGCCTCTCCAGACGCGCGGCGCAAACTGATAAGGGTTATAGCCACCGAAAAGCTCATCTCCACCATCGCCACTGAGCGCGACAGTCACGTGCTCCTTAGCCATGCGACTGACCAAAAAGGTTGGCAACTGGGAGCTGTCAGCAAAGGGCTCACAATAGATTTCAGGCAGCCGAGGAACCAAGTCCAACGCATCTTGGGAACTGACGTAAAGCTCTGTATGGTCTGTACCTAAATGCAACGCTACTTCCTTCGCATACCCTGCTTCATTGTATCCGGGCTCATCGAAGCCGATTGCAAAGGTACGCACCGGTCGGGCCGATTGTTGTTGCATCAAGGCGACAACAGTACTGCTGTCGACACCACCACTAAGAAATGCGCCCAAAGGCACATCAGCGAGCATCTGACCGCTGACCGCCTGGCTGATTGTTTGCTCAAGCAGATTCGTCGCATCACTCTCGCTGCCGCTGAACGGATTGGCCAACCCGACTTCAATCGCCTCATTCAGCGTCCAGAAAGCTTTGGGCTCAACATCAACACGCGCTTGCCCTTTCTTGATGTGTACATAGTGTCCAGCAGGTAATTTCTCAATACCTTGATAAATTGTATATGGCCCCGGGATATAGTTATGGCGCATCAATAGAGACAGCGCTCCACGGTCAATCGCTGCGTTGAATTCAGGATGTGCTTTAAGTGCTTTTAATTCAGACCCAAACAGCAGAGTATCGCCACACCATCCCCAATAAAGCGGCTTTTCCCCTAAACGGTCACGGGCAAGAGTCAGTTGCTCTTCTTGCTTATCCCAGAGTGCAAAGGCAAACATGCCAACAGCCACTTGCAGTGTTTTTTCAATACCCCAAGCGCTGATGCACGCCAAGAGCGTTTCTGTGTCGGATTGCCCACGCCAAGCAATGGGAGAGCCTTGCGTATCAATTTGGGCTCGAAGATCAAAATGGTTATATATTTCGCCATTAAATACGATTACAAAGCGTCCAAAGGCTGAGGCCATTGGCTGGTGGCCCGCATGCGTCAGATCCACTATGGAAAGCCGCGTGTGCGATAAGGCGATACCAAGATCAAAGTCATACCAATAGCCGTCTGCATCAGGTCCACGGTGAAACAAACCTGAGTTCATTCTTTCCAGTGCCGGAATGGCAGATTGAACACGCGGCTGACCTGATAAGTAACCAGAAAAACCGCACATCACATACTATCCCTTGTACAAATGGCGCCATCTTCTAAAGACCACAAATAAAAAAATATGAAATACAAAGCAGCCATACCTTGCGCATTATTATAAACAAACAACCCTTTAAAATGAAAAACAAGGATAGAAAGAAGAACGAGAGAAGTAAATAGCGGGTATTTTTTAAAAAAACAAGAACCAAAGAAAAACAAGAAACTCAGTTTCAAAAGCAAAAAAGCGATCCCACCAAAAACAATGTCCTGCATGTAGCCCGCGTCCGTATATGGAAACGTTCCATCATTAACGACACCGGAACCCATGAGAAACACAAAATCACCAGGCCAAAAATACATATCATTAATAAGGTGAGCAGCCGAGCTATCCCCGGAAAGCAAAAAGAAGCTCATCATCCAGCCTTTATAGGGGTCAAAAGCTGGAATTGTCAAAAACAAAAATAAGAAAAAAGACCCTACTGCAAAAAAAAGCAAAAAATACAAAGCACGCAACTTAAAGACATAGAGTAATGCCAGCGCCATCGCAAAAAAAGCTGTCCGAGCCGCGACAAACCCACTAACTGCAGAAAGAACAATAGAGAAAATAAAAACCAACCCCCTTGAGCCAGACAAAACAAAATGAAATACAAAAAGCAAGACCATTAGACCATACGCTGTGCCTATACTGTAATAACCCGACCCCGATAAAAAAGAGTTACGATAAGGATTAACACCTAACTGATCACTAATAGAACCAGACCGAAAAACATCTAAAAACCCAAAAAACCCAGGGTAAGTTCCCACAACAAAATTAACCAAAGCATTTAAAACATAAACAACCAAAAGGGCGCCAATAAAAACCGAAGCTCCCCGCTCCAAATAAAATAAGAAGAAAACAAAAAGACAAGAAGTAAAAACAAAGAACGCCTTAATCCAAGAAAGCAGAAAATAAGCATCTTCTACACCGCTCAACAAAACCCTCAACACAATGAAAAAGAACGAACAAAAGAATATAAAAAAAACAGGCGAAGCCTTTCTCAAAAAACACTTACCATAATAAGATGAATCCAAAGTAAGTTTCACAACAAAAAAAGGCAGTAGAAAAAGCGAAACTAACAGAGAAAAACCAACCCCATTGGGTAAAAATGGAATCTGCAGATCGAATGCCGCTAAAAATAAAAACAAAATAGAAATTATGTATTTCACAGAGTTAGAAGCCTCTAATTTTCGCACGTAACCGGCATAGAGCCACTAACAATACAGGAAAGCGAGAAAGCTCATAAAAAGCCCTTTGCTTTATATCTAACTTACACATAAAACTCGACCTATCAATAAAAAACAGCAAATCTTCTCTATTATCGAAAAGAGCCGACTGATAAGCCTGACTAAATAATGATTTCGCGTAAAACCTTTTTATCAAGCCAACCTCAAAAAGCTCATTATTTAAAGCCGAATTAAATATTCTATCTACACCGTTCACGAGCGAAGGATTGACTTTTCCACACAGACTACTAACGCCCACCCCAAGCCTGTAAGCACCTAAAACCTCATCAATATGAAATATAGACCCACGTTTCGCCTGCTCTACATGAACCTCAATATCGAGTGCATCCTTATGCAATCGGTCCCAATAACTTTCGCCAAGATCATTCAAAAACATCTTGGACGAATGTGCAAAAAACGGCAGGTCCGCATATAACTGCATTAAACCGTAGCGACCTTCTTTTTTCTCTCTAAAACTCGCCCTTATCAACCGGCCCTCTTGATCGACCTGCTTGACATCATGAGAGCAAATAACGCATTCCGGGTTATTCTCAAGCACTTCGAATTGCTTTTGAATTTTACCGGGCAACGCATAGTCATCGCCATCCATATGGCAGATGTACTTACCCTTTGCAAGCTTATAGCTTGAAACGATGTTCGCAACAGCGCCAACATTACTCTCATGATAATTACTGACTATTAATCCGGGATACTTAGACGCAAACGTTTCAACCACGCCCCTGGTTTTGTCTGTCGAGCAATCCTCACCTACAATAATTTCAAATCTGAAATCTGTTTTTTGCTCAACCAAGCTTTGCAGACATTCAGCAATATATTTTTCTTGGTTATAGGTTACGACACACACCGAAACCCTAATTTCGTTATCCATTTTTCACTCGACGCAACAGAAATGGCCTTGCGTAACTTGAAGAAGCTATAGCAACCAGAAGTGCAGTCAGGCCCAATATTGCCACGGCAGACAAGTCAAGAAGCCGACCACCCTCAGGCAGACTAATAAATGTCAACCCCCACAAAGTAAAAATCACAGGCAAACTAATCTTAGCGATATCTGATAATACCCATTTCATATGAAGGCCAGGCTCAAGCTTTTGATGGACAAACCATACCCATAACAACAAGAACACAGCATTCAGACTTAACCAGACCCATCCAGCACCAATAGCGCCAGCCAAACTAGCAGCATAAATAATAGCAGGAATCAAAAACCCGGCCGTCAAGACATTACCCATCAAATGATACCTGAGGTCTCCCCGTGCGTATTGCAGATAATAGGGAAATGCGGACAAAGCCAGAAAGCCATTACCGATTACATAAAGACGTAAGATGGGGGCTGCTTGCTTCGCTAACTGAGCATCACCCGTCCAGCCAAATAGTAATTTTTCTGCTGCAAATGCAATCGTAATCGCAGCCGAACCACAAATAATAGTAACCAGCTGCGTGGCATTGCGATAAACCCTAATCATTTCCTCGTGATTCCCCTCCGCATTTAGGCGAGCCATACGGGGCATGATTGCACTGCTAATTGGGCTACTGACTAACATTATGCCGCTGGCCACGAGCACCGCCAGCGTAAAGTAACCGTACTCCGATAGCGGGAGAATACCCGAAAGGATCAGCTTGTCCGTTTGGGTAACCAGAACCCATACGGACGATGTGAATGCGATTGTCAGAGAGAACTTTAGGACTGGCTTTATCGGCTCGAACGACCAGCCTATTTTTTGCTGAAAACTCTTCTTACTAGGCAACAACTTATTACCCATCAAGAAAAGCCCAACCAGCTCTACTAAAGCCACAGCCAGTTGGTGAATAAAGAAAACCAAAATTGTGAAACCGAATTGCCACATGCTACAAAAAACCGCAATGAAGCGGAGTGTCGCTATCAGAGTATTGAACCCGCTAAGCCAGACTAGGCGTTCGGCGCCTGTCACAACTCCGCGGTACAAGCCACACATCCACCTCATAGCAACGCTCATTGCCATAATTTGAACAGCAACAACTACACTGCTCATGTCGAGCGACTCAATCTTGAGCCAACGTGCTGCGACTAGATTCGCCAAAAAAAACAAGCTTGTCCCGCCAACGATAGCGATCACCAGAAATACCAAACTCAGCGCACGGAAAAGCTGCCGGTATGCCAGAGCTGACATGCTACCGCCGTGATAACGTGCTGTTTCACGGCCTATGGTAGGCGTAAGCCCCATATCCAGCAAACCAAACCAAGCTTGAAGCATCGCAAAGAATCCTACCAAGCCATAGGCTTCCGCCCCCATATATTTTATATATAGCGGTAGTATTAAAATACCAACACCGGAAACATATAGCTGACTGGCATAGTTAGCTATGATATTTTTTTTAAGGGACAAGTGTAAACCTTCTCACCTTAGAGAAGCCGTCATAAGATACGCCCCTTTCCGATCTTCAGTCACGGTAAAACCAAAAGAATCGTAAAGCCTAATCGCAGACACATTGTTAGCCCTCACTTCAAGACAGCACTTTTCGAAATCACGACTCCTACAAACATCAAGAACACGTCTTAGCAAGCATTTTGATATACCCAGCCCCCTATATTCCGGCGAAACTAAAACAAGTGTTATAAATGCAATTCGTCCAACATAGTCATTACAGTAAAACGCAACAAACCCAGCACACTCACCTTCCACGCTATGGTCAACGAACTCAGCCTTTGACTTCAGCTTCTCTAAATAAACATCGATCGGGGCATACTTAATAAACTCACCATTAGCACGTGCCTGCTCAGCCCGAATAAGTGCCTCTATGCCTGGAAAATTCATTTAAGACTGCACGCTCTTATCAACTATAACCCGAATATCTTTTTCCATATTATCGATCGACTCCAGCATGACATCCATGCTTGGATAACGAAGAATCATCGTACCTAACGTGTCGTGAGAGCCACTAAACTTTCTCACACTTTCTCCAGGCCGAACTTGAATATCCTGCTCGATGACATATGCCTTCGCGCGCTCTGAAATCCAAAGCTCCTTGAATATACCGTCTTCTAATGCATGCACCATATAACTCGACCAGAAACCTTGGGCAGGGCTCATACAGAGCTCACTACAATCCATGCCCAATGCGGCATCTACCGTATATTTAATCAAGTCTATATTAGTCGAGTAACGAATAACCTCAGGTATTAAACAACCTCCGTTACGCGGTCCAAGTTCCAAAAAATAGAACTCTCCTTCCTCAGAAAATACAAAATCAAAATTCAGCGCACCCATCTTCATATCAAGTAACGTTAGCAACCGCTGCGTTTCAGCATGCGCTGTTTCCAGTAGGGTATGCTGATGTGATGTAGGAAATGTCTGACCGATCGGTACTAAGCCGTTACACAGCTTGTCGAAATGCTCATCAGCCCAGCAGCGAAAGACCAACTTGCCGTCTACGATGAAGCCATCGCCAGCAACCTGGTACCCCCCTTTCACTATCCGCTCTTCAACAACAACCTTTTTTTCGCGCGAAAATGCTAATGCATGTTCGAATGCAGTGACGAACTCTTCCATGCTCTGTAAGTGCGTGACCCCCTTGCTGCCAGATGAGTCCACCGGTTTTATAAAAGCAGGCAATCCAATTTCTTCTAACCAGATTTTCGCCGACGCTATGTCATAAAAAGATTTGGAACGAGGAACGTTAAATCCGTGCTCTGCCAGAAAGCCGCGAAACAGGTCTTTACGAGCCAAAATTTCCACTGACGTGTAAGGATTACCGGGCAGCCCTAGTTTTTCAGCTACAAAGGCAGCTGTCGGTGCTGCAGGGTCAGACGCGTAGGCAACAACACCATCAATATCTAGACTAGAGGCCAGCGCCAGCACACCCTCTTTGTCTGTAGTTGATATGTTGTGATATTCATGCGCTAACTTATGCCCTGGGTTGTCCGGTAGATAGTCACAGGTAATCACATAATAGCCCCTCTCAAGCGCATATTTAATCGGCGGGATTTGCGTTGGCGCCCCACCAAGAAAGAGAATTCGTTTCATACTTTTCCCAAGTCGTTAATAATATCAGTGATACGCACCAGCTCTGCTCCGGACAGATGTGCATAGATAGGCAGGCACAAAATCCGGCTTGATATATCGCGTGAAATAGACATTGGCTGCAAGTTCCCCAACTCTATCCCTACCTGATCGAGCGATGGATAAAAATACCGCCGGGCATTGATACCAGACTTACCTAGCTTGACCATTGCCGCTATCGCACACGACTCACTTTCAAATACCACTGGCATGTAAGCGTAATTCCGGCTAGCAGATGAGTCCCAGTTCTGTTGCTGAAGATAACCGGGAAGTTTCTCTTGATAATACTCGCTCACCACTTTACGCGCATTGAGGTTATCTTCTATCTCGTCAAGCAGACATAGACCCATCGCAGCCTGAAATTCATTCATTTTTGCGTTGATGCCCAACGCCTCCACAGTCTCTGGGCCCGTAATGCCGAAGTTGATCATTTTCTTGGCACGCTCAAAATCATCTTTATGTTTGAAAACAATGGCGCCGCCTTCAATTGTGTGGAACAGCTTTGTGGCATGAAAGCTTAGCGTTGACGCATCGCCATGGTTGAGCACGCTTTCTCCCTTAAATTTCACCCCAAAGGCATGTGAAGCGTCGTACACCACTTTCAGCTTATGGCGAGCAGCAATTTCATCAATCGCCTCTACGTCGCAGGGGTTGCCAAACACGTGTACCGGAACTAACGCACGTGTATTCGAGGTGATGGCCGCTTCAATGTTTGCAGGCTTAACACACCAACTCGCAGGATCGATATCCGCAAATACGGGCTGCAAGCCCTCCCATTTCAGCGAGCTTGCTGTCGCTATAAAGGTGAAGGGCGTAGTGATGACTTCTGAGCAACCTTCCTGGTCGTTGCCTGCTATACCCAAGGCCCGATAAGCGATTTGTAACGCTAAAGTCCCGTTGGATACCAGTAGGAGATTTTTTACACCAAGATAAGCTTCCAGCTTTTGTGTCAGCTCCTGTACCAAGACACCATTATTGGTCAGCCACTGCCGCTCATAAATCCCATCGATTAACTTGTCCAGTTTCTGGCGATTTGGCAGGTAGGGTTTTACAACCGGAATCATGCTTTGTCTCTCACAAGATCAAGCAAATACTGACCGTAACCATTCTTGCTCAAGGCCTTCCCCTGCTCGACAAGCTGCGCGGTCGTCAACCAACCGTTATTGAAGGCAACCTCCTCTAGGCAGGCAATCTTATAACCTTGTCGATGCTCGATGGTTTGCACAAATTGAGAAGCCTCCAGCAGGCTCTCATGGGTACCCGTATCCAGCCAGGCAAAGCCACGACCCAGAAGCTC
>TARA_R110001606_G_scaffold34268_7_pt1 | contig 10857 bp, 4 predicted proteins | sample TARA_R110001606 | Tara Oceans TARA_R110001606 (sample SAMEA4398315) | marine metagenome | biome: Polar Biome; feature: [SRF] surface water layer (ENVO:00010504); material: water (ENVO:00002006), including particulate matter (ENVO:01000060) such as... | depth 5 m
AGATGATTATGATTTATGGTATCGAAGATATAGTTATGCTTATACCCCTGTAGCAAAATATGGAAATCAAGTAAGCGCATCAGCTGTAATTCCATGGATGCCTTTAAAAAGAAATTTTATAGCAGATGTTGATAGTTTAGGTACTCTTAATAAAACTCCTGATGTATTATTACCCGCAAATAGTGGGGCAAATAGTGGAGGTGCAGCTGGAACTTACACTAATATTAGGTTAAACAGGGGAGGATATCTTGCTGGGGAAAATTATGCATTAGCTACTATTGTTGTAACTGGGGGTGGTGTTATTTCATCAGTAACAATAACTGATAGTTCTTTAATTATAAACCCTGTTGTAGGTGATATGCTAATTATTGATTCATCTGATATAAATCCAACTTCTGGTACAATTACATTTATATTAGATTCATCTGATATAATATTGGATAATGTAATAGTACCAGATGGTGTTGGTTTTAGATTTAAAACAACCGGATTTCCATCTTCATCTTTTAATGGTGATTTTTATAGTCAATCATTAGCAGTTAAAAAATCCAATGGAATAGATGATAATAATTTTGATTGGGGTATATCTTTATTTTATACAGGATCAACTTCAGGTTCATATTCAGGTTCTTCAAATAGTGATTATTATGATTATGGAGAAATGAAATTCTTTATGTCTGGGGGGCTTGCAGGTAATTTATTATTAGAATCACCTCCTATTTATCTTCCATTTTTCGATAAAGGTTGGTGGACTGTTTTATTACAAAGAGATAACCACTCTCCTGCATCTGCTAGTGGGTCTAGTACAACTTATACATTATATGTTAAAAATAAATTATATGATGGTTGGGATGGAAATAGTATTGGATTTGAAGGATCAGCAAGCATAACTAGTACAAAAAATACTGCTTGGAGTAATTATGGAGTTAATGAATTAGATGGAGTTTATTTAGGAGGTAGAACAGAAGGTTCTAAAGTACAAAATTTTATTACTAATGAATCTGGGAAGGGTTTCTCAGGATCCTTTCAGGAATTTAGATATTATTCAAATGAAATAAGTGAGTCTGTATTTAATGATTTAGTAATGAATCCTGAGTCTATTGAAGGAAATCAAATAACAGGATCTAAATCATCTTTTGACATTGTAAATTTTAGAGCTCCTTTAGGTAATGAATTAGAATCTACATTCCAAAACCCTTCAACTTCTTCAATTACTACAGTTTACCCTTCAATGCATCCAGCTGTATCAGCATCTTCTCCCCAATATATAACAGGTTCATTTATAAACCCTGTAAATATTACAACTACTTCAAGTTATATTATTAATTATGAAGTAGATTCTTCTCCAAAAACTTATAGTAGAACTAATGTAGAAACATATTTTTTAGATCAACCTGCTATTGGTATAAGAAATAGAGTAACAAATAAAATACAAGCAACAAGTAATTTAAATTTTGGAACTGCTTTATCTAATGTTGTAAGTATTCAAAAAGATCCCTTTATAAGTCAAAGTTATACTGAAAATATTAATCAATTAGAAGTTGCTTTCTCACCACAAGATGAAATAAATGATGATATTATTGCTACCTTTGGTTATGGTGCTATACAAGATGCAATTGCTGATCCTAGATTTAGATCATCCTCAGCAGATAATTATCCTAAATTAGCATCAATTGCGGATGATTATTTTAGAAAATATGAAGGAAGTGATATTTTTGATTATTTAAGATTAATTAAATATTTTGATGATTCATTATTTAAAGCTATTAAAAATTATGTACCAGCACGTACTAGCGTGTCTACCGGCATTGTAATTAAACAAAATATGCTTGAACGTAATAGATACCGAGAACCACAAGTTAATTCATATACTACGCAGTCTTACGCAACTAATAATATACCATTAACAACCCAAAATTTATTATTAACTGGAAGTATTGCAGATCTTCCTATAGAGGGTGGAGCAGGAGGAAGTGTTAATGAATATAATATTTTAAATAATGAAGCAGCTATTTCTATCACAAGAGGAAATAGTTTAACTATTCCATCCACAAAAATTAATTTATTTTCATCACCAACAATTACAAATCTTACTTCATCTGATATAAGTTTTGTGGATGATGGGATCGATCCTTATCTTGAAACTAAAGTAAAATGGAAAGGTAACATTAGAGTTAATGCTGGTTATATGAGTGGAGCTTCATCTACTACTATCTTTTACTTTTTCTCTTCTAGTCTTAGAGGTGAGTTTTTAACAAGTGGACAGGTTGGTGAAATGTCCGTTGTTGGAGGTGTAGTAACACCAGCTATAGTACCAACTAATTTTTTCACCCCAACTCCTTATTTGGACATGCTTCCTGGTGAAAAGTTCTTTATAAAAGCTCTTAGTAGTTTAGGTACTGTACAACTTAACAATATAAGTATAGATATTGGTACTAGTATAGATCATAATCCATATAATTTAATTTCATTATCTCAATCATATCAAACATATCCTCAATATAACCAAACAGCTTTAGGTTTAGTAACTGAATCCATAAGTACTCAAGATGAATTTTATGATGGAGAATATAGTGGTAGTACATTAGCTACAGTAATAACACAATCTAACCCTTATAAATTAGTACCACCTTCATCTATTGCAGTGGTTTCATCCAGTCAATTACTTACTCAAGGTGCAGGTGCAGTTAATTTTCAAAATCCTTTCTCTACAGGAGATGGTTTTTCAGCTCCAACATCAGCTGCAAATGGTGGGCTTGATATATCATTTTCATCATCCTTTGTCTCTGCTGTTGCTTATGCTTATTTATTTAATATTACTGATGTAACATTAGTCCCATTTCAAACATATGATATAACATATGATTTAGAAATTTTGGTAAATAATTCTACAGCAAACCAAACATTTGGGTTAGCGCCTTTTATCTATGATCCCGTTACTAATTATCCCTGGACAAGTGGTACTAACTTAACAGCTTCAGCCCAATATAATGGTTTTTCAGCAACATCAGGATCTACTTATGCAAACGGAAGTCCTCAATATCCTCAGGATATAGGTAATTATCAAATTTCTTTTTCATTTCAAGTTCAACCCCCAACTACTTTTGGAGAAACTCTATTTACAGGATCTCTTTGGAGAGGTAATTGGTATGATATGGATACTAAATATGCATTAGGGTTAAATGTGGCAGGAAAATCAGTAGGATCATTTAAAAACTTTCAGGTAAGAGGAAGAGATGGCATGTATAAGAACCAACAAGCATTAATTCCATGGAATTTAAATTGCTTATCAGGATCTTTTGATATTTTAAATACCCAAAGTCTTATATTAGAAAATTCAGATTATAATCCTTTAAATAATAATGTTGAAATAAATAGAAAAAGTACTACTCATTATAGATTAGAATATGGTAATTCAGGAATAGGAAGTCCATTAAAGGTAGGATTTGATTTATTACCATACATCAGTACTGCTGGTGTATATGCTTTAGGAGCTATAGTTGGTACTTTTGAAGTTCCACTTTTTCCTTTTAAATCAGTCTCATCATCTCCAACCCCTATAGGAAGAGATGCTAAAGTTATGGTTACAGGTAATGGTACTACTATAACAAGTATAATTGTATCAAAACCAGGTAGAAATTATGTTCCAACACCTTCTCTTCATTATTTATTTGATAAAATAAATTATTGCCATCAAATATTACCTGCAGATTTAGTAACAGCAGGGTTTACAGGAGCAACAGGAGTATTATTATTAGACAAATTACCTCCTGAAGCTATTAATTATAACTCATCAAATGAATTTTCTCGTCAGACTCCATCTAATAAGGATGAGATTCATGAGATAATGACAAATAAATTTTCTCAATCATCAGCAACAGCCCAGTCATTTTTAGCTACACTTCAAGATAGTAATTATACATCATTAGCGTATTTAAACCCAAGATATAGGGGAAGTAAAATAAAAAGTTTAAATTATAATAAATATACATCATCCGGATCTGTAGGACCTGCAAATTCTTTACCCCAACAACCTTATAATACCTCACCTGTTATTTCTCAAAGTGTAGCAGTTGCGTTTTTAGATGGTTCAACGGGTAGTTGGGGAGGAGATGAGGTAAATGATAGATTAACTTCAGTTATTGATAAATACCCCCAATATATTGCTCATTTTAGGGGTTCATATGCACAATTAAACTATTATAATTCTCGTGAATTTAGAATTGATTCTTTAATTTCAATTTCAATGGATAATTTAAGTGGGGAAGAAATAATACCTATATCAATTGATATAGATGGTAGTAATGAAAATAAAAAATGGGTATCATCTGTATTTGAACCTAATAGAAGAGTTGCGGTTTCATATAATCCTACAAATGTTTTTAATAGAACTAATACCGGTGAAAATGTAAATATAAAACCAACATTAGTAGGGGATTATGATTTATTAGGGGGTAGTATACAATATCTTACTTTAAATTCAAATGCTAGAAGTAGAGTAACTACAGCAAATGCTTATAATTATACTCTAGGAAATCAAATTTTACCTGAAATAGTATATAGTGGACAAATATCAGGTGCAATAGAGGGAGCAAATTTAATAGAAAGTGGATCCGGTAACCAAACATTCTCACCAACGAATAAAGGTTTAGTTTATATTGATTCGGGTATGACAAGTGGAAAAGGAGAGGGAGGACATATATGGCCTCTATTAGGAATTACAAATACTTCTACTGCCTTTGGTTTTGGATCAGTAAATTTATATTCAAGTCAAAGTCAAGGAGGAACAAAATTTGCTCAAAATTACTCAGCAGGTGAAACAATTACGGTAACACAAGCTCAATTAATAAATGCAGGATGGGCTGCAGGGGTAGGTGATTTAAAATTTACACTTCAGGAAGGTGATGTATTAACAAAATTCTCAACTCCTAATATCTTCCAACAAACTAAAACTATACAAATGATAACTGCTAGTAATACTAATGATGATGGTTTCCATTATGGTTTTTTATTAAGTGGTAGTGACACAACAGGTTCTTTTGAAACTGGGGGTACTTTTCTCCTACCATTTTGCCAAGATGGAAATTCTTCAAAAGGTATGGAAGATTTTAATAAATTATCAATAGGAGGACCACAATTAGCACTTTTTCATGGATATAATTCTGCAGTAGAAAACCAACAACTTAGACCTGGACAAACTTGCCCTTCCAATTTCATTTCAGCATCAGCAGTATGGGTACCACAAGGGATAGATCCTACTATAAAAGAAAATTATTTCCAATTTGCACCTTCATCCTCTGATTGTGTTAATTATCAAGATGATCAACAACCTTTTCTACTACAGAGAGGTGATGTATTGAGAGTTGAAGGTGTAAGAGATGTCTCAATATCTTCTACTCAAACACAATCAATAAGTTTTATAGAAGATTTTACAGTTATGGAAATGCAAGAGTATTTCTATACTTCATCAGCTTTTACCCCAGATGCTGGATCTTTTATACCTGGAGTAAGCCCAGCTACATTTTCAGTAAATGGTGCTGAGACTAATTATCTCTACGCAGGACAATCTTATTACTATGGGTACAGTATAGAAATAACTTCTGCAGGTGCTACTAATCAGAAATTGGAAACTAGTGGGACAGGTACAGGTTTATCAATGTTTGTGGGTCTTAATCAGGCTCAAGCAGGTGGAACAAGGATATTTGCTGTTAATATAGACGTAAATGCAGTTGGGACAGGGTATGTAGCAGGTGAAACAGTAACAATTCCAAAAGAATGGTTAAATACAAATTTTGGCCAAAATGCAAGTCCTACTTATAATTTTCTATATGATATAATTATAACAATTACATCCCAAATGTTGGCTTCATATATTCCTCAAGTAAATGATTGGACGGTGAAGGTTGATTTATCTCCGGGTTGTGGTTTTCCAAATTTGGGGTATAAAGTCTATGATAGAGGGAAAGTAGCTATTTCAATGAAAACTTTTGCTAAAACCGATAGAAATCCCACAACTGTATTAGCTGGTTTAGCTTCAGGAGAAATAACTAAAGTTACTTTTAGAAGACAGATAGAAAATGAATCTTCAGTTATGGTTAAAAATACCCAAGCTCCAAAAGGCTCAAAAGGATTTCTAACCCAAACTGGAGGCGGTTTTTTAATTCCTAAAGATTTAAGTGAAATACAAAAAGGAAATGCTTTAAACATTATTAATCAATTAAGACAGAAAAACGCATATCCTGGTGATAGTGCTCTAGATATCCAAACGGAGTATAGTTAAACTTGGATTAAAAACAATAACATTGTATATTTATAACTAAAACATAACAACATGGGATATTTAAATAATCAGATAATAACAGTAGATGCTATCTTAACTAATAAGGGAAGACAACTCTTAGCAAAGGGAGATGGATCATTCAACATAACTCAATTTGCTTTATCTGATGATGAGATAGATTACACACTATATAATCCTACTCATCCTTCAGGATCAGCTTATTATGGCGAAGCAATACAAAATATGCCTTTATTAGAAGCATTTCCGGATCAGTCACAAATGATGAAATATAAATTAGTTACTTTACCTAGAGGTACTCAAGTAATGCCTATAATATCAATTGGTACTACTACTATTATTTTACCACAATTAGCAACAACTACAATTACTCCAGGAACTTTAAATTATTTAGGGGGAACAGGAACTAGTCAATCAGAAACCTCTGGATATTCTTTTACTATATCTGATGTTAGAGTTACAGCAATTAATACAGGATTTACAGGAGCTGGAATATCTAATGCAGCTACAATTGCTTTACAAACTCAAAATGCAAATAAAGTCATTACAAACGGTACAGCAGTTTCAACAACCGTAATAGGAACAACTCTAACAATGACTGGAACTGGAAATAATATATTATTTGGAACTAGTTCAATTATATATGCTACTTTAACTATCGTAGGATTAGATAGTGGAGCTAGAGTACAGGCACCTATACAAATAACAAGAACAACAACATCATAAATAAAATTATAATAATTACAATAAATAAAACATGGCAACAGGAGCATTTATAACATTAACACCAGAAGAAATAGTAGCAAGTACTGATTCCGTTACTTCAGCTATGTGGAGCAATAATGCTCCAAATATAAAATCATATTTTACTAGTTCCGCTCAAGTTGCTAGTGCTGTTGCCCCCTATTATTATACTGTATATCAAACAGCATCAACAGAAACAAATGCTGAAGTACAATTTGACATAGCTTATTGTGATGTGGAAGGAAGTGGAAGTATATATCTAAATCCTCTGGTTACGGGAATTACACCAACAAGAGTTAATTACGGCCAATATAGAAATTTAGTATTAGGAGACGAAAATGCTTCTTTTATATTTGGTAATCAATCATCTTCATTCTTTTACGTAATAAATTTAGAAAGAGCAAGATATAAACAAAATATCCTACCAGGAACTTGGACGTTACAATTATCTGCTTCAGCTGCATCAACCACAGTAAAACTAACAGATGATAGTTTAGTTAATCCTGTAACTTCATTTACAGATGCAGGTAGAGTATATAATATAATATCAGGATCAGCAGGAATCCCTATTACGGCAGCTACAACAGCAACAACAGCTGCTGGTTGGACAATCAATTCAGGATCATATGGTTGGATGTTACCTGATGTTAATTTATTAATATTAAATGGTGAAGCCTTAAATGGGTTAGTTGGAGATGGGGGAATAAATCTTGGAACAGTAAGAACTGCTAACGTTAATAATAATAATCCACTTACAATGTTTAATGCTTTAGTTAAAGGAGGAGCTGATTTTGATGGAGCTGGAGTTGGAACAGGATTTACTTTAAATTCTGAAGAAAATTTATCATCTAATTTTATATTTTGTAGAGCTAAAAATAGCGAATATAATTATTCTGCAAATCCTTCATTTATTTCATCATCAACAGGAGCTATTTTATTTGATTCATTTATTGAAAACCCAACAACTTTTATTACTACAGTAGGTCTTTATAATCCATCTAATGAATTATTAGCAACTGCTAAATTATCAAGACCTTTAGAGAAAGATTTTACTAAAGAATTACTTGTAAGAGTTAAATTAGATTTTTAAAATGAATGACTGCATTCAAACAGTTTAATACAAATGAGGTAGTAATAACTCCATTTTTTGCCAATAAAAATTTCCAACTCGATGGTAATCAAGCAACGGCATCTGATATAGGGGTAGAATACTATCAAAGTAGACAAGGTCCATATTTATCTGGATCTTTTCCTACAGGATTTACAACTAGATTAGATGAGGTATTAGTTTTTAATAGTATTAAACAATTATATTATAGTAATTATCTAACATCTTCAACTGGAGATTCAATTTCAACCCAAAGTTTAGTACCGGGGGCAACCCCAGAATATGATTCATACACTGGAGTAACAACTGGTCCTAGGTTTGATAATTTTCTACAATCTTCTATAACACAAAATAGAGAATTTACTCAATATTCAGCCTCTACTAATATTATAGGCCCATCAGTAATTTCAATACCTTCAAAATTGTTTGGAGAAAAAATCCCATGCTCTACTTTCAATCTTACTTATACATCTTCATTAAATCAAACAAGAAGTTTTGTTTATGATGATAGTGAAGGTAATTTAATTACAACCCAATCAAATGCAGCTGGTGACATTATATATACTGGAAGTGTAGGTCAAATATTTTACTCACAAGGAATAGCAGTTCTTACAGGACCCGATAGTGGTAGTTTAACTACTCTTGGGAATCAAGTTGTAGGAGTTAATGGAGTTTCTACAACTAATTTTGAGTCTTGTTCTTTATCTTTTTCTTCATCTATAACTATAAGAGAAAATCAATATAAATGTGTAATTAGAGATAATGAATTTTCATATACATTAAATCCATCAGTTTTAGTACCTTATGGATCTTTGATTCCAACTCCTGGTTTTTATACTAATAGATGGATTCCTTCTCCCTCAAATCCTTATCCTAATCCAACTACAGTTCCTCCTGGAACCTATCCAAACTTACAAGATACAGTAGGGGGTCCTATTTATAATAATAAAGGATCAGGAGGCACATTTACTATAACATTTGGTGTTGGAGGAATAATAGAAAATGTAGAAGTAACTAATGTAGGTGTAGGTTATATAGTAGGAGATAGAATAATAATTAATACAAATCCAATAGGAGGTGCGGGTTATTTTGAATTTGATTTAGTAGCAGATGAAATTACATCAGCAGGATTATCTAATCTTAATGAAACTTATAGCAATTTTGCAACAGGGTCATATTTTAGTCCCTATGTAACTACTATAGGATTATATAATGAAGCTTTTCAATTAGTAGCAGTAGGAAAATTAGCTCAACCTATCCCAATTTCGCTATATGTAGATACAACGTTTGTAATAAACTTCGATACATAATATATGGTAAATTGGATATATGAAAATGAAGAAATAACAACCATTGATCAATTAAAAAAAGAAATTATGGGGTTTGTTTATAGAATAGACCATATTCCTTCTAATAAATCTTATATTGGGAAAAAATTTCTAGTATTTACACGTAAACAAAAACTAGGTAAAAAAGAACTAAAGATATTTGAAGGGCAAAAAGGTAGACCCCCAAAGTTTAAAGTAACATCAAAAGAATCAGATTGGAAAACATATTGGAGTTCAAATAAAAACTTAGTAGAATTAGTTAAAAATGAACCCGAAGAAAATTTTAAACGTACTATTCTTTGTTTTTGTACTAGTAAAAAATCATTAACATATTTTGAAACTAAATATCAGTTTCTATATGAAGTTTTAGAAAATTCTGATGAATTTTGGAATGATAACATTCTAGGAAAGTTCTTCAGGAAAGACTTTGATTAGCAAAATATTTTTCGTATATTACACCTAATGATAAATGAGCTATTAGTTAATTTAGTAAATTCTGTATTAGGCGCTGGAAAAAGAACAGCAAGGGGTAATCAATCTTATAATTGCCCCTTTTGTAATCATACTAAACCTAAATTAGAGGTAAATTTCTCAGAAAATAAAAAAGGATATAACCCATGGCATTGTTGGGTTTGTGGTAAAAAGGGAACTAGAATATCATCTTTATTTAAACAATTAAAGGCATCTACAGATAAATTTACAGAGTTATACAAATTAGTTTCAGAAGAAAAGGAATATAATCAAAAAGAAAGTATAATAGATGTAAAATTACCTAAAGAATTTAAATTAATTAGTGATAGTGCTGTAGATTTAACAGGTAAACAAGCTTGGAATTATGTAAAAAATAGAGGTATTACTTTAGAGGATATATTAAAATATGGTTTGGGTTATTGTGAATATGGTAATTATAAAAATATGATAATTATACCATCTTATGATGAAAGTGGTAAATTAAATTATTTTACAGGTAGATCTTTTGAAAGAGAACCATATAGAAAATATAGAAATCCTGAAACATCTCGTAATATTATTCCCTTTGAGTTATTTATTAATTGGAATTTACCTTTGATATTATGTGAGGGTCCATTTGATGCTATTGCAATTAAACGAAATGCTATACCTTTATTAGGAAGTAATATACAAGGTTCTCTAATGAAAAAGATAGTAACATCAACAGTAAAAAAGATATACATAGCACTAGATTCAGACGCAATTAAAAAATCAATAAAATATGCTGAAGAATTTATAAACGAAGGTAAGGAAGTTTATATGGTAGAACTTCAGGGGAAAGACCCGAGTGAAATGGGATTTTATAATTTCACTAAATTAATCCAAACTACCACTCCATTAACACAATATGATTTAATGGAAAAGAAACT
>TARA_R110001606_G_scaffold13049_1_pt1 | contig 10851 bp, 12 predicted proteins | sample TARA_R110001606 | Tara Oceans TARA_R110001606 (sample SAMEA4398315) | marine metagenome | biome: Polar Biome; feature: [SRF] surface water layer (ENVO:00010504); material: water (ENVO:00002006), including particulate matter (ENVO:01000060) such as... | depth 5 m
GTCTTTACGCGGAGTATGAGACCATGAACGACCTTGCCATGGACCATCTATCAGCCGACCTCCCTGCCCCGCAGATCGTCGAGCTGTTCTGGCTCGGCGAGCCTCCCTTCAAGCCCACCCGATCCTATCTGCGCGGCCTGTTGTAGGTGGTGGCGACGAACATACTGCCAGAGCCGGAACGTGGCAGAAACGAGTTGAAAGCCTGGAACGCGCCCCGTCAGCGCCGGACCGCTGGATGATCCGCAACCGAATCTATGAAAGCGTGGCGAAACCAGTGCCGACCAGTGGGGTGGCTATGCCATCAGCGAAAAGGAGAAGGGCGCACGACCTGGCGGCGGAAAGCAGTCCCATCTTCTTCAGCAGTATCAGGTGGCCCACCCATTATTCGAAAACCTAGATCAGTTAGAGATTTCATTCCAGCCTGCTAAAGATACGATTTGAAAGTCCCTTGCGGACTCATCTGTACTGGCCTCGCAGCGCTCATAACGCCGCGAGGCTTTTTTGCTGTTCAAATGGGAATAAGCGATATTGTGCACTAGTCCCCGAACGCCCTGCCCGCTTCGTGACGTCTCCACAGCTCATGCAGTGCATGCTCGATCAGCTCGGAATTGTTCATGTCCAAGCGTGCGCGCAGGATCGCCACACGCTCAAGGATTGGGTCGCCCTTATCGAAGTAGGCACCAAGGTGTTTCTGCCCTGCCCTTTTGGCCACAGGCTTCTCTGCCACTGGTGCTTGTGCGCGCTTTGCAGCAGGTTTTGGTGCGGCCGGCGCGGCGGTGACTTCCAGCTCGGGCTCCTTTGACATCATCGCTGCCAGAAGCGGATTTGGTTTCTTCATTTCTGCATTCCTGCATTATTGCCCAACTGCACTTGTAAAATTGTGCACAATGGCACGTAAGCACCATTGCTCATTTGCTACCCTGCAGTTCTGCACGAACCCACGCCCACAGGTTGTCCACTTCTGTAGCAGCTTTGCCCTTCGGATCGACCTCTTGGACCGTCTGTCCGGACGCGCTGGCGTCCCGGTGAGCCTTGCGGCGGTGAAGCACGACGGGAGCTATCTTGGCACCCATGGCCTCGATGACCTCGCGTGTATAGACGACCTCGGCCGGGCCGGTTGGGTTAGCCATATTCACCACTGCGAACACAGGGCGCGAAAAGCCGCGGCACAGGCGAAGAGTCCTGGGCATTTGCTCAAGAGGTTCGACATCAGGGGTTGTAGGGATCAGCACCAAGTCGGCGACTTCAACGGCGGCCGGAGCCTCAGTTGAGCGGGCAGGGGGGGTGTCTATAATCACTAGATCGGCCACGCCCTTAGCCTGGGCCAACTTCTTCGGCAGTTCGTTCTCAGTTGAAAACACCACCACCGGCATGTCGCTTTCGCGCCGCTCCGCCCATTGGCTCACGCTCTGCTGCGAATCCATATCGATCATCAGGACCGATAGGCCGTCTCGAACCGCGGCCACTGCAAGCGAGCGGGCGATGGTGGACTTGCCCACGCCGCCCTTTTGCATTGCAATCGTGATCACTTGCATGTCTGCCCCTTTGCATTTGTGCACATTTTCAATCGTGCACTTTTGACTAACTGCACGATTATGGCTCCCACAGGGTCACCTCAGGAAGCTGGTCCACGAACAGGTTGGCCTGCTTGCCTTGCTGGGCCTCCCATTGAACCTTCTTTTCATCGACGGTTTTGAGCCACCAGGACAGCCGCAGCTTGGTTACCTTCCGGCCTTGGGTCTCGATCGTGTCAATGCGGCACGAGAAGGGGGCGAGGGCGTTTACCTCTGCCACGGCTGGTTCAATAGCTTTGCGGCGCAACGCCGCAAAAGGACCAAGCTTGCCATGAGGAACGCCGAGATAGTCCCGCAACTCGTCGGTCTCGAAGTCGTTGTAGAAGACATGCCTCAAGCCAATCCGCTTGGCGATGATCTCATAAAGCGCCATGCCGTACTTTGTGCCAAAACCGTGAAGGATTTGCATTTCCAGGCGGGCGAAAATCTGGCTGTCGCGCAGGATCGGCAATAGCTTTGGATGAAGCTCATAGGTAAGCATCGTGGCGATGCCTGGTCCGAACTTCTCGACATCGGTCGGGCCGAGGAGATGGACGTTGCGGGTTGATCCATCAGACATCCTCACGCGCACGACCGTCTGCATGAGGCTGAGGATTGCCTCTGTCACACGGTCGTTTGACGTGTGATTGCCGCGCAACTCGGAGAAAGGAATGCGATATTCCTGCCCCTCGGCTGCCATGTTTGGGCCAAAGGCATTGGACAGCAGCTGATTGTAGATCCTGCGCGCGGCTAGCGTGATCTTCTCACCCCCGCGAACCTCGATCAGTTCGGCAGGCTTAATGACCTCGCCGCGCCGCTGGAACGCCCCAAGCGTACCTGCGGCGCTATCATGACTTTTTGGGCGAGGTTCGTCCCGCATGCACTGTGACCTGTCCCTGTTTTCAAGTCACAATAGGCCTAAAAGTCGCCTGGTTGGAAGTCATTGCTAGAAATATCTAACGACAGCGTGAGCACCTCGCCCCAAAAGTCATGATAGAGCTATAGAGGACATGCGAGAGCAATGGCCTCGCCCAAAAAGTCACCTCACCTCGCCCTATAGGTCACCATGCCTCGCCCATAAAGTCTCAGTACCTCGCCCGATAAGTCACTTTCAGGCTGAATTCATTTTATTAAACAGATGCTTAGCCTCCCTAAAAAGGAAGAAATATAAGAAACTAAAATGCTTATCCCCAAATGCAAAAAGACCTCCCCTTGGTTATGAGCCGAGGGCCGGAGATGGAAATGCTGGTAAATAGGGCAGACGGCAACATACGGTCATCCAGCCAGCCGGTAATCCGACTTGTACGAATTCCACACATAAACCTTTTCTAGCGTCTCTACTGTTGAGTCTACCAAGCCATTTTTCGACGGTATAGTCATGATCACTATCTGAACGGACCCTCGTTTCGACAGGACACTTGGTCATAACTAAGGCGGCTCAGGCATATGCCTAAGCATGTGCTTATGTCTGAGATTAAGTCATAACCGATGGCGGTTGTTGACGCTGCCGGACCGCCGCCAAAAAGCTGCGGATCGTCGGGGTCGAGGGCCTATGTGGCCCCAGTGAAGCCACATAGGCCCTCGAGGACTAGAGAATCAGGCTAACACTTCCATCCTTGCGCGGCGCAATGGCCTTTGTCCTAACCTGCTGTATCATCAACTAAGGTTCGTACTCGAAGGAGGGAGTGTCGCTGTGACCGGGAACGATGACGTCACCAGCGACAAGGTCGTCCGGCAGTTCAAGGATCGCATCGCGAACCTAAACGGTATCTTGGCCGGAAGTGACTGGCGGCCGGGATCCTGTGCAGAGCCTTGGACAAGTCACACTCAAAAAACCGACCTTTCATGCGCCGCTGACAGGCGGTTCCTGATAAAGGTCGTGACAGAAACCTTTAGCGTAGCCCGCTCGAACCTAATCGATCAACTGAAGGGCAAGATAAAACTGTGTCGGCGCTACTGCAAGGCGTAAGATGCTAACCTGGTTCCGCAGATCACCACGCTGGTGACGGCCCGGCTGACTTATAGTTACCGTTGGATCACCACAATCCTGAACCGCCAGCTGTGGACAGAGGATCTGGCACCGGTCAATCACAAAGGGTTGTACCTAATAATGCAGGCCCATGGCCTGCTGCTAGTGAGCTGCTACCAGCATTGTGGGCTGGACATTTCGACATTGTCTTGCCACGTGGATATCTATGAAGAAAGCCGCTTCCTCCACCGTTTCGGTAATCATTACCGCTTATGAAGCTGCCAGCACTATCGCGGGCGCCGTCCGGACAGCCTTGGCCGAAACCGAGACAACCGAGGTGATCGTTGTCGACGACGCTTCAAAAGATAATACCGTAGAGGCAGCCGAGAGGGCAGGGCAGGGAGATGCCCGCCTGAAAGTAGTCCGTTGCGCCATTAACGGCGGACCCGCAGCTGCCCGCAACCGGGCCCTGGCCATTACAACGGGCGATTTTATAGCGATCCTAGACGCCGACGACTTTATTTTGCCTGGACGCTTTGCTCGACTACTGGCAATCTCCGACGCCGATATGATTGCTGACAATATTTTGTTCGTCGATGAAAACAGTTTTCCTGACGATCTGCCACTGGCGCCGCCGGTCAGCCCCCGGGTAATCAATATTGACCTTGTAGGCTTTGTACGGGCAAATCATTCAGTACGTGGTAAAAAGCGGCAAGAGTGGGGCTTTCTCAAACCAGTGATTCGGCGAGAATTTTTGGAGTCACAAAATTTTCGTTATGATGAGACAATGCGCTTGGGTGAGGATTATGATCTATACGTTCGAATGATGCAGAAACAGGCGCGATTTCGCGTTTCGACTGAGGTAGGATATGCCGCACGTTGGCGTTATAATTCCCTTAGTTCGCGCCATAGCACAGCTGACTTGCAAGCGCTATACGCTGCAGCCTTGGCCCATCTTTCAGTGGGTGGGATGGACGACATTACCCGTACCGCTTTGAGGGTTCATGCCAAAGAATTAAAACGACGTTTCTTGTTGCGTGATTTCCTAGACCGACGAGCGGAGGCCGGTAGGTTAACGGCATTGCTTTCAGCTTGCCGCGATCCGCTGACCTTGGCGCCTATTGCGCGTGGGATATTAAACGATAAGCTTGCTGCATACAGGCCACCCCCTGTCTCTCGCATCGGTCGTTTGCTGATTGAGTAGGAAAGCCCTACACTACCCTCCTTGCAGATATATCCAATTCCCGCAGCAAAAATAAGCACTTGCTGGATATTGTTATGGGTGAAGTGTCGTTTCTCCGGAATTTATGGGTGAAATGTCGTTATGGGTGAAATGTCGTTAAGTCCTATAGAACTAATGAGCAGTCTGGTTCTTCCCAACCGACCCCCGCAGCGAGACGTTTCCGTCTTCGACATCACAACGCTGCGTCCAAGATGGACGTCGTATTTATGGAGCACCCGATCTTCTCAGTCTCTACCAAGCTCTCCGGCTACTACGAGCAAAACTACCTATTGATCGACATCAAGCCCGTCACCAACGGGAACGCGACTGTTCATGACTGCGACATCCTTATCGTTAGCATCAGCCAGTTGATCTTTGCCCTCAACGATAACTGCAATGTAAGCCAGCTGCTGGTCCATCTCAAAGCCTCGGACCTTTTACAACCCGCCAACCTAATAGCCTCCGACTGGAGTTAGAACCTGCTCAATGGCACAATAGGGCTGCTTAAATAAACTTTAAATAACATCACCATCGGCACTAAAATTGTCTTCAAGATCTTCGGCTTGGTAGAAAGCGCTTGTGCTTTAGACCCGCGACACCCAGATTTAAAAGATCGAGAGAGCTGTTGGAGTAGTTGTTTAACGCGATCATCTGCGATTAATTCCGACTGTGGCGACTCTTGGAACGTCGTCTCTACAAGCTAGTGCGCAAACATTTTTGCAACCAATACAAATGGCCCATCGGCCTAAGGCCTGCTGAAGAAGTGCGGCTTCTCATCAACTAACTTTGAGTTCAGGCGGCTAATGTCTTCCGCGAAGACACGGCGCATTCATACGTGCCCGACTATTCGCTGCGGTTTTCTGTGGACAAGACCAAGGTCAAGTTATGCAACCGGGGCACCACATTCACGGTCAGCGTCTTCAGGGCCTTTCTGGATCCCAATACGTACAAGTAGACTTGCGTCGCGGCGTCAGGCTGAGATGTGCTGTACCTGGAGGTCGAATGGCTCTACTGGCTTTCCGCCGAAGAGATTGGGCCAAAGCGCCCCTTAGTTAGCTTCAGCCGGACCTGGTACGAGAAACGCGGCAGTCCCTGACGAAGGCGCCCCGGCATCACCCCGCCGAACTGGCGTCCACCACCGCTTCTGACAGCCAGACCGCCCAGGACGGAGCCCCGAACGGCAGGCGGCCACCCTGCGCGGCCATGGCCGCGATCCGGGCAGCACAGGGGGCAGGGGGCTGGTCCCAGGCCTGGCCGGGCTGCGGTATCCGCGGCAGCGGGTTGGATAGGGCAGTTGCGTCCTGGGGCAGGTCCACCGCACGGCTGCGGCGGTCGCGCAGGCTTTCCGCCAGGCGCGACAGCATGGCCGGATCGAACAGCCGGGGCAGGGCGCCCCGCCAGCGACGGGCCTTGATGTCGGCGACCAGATGCTCATAGCGCAGGGCCCGGCGCAGCTGGCGGTCCACCGACGCGGCGGCCGCGCGCGTCTCGGGGTCGGGCATCGGGGGCAGGGCGCGATGCGCCTGCAGCATCGCCTCGACGGTCGCGACGGACAGCCGGTGCGAGATCGACCCCGCATGCCGCCGATAGGCATAAAGCGGGTCCGGCACCAGCAGGAAGCGTGCGCCCCCGATCAGCAGGCGCAGCACCAGATCGTGATCCTCTCCGATCCTCAGCCCGGCGTCATAGCGCAGCCCCGCCAGGGCGGTGCGTCGGATCACCGGCTTGAGATAGCCGTAACGGGGCAGGGACGCGCCGGGGTCGTTGCTGCGCAGATAGGGCGCCGCCTCCAGCATCATGGGCGCGGACAGGCCTAGGGACTGAAGCAGGGTCTGACCCTGCGGCATCGTCCCGAAATAGACCAGGTCATCCGCGACCAGATCGGCACCCGCCGCATCCGCGGCGGCGATCAGGCGCGCCAGCCGGTCGGGATGGATCAGGTCGTCGCTGTCCACGACAGCGATCCACGCACCGCGCGCGGCATCCAGAGCCCGGTTGCGCGTGGCCGCTGGCCCTGCGTTCCGCGGCGCGGCGATGACCTGAACCCGGTTATCGGTCGCGGCGATCCGGCGGACGATGGCTAGGCTGTCGTCGTCCGAGGCATCGTCGGATAGGATCAGCTCCAGCCGCCGTTCGGACTGGGCCAGGACCGAGGTCATCGCGCGGGCTAGATGCGCCGCACCCCGGAAATTGGCCATCACCACCGATACCACGGGAGGCGTCATGCGTTCCGTCCCGTTTGATTGCCCGACATGTGAACACCTTTCCCTTGACCCGTTTGGCTGCGGCTTCCATAAGCCGGGCGGGTCTGCACGGCAACCATGCGGCCAAGAGGCTTTGCACATGCGCCATTCATCCGCTCTCGCTCTCGCTCTTATCCTGGCGGCGCAGCCCCTGTCCGCCCAGCAGGCGGACCCGCATCCCGATGCGGACGGCTTCTTCGAGGATTTCACGAACGGGCTGGACAAGGACCGCTGGTACGTGTCGGACGGCTGGACCAACGGCGACTGGCAGGACTGCCACTGGTCGGGCCGGGCGGTCCAGGTGCGCGGCGGCCTGCTGACGCTGTTCCACATCCCGGCGCCGGGAAACAGCGACCGGCCCGCCCTGTGCGGAGAGATCCAGAGCAAGGCCTATCTGCAGCACGGCACCTACGAGGCGCGCATCCGCACCCCGCGCCAGTCGGGGCTGAACGCTTCTGTCTTCACCTATGCTGGGCCGGTCCACGACTCTCCCCATGACGAGATCGACATCGAGATCCTGACCCGCGATCCGGGCGTAATGACGATGAACACCTATGTCTCGGGCCAGCCCCACAACGGCGGCACCACGCCTTCCGATACGGCCTTCGACGAGGATTTCCGCACGGTCGGCTTCCGGTGGGCGCCCGAGGGGATCACCTGGTTCCTGGACGGCCGGGAGGTCCACCGCACGGAGCCCGACAGCATCCTGCCGACCCATCCGCAGAAGCTGTACATGTCCTTCTGGAGCACCGCGACCCTGACCGACTGGATGGGCCACCAGGAGCCGCAGGACGGCCCCCTGGCCTACGAGATCGATTGGGTGGCCTTCACCCCGCTGGATGCGTCCTGCCTGTTCGAGGGTTCGGTCACCTGCGAGGACCGCTGATGGCCGAGACCATGCCCGCCGTCTCGCCCATGACGGCCAGACGACCGGCACGCCAGCAGCGACGCCGGGTCCTGAGCTATTCCCCCAACGCCATCGCGGCATTCATCGCGATCTTCGGCCTGACCTTCATCACCCCCCTGGGGTCCAAGGGCGCGCTGCTGTTCTTGCTGGGGGGCATGGCCCTGGTAGCCACCCGGCCCGGCGAGGTGCTGGCCTCGCTGCGGCGAGAATGGCCCATCGTGCTGGTGGCGCTGTGGTGCGTGATGTCCTTTGCCTGGTCGGACTATACCTCGCTGACGCTGCGCTATGGCATCCAGCTGGTGCTGACGGTGACCATCGCGGTCGCCATCGGCTATCGGCTGGCCCCGATGACCTTCGTGAAGATCGTCTTTGCCACCAGCGCGATGGGGGGGCTGGCCAGCCTTCTGTTGGGACGGGCGCGGTCCGACGGGATGGGATATCTGGGCATCCATGCCAGCAAGAACGCCCTCGCGGATGCCAGCTCCGTACTAATCATCGCCTCCCTTGCGGTGCTGGTCGACCGGCGCCTTTCGATGCGCTGGCGCCTGCCTGCGCTGGCCGCCATGTTCCTGGGGGCGGTGCTTCTGGTGATGGGCCAGTCCAGCGGGGCGCTGGTCAGCACCATGGCCGTCATCCTGGTCTTCGGCGTCATCATCCTGCTGCAGCGCCTGACGCCCTACATGCGCCTGGTCACGATCGCCCTGGCGGTCGTGCTGGGCGCGGCGATCGCGATGCTGCTGTCCTCGCTCTCGGATGAACTGGCGCGGTTGTTCCTGGACGTGACCGGCAAGGACATTACGCTAACCGGCCGGACAGACCTGTGGGCGGTGGCATTCGGACAGATCGCCGAAAGGCCCCTGCTGGGGGTCGGGTTCCAGGCCTTCTGGGTCCCCGGCCAGCCGCTGGCCGAACAGCTCTGGGCGGATTTCGGCATTGCGGGCCGCAGCGGGTTCAACTTCCACAACACGCTCATCTCGAACGCGGTCGAGATCGGGATCCTGGCGACTGCCGCTCAAGCCCTGATCTTCATCGCTGCCGCGTGGGCCTGCCTGGGCTGGGCAATCCGCAGTCCGTCGGCTGCATCGGTCTTCTTCGCCCTGTTCATGGTGCGGCTGTTCATGCTGATGTGGATCGAGGTCGTGTATTTCTATCAGTTCAGCGCCGGGACCGCGATCATCATCGCCGCCATCTGCTATACCCACCGTTTCAGGGACCATATCGGCAAGCCGGTCCCGCGCCGGGCACGCCGTCCCATCCGCATCACCTTCCGCTGATCGAGCGTCAATCAACGGTCGTCTTCCGGACAAGACTGACGGGCCCGTCCCCCGGCATGGTTTCACAGCTGATTTCTGTTTGGAAACCCTGTCCGGAAATCAGTTGTCCGAATTATCCTCTTTGCTTACAATTCCGACATGCTGATCAGATATGCGCGCGTCTCGACCGAAGACTAGAAACTGGACGCCCTGAAATGGGCAAGCTGCGAGCGAATTTTTGAGGAGAAAGGATCCAGCTGTGCGGGGACCGGGAGTCCTGCCCTGAAGGCCGCGTTGGCCTTTCTGCGCCCCGAGGATCAGTTGATGGTGTAGAAGGTGGATAGGCTGGGCCGCAGCTTGCGCGAGATGCTGGCACCGCTCAGAAGCTATAGGAACGAGGGGTGCATCTGAGATCCCTGATCGCAGCCATCGACACCGAAACGCCCACTGGCCGGGTAATGTTCAATTTCCTAGGCACTGAGTATTTCCCGGACCTGAACCGTGAGCGCACGATCGAAGGGCTGAAGGCCGCGGGCGCCGGCCGCAAGGGCGGACGCAGGCGCAAGCTGACCGAGGCGGATCTTGCCGTGGCTTGCGCCTTGCTCCGGGACCGCGACATTCCCGTGGCCTAAATCGCCCGGCGCCTGGATGTCAGCAGGGCCACCTTCCATGCCTGTTTCCAGCAGGAAAGGACCCGCAGCCCAATTCAAGGGAAGTCCAAACCGTCTTTATCTGAGTAGCCTGCTGTCAAAGTCCTATTCACCTTTAAGGGCGAGATTTACGCGATCAAAGGCGTCAACTGAAACCCCGGCTAACACTAGAAAACAAGGAATCACCCCCGAACCCTTGCTCATAACAACCACATATGTTACATGTAACAAAATGGAGGACGTCATGCCTATACCCGTGTCTCAACGCGTTCAAAAGCGCCGGGATGCCCTGCGTGCTGCCGGACTGCGACCCGTGCAGATCTGGGTCCCCGATACCCGGCGACCCGGCTTTGCCGACGAATGTCGTCGACAGTCTGCCCTCGCTGCTGCCGCGGACTTGCACGATCCGGAACTTAACATGTTCCTAGAAGACGCTGCAGCCAGCACGGAAGGCTGGGAATGAGACGAGGAGATCTGGTGACGATCTCCCTGCAGGGTGATTACGGCAAACCACGCCCTGCGCTTGTTATCCAGTCCGACATGTTCTCCGAAGCTCGGTCGAAAACGGTCCTGCCCCTTACATCTACCCTAATCGATGCCCCGCTGATCCGTGTCCAGATTGAGCCGACCCCACAGAACCGCCTGCGCGCTGCTTCCCATGTTATGATTGACAAGGTGGCCACTCTGCCCGTGGACAAGCTGGGCCCGTCCTTCGGCACGGTCGATGACGCGACCATGGTGACCGTGAACCGGGCGTTGGCGCTGTTCCTGGGCCTAGCAGGTTAGCACCGCTGCGGATGCTGGCGGGCTAGTGTTTCAATGAAGCATGCTATGCGGTGCCCAAGGCAACGTTGCGGCCACTTCCTTCCGTTGGGGGAGCGGCGTGGGTCAGGCACATGATCCTATGGCCAGTGCCGGATAGATGCGGAAGGTAACGGTGAGGCCTAAAGGCCTTATCACTTGGACTACATCGGATACAACCGCCCGCTCAATGCGCTCCGCGGGAGAGCGCGACGGCGGGGATGGTCATGAAGATGATGCGCAGGTCCATCCA
>TARA_R110001606_G_scaffold31501_69_pt1 | contig 10822 bp, 9 predicted proteins | sample TARA_R110001606 | Tara Oceans TARA_R110001606 (sample SAMEA4398315) | marine metagenome | biome: Polar Biome; feature: [SRF] surface water layer (ENVO:00010504); material: water (ENVO:00002006), including particulate matter (ENVO:01000060) such as... | depth 5 m
AAGGCTTGCAGATGGCACTGACACTTACCGATCTGACCGCACCCCAGGGGTTCGAACGTCTGGTTCTGGCACAGGACCCGCAGGCCGGGCTGCGCGCGCTGATCTGCCTGCATTCGACCACGCTCGGCCCTGCCGCGGGCGGGTGCCGCATGTGGGCCTATGCCGACGACGATGCCGCGATCCATGACGTGACCCGCCTGGCCCGCGGCATGACATACAAGAACGCGATGGCCGACCTGGGCCTGGGCGGCGGCAAGGCGGTCATCATCGGCGACGCGCGCACCGACAAGACCCCGGCGATGATGCGTGCCTTCGGCGAGGCCGTCGACGCGCTTGGCGGCACCTACTGGACGGCCGAAGATGTCGGCATCTCTCCGGCGGACATGGCCCATGCGGCCGAGGCGACGCGCTTTGCCGTGGGCCTGTCGGGCGCCTCGGGCGACCCCTCGCCCTGGACCGCCGAAGGCGTGTTCCGCTGCCTGCGCGTGGGCGCGCGCCATGCGTTCGGCACGGACGATCTGACCGGGCGGCGGGTGCTGGTGCAGGGGCTGGGCCATGTCGGCCTGTCGCTGGCCGAAAAGCTTGCCTCCGCAGGGGCACGGCTGATGGTGACCGACATCCATCAGGCGGCGCTGGACGACGCCGCGACACGCCTTGGCGCGACCGTGTGTGCGCCCGACGCGGTCTTCGATCAGCAGATGGACATCCTGGCTCCCTGCGCCTTGGGCGGCGTGCTGACGCGGGACACCGCCACGGCGCTGACCGCGACGCTGGTCTGCGGCGCCGCGAACAACCAACTGGCCGATGACGGCGTGGCGGACATCCTGGCCGCACGCGGCATCACCTATCTGCCCGACTATGTCGTGAACGCCGGCGGCATCATCAGCGTCGCAAGCGAGATCCACGGCAAGCCCGACGCCTGGCGCCTGGACCGCCTGACCGCCATCGCCGGCCGCGTCGATCAGATGCTGACCCGCGCGCGCGACACGGACCAGCTGCCCTCGGCCGTGGCCGATCAGATGGTGCACGACATGCTGACCACCCGTCGCGCCGCCTGAGGCGGCTTCGGCGACAGCCAGCCGTGGCGGCCCCCTCGATGGGGGCTGTCGCGGCTTCGCGGGCCGGGACGGACGCCTAGCGCGCGTCGTGCAGGACGCGTGCCAGCATGTTACCTTCGACCGCGTCGCTGACGAAGGCCTCGCCGATCCCGCGGGCCAGCACGAAACGCAGCTGGCCGTCCACGACCTTCTTGTCCTGCCCCATCAGCGCGATCAGGCCCCCGTCGTCTGGCAGGGCGCCGGGGATCTCGGACAGCCGTGCGGGCATGCCCATCTGGCGCAGATGCGCCAGGACGCGGCTCGGCGCCTCCTGTGAACACAACCCCATCCGCGCCGACAGATCGAAGGCCAGCGCACAGCCGATCGCCACCCCCTCACCATGCAGCAACCGGTCGGAATAGCCCGTCGCCGCCTCCAGCGCATGACCGAAGGTGTGGCCCAGATTGAGCAGCGCGCGTTCGCCCTGCTCGGTCTCGTCACGGGTGACGATGCCCGCCTTCATCGCCACCGAATGCGCGACCGCCTGCTGGCGCAGGCCCGCATTCCCCGCCAGGTCAGGGCCGTTCTCCTCCAGCCAGGCAAAGAAAGCCGCATCCCCCAGCAGACCGTACTTGGCGACCTCGCCATAGCCCGACAGGAAATCGCGCGAGCTCAGCGTGTCCAGCACGTCGATATCGGCCAGGACCAGCGAGGGCTGGTGGAACGCGCCGACCAGGTTCTTGCCATGCGCGCTGTTGATCCCGGTCTTGCCGCCCACACTGCTGTCGACCTGCGCCAACAGCGTCGTGGGCAGCTGCACGAACCGCACCCCGCGCCGCAGGATCGCCGCCGCAAAACCCACCAGGTCACCGATCACCCCGCCGCCAAGCGCCAGGACGACGTCGCGCCGCTCGACGTGCTGGTCCAGCAGCCAGTCGACGCAGGCCGTCAGATGCGGCCAGCTTTTCGTCCCCTCCCCGGCCGGCAGGACCAGCGCCTCGCTGGCGATCCCCGCGTCGCGCAGCGCGGCCTGCAGCGGTGCCAGATGCAGCCCTGCCACCGTTGCGTCGGTGACGATCGCCACGCGCGGCCGCGACAGAAGCGGTGCGATCTCGGCGCCCGCGCGACCCAGCAGGGCCTGCCCGATGCGGACGTCATAGGCGCGCGCTCCAAGGGGCACGGGAACGGTGACGGGATCGGTCATGGCTTCTCCTGGGTCAGGGTGGGATGGGCGGCGGTCAGTTCGGCGATCAGGCGGGTCGCGGTCGCCTCGATCGTGTCGCCGGCGCGGGACACGAATTCCAGGTCCGCCAGCGCATAGACGGGGCTGCGTTCCGCCAGCAGGCGCAGCAGCGTGCCCTTTGGGTCGGCGGTCTGCAGCAGGGGGCGCGTCGGGCGCTGGCGCACGCGCGCCCACAGCGTCTCGGGCGAACAGTTCAGCCAGACGGACAGGCCCCGTTCCCCGATGATCTGCCGGTTCTCGGGGCGCATCCACGCGCCGCCCCCGGTCGAGACGACGCCCGGCGCCCCCGCCAGCAGGCGCGACAGCACCTGCGCCTCGCGCGCGCGAAAGAACGCCTCGCCGTCGCGGGCAAAGATCTCGCTGATGGACATGGCCGCCGCGGCCTCGATCTCGGCGTCGGAATCGGTGAACGGCACGCGCAGCCTGCGGGCCAGTTCCGACCCGATGGCGGTCTTGCCCGCGCCCATCATTCCGATCAGCACGATATGGCGCGTCAGCACCTGTGTCATCCGGCCCCCCGTCAATCGGGTGACTGAATGACGTGATCTTTCGGAAATTGCCATATATATTCGCCCCGAGCCGGCCCAAGACCGGTGCAAGAACATAGAAAACACGGTCGAGCAAAGGCGAATGCAATGCGGATGTTGAAACTGCTGGTGGTGCTGATTCTGGCGGGCCTGATCGGCCTCGCGGGCTATGCCTATTTCGGCGACATGGCCCCGACCCGCCAAGAGGTCCGCACCCCCCTGCAGCTGGACACCCCCGCGGCCGAACAGCCGGCCGAGGCTGCCGGTGACTGACAGAACCACCCTCTGCGCACTGGTCCTGGCGCTGCTGCCCAGCCTTGCGCTGGCGCAGCAGCAACCCCTGTCGGCCAGCGACTGGCTGTCGGGCAGCGTCCGCGGCCCGATGCGCGAAAGCTCGGCCTGGCGGCCCGGCGACGCCCTGCCGCCCCGCCCAAGCGCCAGACCGCAGCCGGTGGCCACCAGCGGCGCCGTGGGTCCGGTGCAGGTCACCCGCTTGGACCAAGGCAACCCAGACCACACCGGCACGCAAAGCCCCCGCCGCGCCGGGCTGCCGGCCGACCTGTGGGCGGGCAGCGACCCCGCGCAGCTGTCGCAGATGGTGCTGGCCACGCCCGCCCGCCTGCAATCCATGCAGGCGTTGCTGAAGCGCGTGCTGACCGCGCAGTTCGCCCCTCCGGCCGCGCCCGAAGGGATGCGGGGGCAGCTGTTCCTGTCGCGCGCCGACCGGCTGCTGGACATGGGCGCGCTGGACGAGGCGCAGTCGCTGCTGGTCGCCGCCGGCCCCGGCCAGCCCGAGATCTTTCGCCGCATGTTCGATATCGCCCTGCTGGAAGGCGACGAAGGCCGCGCCTGCGCGATCATGAACGGCACCCCCGGCATCGCGCCCAGCTTTGCGGCACGCATCTTTTGCCTGGCGCAGACCGGGGATTGGGCGGCGGCGGCGATCGGCCTGCACGGCGCCGAGGCGCTTGGCCTGATCGACGAACGCCAGGCGATCCTGCTGACGCATTTCCTGGACGACGCCTTCGTCGACACGGCAGAGCTGCTGGCCCCCGCCGACCGCATGACCCCGCTGGAATTCCGCATCTACGAGGCCGTGGGACAGCCCCTGCCAACGCAGCCCCTGCCGGTGGCCTTCGCGCAATCCGACCTGCGCCTGAACAGCGGCTTCAAGGCCCGGCTGGAGGCGGCCGAGCGTCTGGCGCGCACCGGCGCCCTGCCCGCCACGACCCTGCGCCAGATCTATGGCGAACAGCGGCCCGCGGCATCGGGCGGGGTCTGGGAACGCGCCGGAGTCATGCGCACGCTGGAGGCTGCGCTGGCGGGCGGCGATCTGGCGCAGGCGTTGCCCCGCGCCTTCGACGAATTCCGCGCGGCCGGGATGGCCGACCTGCTGGCGGCGATGGTCGCGGCCGACCTGCCCACCGGCATCACCGATCCCCGCGCCGCCGAGGTGGCCGACCTGATGCGCGCCTGGATGGGCCTGCCCGACAGCGTGATCCCCGATCCCGCGCCCGAGATGGCCGCACCCCCCGCCACGCCCCCCGACACCCGTCGCGGAGAGGCGCTGCTGACCGCGATGGCCGATATCGACGCGGCGCTGGAGGGCGATCTGGCCCGCGCCGGGCGTGGCATAGCCATGCTGCGCGCCCTGGGCCTGGACCCCGATGCCGACCGCGCCGAGGCACAGATCACCCTTCTGCCGCAGATGCAGGCCCCGCAATGAGCGCCGACCACAACGCCATCGGCGCCTTTCTGGACGCCCAGGCCGCCGAGGCCGGGGCCGCGCGGAACACGCTGCTGGCCTATGGCCGCGACCTGCGCGACCTGTCGGACTGGCTGGGCGCGCGGGCGCTGTCGCTGGCCGGGCTGACGCGCGAGCAGGTCGAGGATTACCTGTCCCATTGCGACGCGCAGGGCCTGTCGCGGGCCACCCGCGCCCGCCGCCTGTCGGCCATCCGCCAGTTCACCCGCTTTGCGCTAGAGGAGGGCTGGCGCGAGGACGACCCCGCGATCCGCATCGCGGGCCCCGGCCGTGCCAAGCGCATCCCGCGCACGCTGGACCGGGCCGAGATCCAGGCGCTGCTGGACGCCGCCCCCGGCATCGGCCGGGGCCGGATCGACCGCACGCGCAACATGTGCCTGATCGAGCTGCTGTACGCGACCGGCATGCGCGTCACCGAGCTGGTCAGCCTGCCGGTGGCCGGGTGCCGGGGCGATCCGGCGGTCCTGGTGATCCGCGGCAAGGGCGGCAAGGACCGGATGGTCCCCCTGGGCCAGGCCGCGCGGACCGCCCTGCGCGACTGGTTGGAGATCCGCGACAACGCCCCCCAGGGCAGCCCTCTGTACCGCCTGCTGGCGGGTCGCGGCGCGCGCTGGCTGTTTCCCGCACCGGGCGCGGCGGGGCACCTGCCGCGGCAGAGCTTTTCGCGCCTGCTGGGCCAGATGGCGGTGGCGGCGGGCATCGATCCCGCGCGCGTGACGCCGCACGTGATCCGCCACGCCTTCGCCACCCACCTGCTGGAAGGCGGCGCCGACCTGCGCAGCATCCAGATGCTGCTGGGCCATGCCGATCTGGGCACGACGGAAATCTATACTCATGTGCTGAACCATCGCATGCGCGATCTGGTTCTGAACCACCACCCTCTGGCGCGCGGCGTGTCGCCTGACGATGCCGCCAACACCAACTGACCGGGACCTCATGGACCAACTTACCTCTGCGCTCGACTTTGCGGCCGTCGTCACCATCGCGGCGATCCTGATCTGCCTGATGCTGTCGGCCTTCTTTTCGGGGTCCGAGACCGCGCTGACCGCATCCAGCAAGGCCAAGCTGCGGGCCCGCGCCGACCGGGGCGACAGCGGCGCCGAAGCCGCCGTCCGCGTCACCGCCGACAGCGAGAAGCTGATCGGGGCGATCCTGTTGGGCAACAACGTCGTCAACATCCTGGCCGCCAGCCTTGCGACCGCGCTGTTCACGCGCCTGCTGGGCGCGGGCGGCGTTGCGATCGCCACGCTGGTGATGACCGTGCTGGTGCTGATCTTCTCCGAGGTGATGCCCAAGACCTATGCCATCTCTGCCCCCGAAAAGGTGGCAAGCCTGGTGGCACGTCCCATCGGCATCCTGACCGTCATCCTGTCCCCGATCGTCAGCGTCGTGCGCCTGATCGTGGGGGGCATGCTGTCGGTGGCCGGCCTGAAGACCGATCCCGGCAAGCACATGTTTTCGCTGGAGGAGGAGATCGAGGGGGCGCTGTCCCTGGGCCACGCCCAAGGCGCGGTGAACAAGGAGGACCGCGACCGTCTGCTGGGTGCGCTGGACCTGGGCAACCGCACGGTCGAGGAGATCATGCGCCACCGTTCGGAGATCCAGATGATCGACGGTGACCTGCCGCCCGAGAAGATCCTGGAACTGGTCCTGGCCAGCCCGCACACCCGCCTGCCCGTCTATCGCGAGGAGCGCGAGAACATCGTGGGCGTGATCCACGCCAAGGACCTGCTGCGCGCGGTGAACCGGGCCGTGGGTGATGCGGGCGATGCCAGCGCCGCGCGGCGGTTCGATCTGGCCGCGGTGATGATGCCCCCCTATTTCGTCCCCGAGACCAGCGTCCTGGACGAGCAGATGCGCGAGTTCCTGAAACGGCGCACGCATTTCGCGCTGGTCGTGGACGAATACGGATCGCTGCGCGGCCTGATCACGCTGGAGGATATCATCGAGGAGATCGTCGGAGAGATCGCCGACGAGCACGACACCGAGGAGGACCAGACCCTCAAGCCCAACGCCCAGGGCGATTACCTGGTCGAGGGCGGCATGACCATCCGCGACCTGAACCGCCAGCTGGACTGGACCCTGCCCGACGACGAGGCCAACACCATCGCGGGCCTGGTGATCCACATGGCGCAGTCGATCCCCGAACAGGGACAGGTGTTCAGTTTCGCGGGCTATCGCTTCGAGGTCGTCACGCGGCGCGAGAACCGCATCACCCGGCTGCGCATCCGCCCCCTGCCCACGGCCACCGACGGCTGACCGGGGGCGGCTTGCAACCGCCTGTGCCAACCCATAACAACGCGCCAACCCCACGTGCCGCAAGGAACATCCCATGGACATCGCCGCCCGCCGCACCGCAGACCCCGCCCATTGGAACCTGGCCAGCGCCATCCGCGTGCTGTCCATGGACGCGGTCGAGGCCGCCAATTCCGGCCATCCCGGCATGCCGATGGGCATGGCGGACGTGGCCACCGTCCTGTTCCGCAACCACCTGAAGTTCGACGCCAGCGCGCCGCACTGGTTCGACCGCGACCGGTTCATCCTGTCGGCGGGCCACGGGTCCATGCTGATCTACAGCCTGCTGCATCTGACCGGCTATGAGCAGATGACGCTGGATCAGGTCCGCAACTTCCGCCAGCTGGGCGCGATCACCGCGGGCCATCCGGAATACGGCCATGTCGAGGGGGTCGAGACGACCACCGGCCCCCTGGGCCAGGGCATCGCCACCGCCGTGGGCTTTGCCATCGCCGAGGAGGCGATGCGCGCCGAGTTCGGGGCCGATCTGTGCGACCACTGCACTTGGGTCATCGCCGGCGACGGCTGCCTGATGGAGGGTATCAGCCACGAGGCCATCGCCCTGGCCGGGCACCAGAAGCTGGGCCGCCTGATCGTGCTGTGGGACAACAACGACATCACCATCGACGGTCGCGTCAGCCTGTCGGACGCGACCGACCAGCATGCCCGCTTTGCCGCCGCAGGCTGGCGCGTCCTGTCCTGCGACGGCCATGACGCCGCCGACATCGACCGCGCGCTGAGCCAAGCCGCGCAGGATAACGGCCGCCCGACGCTGGTCGACTGCAAGACGATCATCGGCTTTGGCGCGCCGAACAAGGCCGACAGCAGCAAGGCCCACGGCTCCCCGCTTGGCGCGGACGAGATCGCGGCCACCCGCGCGGCCTATGGCTGGAGCCATGAGCCCTTCCACCTGCCCAACCAGATCGTCGCGGACTGGCGGGCCATCGGCCAGCGCGGTGCGGCGCAGCGCACTGCGTGGAACGACCGCGTGGACGCGCTGTCCGACGAGGCGCGCAACGACTTTGCCCGCCGCATCGGCAACGAGGTCCATCCGCGCCTGAACGCGATCATCGACGCCTTCAAGGTGCAGACGCTGGAGGCCAAGCCCAAGGTCGCCACCCGCAAGGCCTCCGAGAACGTGCTGGAGGTGCTGAATGCCGAAATGCCCGAGAATTTCGGCGGATCGGCCGACCTGACCGGATCGAACAACACCAAGACCGGCGGCCAGGGCGTCTTCGGCGCCGAAAACCGCATGGGCCGCTATCTGCATTACGGCATCCGCGAACACGGCATGGCAGCGGCGATGAACGGTATCTGGCTGCATGGCGGGTTCCGCCCCTATGGCGGGACGTTCCTGACCTTCACCGACTATGCGCGCGGCGCGATGCGCCTGTCGGCCCTGATGGGTCTGCCGGTCGTCTATGTGATGACCCATGACAGCATCGGCCTGGGCGAGGACGGCCCGACCCACCAGCCGGTCGAGCACCTGGCGATCTGCCGCGCCACGCCCAACACTCTGACCTTCCGCCCCTGCGATCAGACCGAGACCGCTGAAGCCTGGGAGATCGCCCTTTCGCAGGACGCGACGCCGTCGGTCCTGGCCCTGTCGCGTCAGAACCTGCCGCTGCTGCGCCAGGAGACCGGAGAGAACCTGACCGCCAAGGGCGCCTATGTCCTGCGCGAGGCCTCGGCCACGCCCAAGGTCGTACTGATGGCCACCGGATCGGAGGTCGAGATCGCGGTCGCCGCGCGCGATGCGCTGGAGGGTCAGGGCATTCCGACCCGCGTCGTGTCCGTCCCCTCGATGGAGCTGTTCCGCGACCAGCCGCGCGACTATCGCGCCGAGGTGCTGCCTGCGAACACCGTGCGCATCGCGATCGAGGCCGCGGTGCGCCAGCCCTGGGACTGGCTGCTGCTGGGAGAGCGTGGCCACGAGGAATGCTCTGCCTTCGTCGGCATGGAGGGGTTCGGCGCCTCAGGTCCTGCACCCGAGTTGTACAAGGAGTTCGGCATCACCGCCGAGGCTGTCGCAGAGCGCGCGAAAGCGCTGCTGTGATACCCGGACCGACCGTCGCGATGGGTATTTGGGCAAAGGAGAAACTGCGTCTTCGTTGCCCAGACGCCCATGACCGGGCCTGCTGATGCGCGTCCTGGCGCGCGCATTCGCGCTGATGGGTCGGGAGCGGGATGGATTGCGGCGGCCCGGATCGGACCAGGCACGGGGCATCGCGCTGCTGCTGGCGGCGATCCTGGGTTTTACGCTGATGGATGCGACGGCCAAGCACCTGACGCAGACCTATCATCCGGCGCAGGTCATCTGGGCGCGGTTCATCGGAAACCTGCTGATCTTTGCGCTGATCTTTCGCGGGGCCATGCTGCCTTTGCTGCGCACGCGCCAGCCGGGCATGCAGTTCGCGCGGGCGATGATGCAGCTTGGTTCGGTCGGGCTGTTCTTTACCTCGCTGCAATACATCGGGTTGGCTGAGGCGACGGCGATCATGGACCTGAACCCGGTCCTGATCACGCTTGGGGGTGCCCTGTTCCTGGGTGAGAAGGTCGGCCCGCGACGGCTGGCGGGGATCGCGGTGGCACTGGTCGGCGCGCTGCTGATCATCCGTCCCGGACTGGGCGTATTCCAGCCTGCGGCGCTGCTGCCATTGGCCGGGGCCTTCACCTATGCTGCGGGGGCGTTGCTGACGCGCGTCGTGCGGACCGATTCGGTGGCGACCTCGGTGCTGTGGTCGGCCGTCGTGGGCACCATCGCCTCCAGCATCGTGGTGCCGATGTTCTGGCAGCCGATCGCCGCGGGCGATCTGTGGGCATTCGCCGCGCTGGCGGTGTTCGGCACGGTCAGCCAGTACCTGCTGGTCAAGGCGTTCAGCGCGGCCGAGGCGGGGACGCTGGCGCCCTTCGGCTATACGGGGCTGATCTGGGCCGGGCTGTGGGGGTTCGTCTTCTTCGGGCAGCTTCCGGATGTCTGGACCGTCACTGGCGCGGTCATTATCGTGGCCGCGGGGCTGTATGTCTGGTCGCGCGAGGCGCGGGCCGCCAAGGGGGCGTGATGCGCGATGACCGATCCACGATAACCGACCGGCTGGCCAACGGGGCGTTCGTGGCAATCATGGGGCTGGCACGCCTGCTGCCCTATTCGCGCCGCATCCCGGCGATGGGCTGGGTGTTTTCGCATATGATCGCGCCCATCGCCGGCTGGCGCAGGCGCATCCGCGACAACCTGGCGCTGGCCCGCCCCGACCTGTCCCCGGCAGAGGTCGAGGCGCTGGTGCGCGCCGTTCCCGACAATGCCGGCCGGTCGGTGGCAGAGATCTATTCCGCCGATGAATTCACGGACCGCATCCGCACGGCCGATCCGCTGCAGGGCCCCGGCCTTGCCGCGCTGGAGGAGGCGCTGGACAGCCATCGCCCGGTGATCCTGGCCTGCGCGCATTTCGGCAATTACGACGCGATGCGGGCCGCGCTGGCCGCGCGTGGCTGGCCGGTCGGCGCCCTGTACCGGCCCATGAACAACGAAGCGTTCAACCGCCATTACGTCCCCGCCATCACCGCCATCGCCGAGCCGCTGTTCCCGCGCGGCAGGGCCGGATTGGCGGCGATGCTGCGGTTTCTCAAGGGTGGCGGCTGGCTGGCCCTGGGTTTCGATCAGTTCGACCGCGAGGGGGCGGAACTGCGGTTCTTCGACCTGCCCACGCGGACCGTGCTGACGCCGGCGGACCTGGCCCGCCGCTATGACGCGCTGCTGGTACCGATCTGCGGCATCCGCCAGCCGGACGGGCTGTCCTTCAAGGTCCATGTCGGCGCGCCCATCGCGCATGGCGATTCCCGCGCGATGATGCAGGCGCTGAACGACGACCTGGAGATGCTGGTGCGGCGCCACATGGACCAGTGGTTCTGGGTCCACCGCCGCTGGAAATGAAAAGGCCCCGCATCGGCGGGGCCC
>TARA_R110001606_G_scaffold43418_2_pt1 | contig 10813 bp, 11 predicted proteins | sample TARA_R110001606 | Tara Oceans TARA_R110001606 (sample SAMEA4398315) | marine metagenome | biome: Polar Biome; feature: [SRF] surface water layer (ENVO:00010504); material: water (ENVO:00002006), including particulate matter (ENVO:01000060) such as... | depth 5 m
AGCGTAAATCTTTTCAGCTTCAGAGATATTTACTGTGGCATCAATAGGGGAGTGCATAACTAATAAAGCACGTTTTAATTTACTGATATGGCTGTGGTCGTAATTGGCAATGTCGTCCACAAACTGTTTTTTAATGGTAAATTCTCGCCCTGCTAAATTTACCTTGGCTTCGCCCTTGCTATTAATTTCATCAAGATGAGTGGCAAAGTTATGCGCTACATGTTGTGCATCTGATGGTGCGCCTATGGTGGTAATGGCTTGTACTTCAGCAATGTGTTCGGCAGCTGCTAGTACCGCTGCGCCCCCTAAACTATGACCGATTAATAATTGTGGCGCTTTAAAGTGTTCACGTAAGTGATCTGCCGCGGCAATTAAATCTTGGATATTTGATGAGAAATTACTGTTGGCAAAATCACCGTCGCTATTACCAAGGCCAGTAAAATCAAAGCGTAATACCGCAATACCTTGTTGAGTGAGTGCTCGGCTAATTCGACTTGCTGCGGCGATATCTTTACCACAGGTAAAACAATGGGCAAACAAGGCATAAAATTTAATATCACTGGCGGGTGTTTCAAGCTGACCGGCGAGTGTTAAATCACCACTTTTGAACGAAATTTTTTGGCGCATAGGTTACCTTTGCTTAATGAAAGAGGTTAGTGAAGAATAGACCATTAAAGTGCGTTTATAATTACAGTTGTTTTGGCGTTTTATCCACAATAGCAACATTTTGATTTGCATCAAGTAATAAACGCTTACCCAGCTAAAGAGGACATAAGTCCTTATGTTTTTTTGCCCGTTTTATTATGCTCGCGAAGCGCTACAATGGAGCAACTGCTATGATTAGCAAAGGCTTTTAACAACTTAATTCATTGGATACGAACATGCAATTACCTACCGTTGATTATAAAGCGAGCGATGCGGCCGCTCAATTTGTTGAGTCTCTTAGAAATACGGGCTTTGGTGTATTAAAAAACCACCCAATTCCACAGTCTCTTGTTGAATCAATTTATAAAAATTGGCAGGATTTTTTTAATTCTGAACAAAAACATGAATTCTTATTCTCTAAAGACACTCAAGATGGCTACTTTCCGCCTTCGGTATCAGAAGTTGCAAAAGGCTTTACAGTTAAAGACATTAAAGAATACTTTCATGTTTATCCAAAAGGCCGTGTACCAGCGCAGTTAGAAGCAGATATTCGCGAATATTATCGTTTAGCCAATGAATTTGCTGCGACATTGTTAAGCTGGGTGCAAGCTGAAGCACCAGCGGATGTGCGTGCTAAGTTTTCAATCGATTTAAAAGATATGATTGCTGATTCAGAGCAAACATTATTACGTATATTACATTACCCGCCGATGACAGGTGATGAAGAACCTGGCGCTATTCGTGCTGCTGCACATGGTGATATTAATTTATTAACGGTATTACCTGCTTCAAATGAGCCAGGCTTGCAAGTACAAAAAACAGATGGCGGTTGGTTAGATGTGCCATGCGATTTTGGCAGTTTAATTATTAACATTGGCGACATGTTGCAAGAAGCGTCAGGTGGTTATTTTCCGTCGACTATTCACCGTGTTATTAACCCTACTGGCAAAGCGTCATCTAAGTCACGTATTTCTTTGCCGTTATTTTTGCACCCGCGTCCAGATGTGGTGTTATCAGCGCGTTATACTGCTGACAGTTACTTACAAGAGCGTCTGCGTGAGTTAGGTGTTAAATAGCATCACTCAAGTGATGATAGCTTTTCAACAGCGGCCACAGTGCCGCTTTTTTGTTTTTTAAGGTTGTGTTTTTTTAGTGAGTTATAGTGTGATGTGGCTAGTTAAATTTGGCTGACGCTATTTCAAACGTGAATATACCATGCATTATTGCGTACGATCGGTATAATGCGCCATTGGCCGATTGGGCCTTAAAATTATTGAGAGAAAATATGAGTTTTGATGGGTTAGGTTTATCACAGTCTTTAGTTAATGCGGTTTTAGAAAAGGGCTATGAAACGCCAACACCAATTCAGGCTCAAGCCATTCCAGCGATCATTGAAGGTCGTGATGTTATGGCTGCAGCGCAAACTGGTACAGGTAAAACAGCGGGTTTCACTTTACCGTTAATTGAGCGCTTATCAACAGGCCAAAAAGCCAAGGTTAACCAAGTTCGTGCTTTAATTTTAACTCCAACCCGTGAGCTGGCATTACAAGTAAGCGAGAACGTTGAAGAGTATGCTAAGCATTCTAATATCAGTTCTTTTGTTGTGTACGGTGGTGTTAAAATTAATCCGCAAATGATGCGTTTACGCAAAGGCGTAGATATTTTAGTTGCCACTCCGGGTCGTTTAATGGATTTGCATAACCAAAATGCCTTGAAGTTCGATAACCTCGAAGTGTTGGTGCTTGATGAAGCTGACCGTATGCTTGATATGGGCTTTATTCATGACATTAAACGTATCATCAGCAAGTTACCGGCTAAACGTCAAAACTTGATGTTCTCAGCGACGTTCTCAGACGATATTAGAGCGCTTGCGAAAGGGCTTATTAATGATCCGGTTGAAATTTCAGTCGCTGCAAAAAATACCACGGCAAAAAGTGTTACCCAATGCGTTTATGCGGTAGATAAAGCACGTAAAACCGCCTTGTTAAGTCATTTAATTCGTACTAATGATTGGCAACAAGTGTTGGTATTTAGCCGCACTAAACATGGTGCAAACCGTTTAGTAAAGCAGTTAGAGCGCGATGATATTGTTGGCGCTGCAATTCATGGTAATAAATCTCAAGGCGCGCGTGTTAAAGCGCTTGAAGGCTTTAAAAGTGGCGAAGTACGCGTACTTGTGGCAACGGATATTGTTGCCCGTGGTTTAGACATTGTTGAACTGCCACATGTAGTTAACTATGATTTGCCTAATGTGTATGAAGATTATGTGCATCGTATTGGTCGTACCGGCCGTGCGGGTGCATCTGGCGACGCAATTTCATTTGTAACACCGGAAGATGCTGATGACTTATACGGTATTGAACGTTTTATCGGTGAATTGATCCCACGTGCAAAAGAAGCTGGTTTTGAGCCAACAAAAGGAGTGCCTGAAAGAGAGCTTGATGCACGACCTATCAAACCTAAAAAGCCTAAAAAAGCGGGTCAGCCTTTTTCTAAACCTAAGTCTGATAGCAAAAAGCCAAATAATAACGGCGGTAATGGCACCGGCCCACGCCGTGGTGGCTCAGGTAAAAAACCTACTGCTAAAGCCGCTGGTGAGCAAACACAAAACCCATGGGCTAAGCGCCAATCTGTTGGTGGCAGTGGTCAACGTCGTCGCTCTGGTAATGATGGCGTGAGTAACACGTAATAATATTTTGATAAAAAACGCGCTTAAGCTGGCGCGTTTTTTTATGCTTTTTATTTCTATAATGCTTTAAGATAATTAACTGCTAAGCCAATAAATAAGGTGACGGTGACACTTAAAAGTGTACCGAGCATAACATATTCGGTGAGTTTTTTATCTTTACTGGCACGTAAGTCGCCAAAGCGAAATACCGATTTTGCTGCTAATAAAAAGCCAACGCCAGCCAACTGATCTAGCAAAATAAATGTAAGCATTAATACTCGCTCAAGCATGCCAATACTTTGCCCCGCTGCTGGTAAACTTCCTGTGGAGCTAAACCCGGTAGTGAGACGCTCTAACATCATACGAATGAACACAGCACTGGGACTCAATACCAGTAAATAGCCACATAGCACCCATAATGTAGTGGGGGTTATCAGCCATTGCCAAATGCTGGTAATAAATTCACTGTTGTCGCTCAACCACACAGTCAGTAGTAGTATCACGACAAGATGAGCAAGTTGATCAATGATAAATGGCACAACTCCTTTGTTTGAATATGATTTTGCTAAATCAATTAAGTAGTGGGTCACGATAACAATAGCTGTGGCAATACCGATACGCGAGAGCTCTTGCCAGCCAAAACTAAACTCCCACCAGCTGACAATTGCTGCCGTAGTTAGACCGTGCACTAGCACATGCAAGTACAGTTTTTTAGCACGAAAGTGACGTGTATTACGGTTATTAACCCAACTCATTGGCTGCCAATAAAAATCAGCTAAAATATGACCGATAAATAATGCAACTAATAACAACATAAAACTCATTTTTTTACTCCTATCACGGCATTAGCAATGGCCTGCTCTGCATAGTCTAAAAAACGCTCGATCAACTGATAATGTGCAAGATTAAGTAACTTGGTCACATTCTCACGACTGGTTTTTAATTGTTTAGCAAGTTCACTATGTTGATTGTTTTCTGCGGTTAAATAGACATATAAGGCATTCGCTTGTTTGTGTGTCATTTTGCTCAGGAGCACGTCAATAAAAGCTAGATTAAGGGTTAAGCCATCATTTTTGAGTTCATCAATACTGCTAAGAGTAAAGCGTTGGTTATGGATTTCGTCAAGACCGCGCCCCGATAATGTAAATGCAGAGCCTGTTGCTGTTTTAATATCGGCTCTAGCATTATCTATTTCACCAATGGCAAGGCTTTGGCGAATTTCATAGCCGGTGGCTTTAAGATGTAAGTAAAGCAGCACTGCGACACGGCATACTTGGGGTGGTTGATTTATTTGCACCTGAAAAGCATCGCCTCGATAAATAATACTTTGTCCTAGATGGCGTTGAGTAATTGCTCGCAAACTTTGGTCGAGCTGGTAGAGCATCGCATCGTAGTCGTGCTTTGGAATATGTTGTGATTTGATCACATCACCGCTGATCACCGCAATCATAAATGTCCTTGATTTAAGTTACATAAAGAAAAGTAACCAATTTTGGTTACATGCTTCAATGTAACTAATTTAGGTTACTTGAAAGCTAAATGCAAGGGCTTGAAATTAATCAGGGTATGCTACAGTAGCGTGATTAATTTAAAAAGGATAACGCATGAGTCAAGAAATACATAGTACAACGGCGAAAAAGCCGAGAGTGGGGATTTTTGTCGATGTCCAAAATATTTATTACACCTGTCGAGAGAGCCACCGAAAAAACTTTGATTACAATGCCTTTTGGGCAAAAATCAGTGATGACTATGATATAGACTGCGCGATTGCATATGCAATTTATCGCGGGGACGAAAAGCAATCTCAATTTCAAAATATTCTTCGTGCGATTGGTTTTGAGGTAAAGCTAAAACCATTTATTCAGCGTAAAGATGGCAGCGCAAAAGGCGATTGGGACGTCGGCATCACCATCGACATGCTAGAACAAGGTAAAAACCTCGACAAAGTTATTTTACTCTCCGGCGACGGGGATTTTGCCTTATTACTGGGTCATTTACAGCATCATTATAATGTACCGTGTGACGTCTATGGCGCTGATAGACTGACGGCTGATGCATTAAAACAAAGTGCGGCACAGTTTTTTTGCATTGATGATTCCCTGTTACTTTGAAACTAATGTATTAAAAAACATAACATCATGTTAAAAATATTTGACATGATGTGAGCCCACTCTTATAGTCATTAATGTTAAGTATACTTAACATCAAATTTATTATTATAAGGGGGTGATATGAGTTATACACAAAAATCGCGGTTACTTGAGATGTGCATAACGATGGTTGTGTTGTTTAATTACTTGCAGTCAGTATTATCAATGACGCCAGAAGCTCAGATGGATCCGTTATTAGCAAGTGGCTTGTTGATATCACTTACGATACAAACCGTTGTAATGCTTATTGTGATGCACATTATCTTAGCGATATTTAATACTAAATATGCGAATCAAGCGAAAGATGAACGCGAACAGGCTATTGCCTTAAAAGCAAAAAGTGTTGCACTACTTATTTTACAATTAGGCGTTGTGAACGCGGTGTTTGCAATGCTGATTGACCCACATTTTGGGTTTGCAATTAGTCCGGTTCACCAGTTAGTAATCGCAGCGTTAGTGAGCGAGATAATCGGCGCTGGGGCCGAAGCTTGGCTATTATATAGAGGTTAGAATGGCAAAGTTAGCGATTACTAACACGATCCGTGCATTACGGTTTCAGCATAATGAAATGACGCAGCAGCAATTAGCTGAAGTCGTTGGGGTGACGCGTCAAACAATTGCCGCAATTGAAGCGGCAAGGTATTCACCGTCGCTGGAGGTCGCTTTTAAGATCGCGATTGTTTTTAATCTACCACTAGAAAAAATATTCCAATATCGACAGTGAATCTTTACTAAATTATTATTTTTGGTAAACTGGATGCATATTCTGCATTTTTATTTATGTTTTTTGGCCATTTAAGTTATGAAAATAGTGTTATAAATCACCATTTTTGTTGTTTTTTTAGGTAATAATGTCATTTTTAAACCTTATTATTACGTTAAAAGATAGTCGACACTAATTTAATTGATATTAATTATTTATTTAATTCAGTTAATTAGAGATAAATGTGGGATATGTGAGATTTTTTATAAAAAACTTAATGACAACGCTGTCATTTGTTGTGTAACATTAATTCAACATGGGTTGAGGGTGAATCGCATTAAGATAATAAAAAAACATGCGATTAATACAAATATAAAACGAAGGTTAGAGGTCGTTAAATGATGGCTAAGAGTGCGAATGAGGACCAATTGTATATTGGTATCGACGGTGGCGGAACTAAGTGCCGTGCAACTATATACTCTGTGCAAAACGGGGTATTAGGAACAGGTTTAGGTGGCCCTGCGAATCCATTACATGGGTTGGAGCGCACATTAGAGTCAATAATGGTATCTACACAATTGGCGATGCGCGATGCAGGTTTGCCATTAGAGTCTATTCATCAAGTGTATGCCGGTTTAGGATTGGCGGGTGTTAATTTACCGAACTTATATGAAAAAATAACAGAGTGGGAGCACCCATTTAAACAAATGTTTTTAACTACTGACTTACATACGGCGTGTATCGGGGCTCATGAAGGCGGTGATGGTGCTGTGATAATCACGGGTACTGGTTCATGTGGTTTTTCATATGTAAAAGGGCAGTCGGTGAATTACGGCGGTCATGGTTTTGCACTTGGCGATAAAGGCAGTGGCGCATGGATGGGCTTAGAGGCAATTAAAGCGGTGTTAATGGAGCTAGATGGTTTAGGTCCTCACACGATAATGACGCCAGTGGTTAAAGAGCATTTTAATGTCACCACAGCAATGGGCATTGCAGAGCAAATGGCCGGACAACCGTCAAGTAGCTATGCAAAACTTGCTCGCTATGTATTTGATGCAGCACACCAAGGCGATCAAATCGCTTTAGCCATTGTAAAAGACGGAGCGCAATACGTGAGTCAGTTAGCGCATCGTTTATTAGAGAACAATCCTCCGCGTTTATCTATGATCGGTGGTCTTGCAGAGCCTTTAAATCAATGGCTTGACCCAGCAATTGCAAAACTCGTTGAAGTACCAAAGCAACCGCCTGAAATGGGCGCAATTTATTTTGCACAGCAATCAGTATTAGAGCAAGACCAAAAGGTAGCACTGTAATGAAAACCTTCTATCGCGCGACACGTTTATTCACGGCTGAAAAATTTCTAGATAATGCATTATTCAGCGTTGAAAATGGCGTTTTTCATCTTGAAACTTCCACCACAGGCAGTGTTATTGAGCTAGATGGTTTAGTTGCGCCAGGCTTTATCGATGTACAAGTTAATGGCGGTGGCGGGGCATTTTTTAATGCTGAGCAAAGCACACAATGCTTAGATCGTATCGCAAAAGCGCATGGTCAATTTGGTACAACGGCACTGATGCCAACACTTATCACCGATAAAGTTGAAACCATGCAAGCAGCTGCTGATGCAACAGCAAAAGCAATATGCGAAGGGGTCGCGGGTGTATTAGGTATTCACTTTGAAGGTCCGCATTTGTCTTTTCCAAAAAAAGGCACACACAGTGAGCAGTTTATTCGCCCAATTAGCGAACAAGAATTTGCCATTTATGCGCGTCAAGATTTAGGTATCAAAATGGTTACCTTAGCGCCAGAAAATGTCAGCATTGCTGATATTGAGCGCTTAGTGGCGTGTGGTGTAAAAGTATCACTAGGTCACACTAATGCTGACTATACAACGACAATGGCGGCACTCAATGCTGGCGCCGATGGGTTTACACATTTATATAACGCGATGTCGCCGTTTACATCGCGTGAACCAGGCGTGGTTGGCGCTGCGCTTTGGCATGATAACAGCTGGTGTGGCTTAATTGTTGATGGGCATCATGTACATCCATTGTCTGCACAATTAGCTATTCGCACCAAACAGCGCGGCAAAATTATGTTAGTCACTGACGCAATGCCACCAGTGGGTACCGATGATATGGAATTTGATTTTTTTGACGGGCGCAAAGTAATTCGTACTGGGGATAGATTAAACTCAAGTACGGGCGAATTAGCAGGCAGTGTATTAGACATGGCCAGTGCAGTGCGTAATACCATTAATACATTGGATGTAAGCCTCAGTGAAAGTTTACGCATGGCTGCACTGTATCCAGCAGAATATTTAAACCTCAAGAAAAAGGGACGTTTACTTGATGGCTTTGATGCAGACTTTGTGGTGCTCGATGAACATCAGTTTGTAAAAGCCACTTATATTGCAGGTAATGCAGTGTAACGTTTCCCTGTAAAAACCCCGCAGTTGTATCGCGGGGCTTTTTATTTAAGAGTAAAAATAATGACAACAGCACATACAGACACAAAGCCGAGTAAAAAGCGCTTAGCATCTCTTGATGCTTTACGTGGCATGGATATGTTTTGGATTTTAGGTGGGCAATCTATTTTTGCCGCTTTATTTGTTTTAACCGGTTGGACTGGTTGGCAGGTATTTGAAGCGCATACGCTACACAGTGCATGGCATGGATTTACATTTTACGATTTGATTTTTCCGTTATTTATCTTTTTATCAGGTGTGGCGATGGGCTTAGCACCAAAACGCATCGATCACCTGCCATGGCAAGAGCGAAAAGTTTTTTATGCTAAAGCATTAAAGCGGTTATTGCTATTGTGCGGGTTAGGGGTGATGTATAACCATGGTTGGGGCACAGGTATTCCGCTTGCCTTCGATGAAATACGCTATGCGAGTGTACTTGGTCGAATAGCGATTGCATGGTTTTTCTGTGCAATGCTAGTGTGGCATACCAGTATTCGCACACAGCTCTTTACAGCAATCGCTCTCCTGCTAGGGTATTGGATCTTGATGTGTTTTATTCCTGTACCAGGTGGTAACGCTGGTGATTTAAGTGCACAGGGGAGTTGGAATGCATGGTTTGATTCGCATTTTTTACCCGGTATTAGTTATCAAAATAGAGCCGTCGACCCCGAGGGCGTGTTATCGAGTCTACCAGCTATTGTGAATGCCATGTTTGGGGTATTTGCAGGACAACTAATCGCCAGAGCAAGTAAGGTTGGCGAGTGGCAAACAGCAGGCATATTATTTGTTGCAGGTGTTGTGAGTGTTTGCTTAGGTTGGCTTTGGAATTTACAGTTTCCAGTTAATAAAGAATTATGGACCAGTTCATTTGTTTTAGTCACAGTCGGGTGGAGCGCAATATTACTGGCTGTGTTTTATGCAGTGGTTGATATTCTCAATGGCCAAAAATTAGCTTATCCGTTTGTGATTATTGGTGCTAACTCAATCATTATTTATTTGGCATCAAGCTTAGTGAATTTGGAGTTTATAAGCCATAGCGTGTTTGGTGGCTTTATTGCAGCAGCAGCTACCGATTGGCAGCCACTGATTGGCGTGGTTGCGCTTTTGCTGGTGCAAATGCTTTTATTACATTGGATGTATAAGCGCAAAATATTTGTCAGTGTTTAGCTGGCTAATGTACAGCACAGTAAAAAAGGTAAATTTTTATTCACTTTTACTTTACAAACTAAAATTGAATGGCAATAATGACAGCGTTGTCATAATGGTGTTGACCAAATAGTGTATCCCTGTTTGGTTTGATCTAAGGCCCAATCCGATTGCACATGGGGTTGGGACTTAGATCCCATTTTTTCATCAACTAATTTAATAACTGAGCAAATTAATATGCAAATAGTAATTTTAAATGATGCAGCAGCCGTAGCAGCATATGGCGCAAATATTTTCGCAACACAATTACAAAAAAAACCAACGTCAGTGCTCGGTTTAGCAACGGGCTCTACGCCAGTTGCGTTATATCAAGAATTAATCGCTAAAAATAAAGCGGGTGAGATTTCATTTTCACAAGCAACAACGTTTAATTTAGATGAATACTTAGGTTTAACGGGCGATCATCCACAAAGTTACCGCCACTTTATGAATGAGCAATTGTTTAGCCATATTGATATAAACAAAGATAATACCTTTGTACCGCCAGGGGATGCCCTAAACCCAATTACAGCATGCAAAGAATACGAAGACAAAATAGTTGCAGCAGGCGGTGTTGATGTACAGTTATTAGGCATCGGACGTAATGGTCACATCGGCTTTAATGAGCCTTCATCAGGTCTGCGTTCACGTACTCGCGTAAAAACACTCACAAAAGCAACGGTAGATGATAATGCCCGTTTTTTTGCTGCTGATGAATATCAGCCACAGTTATCAATTACGATGGGAATTGGTACGATTTTAGAGGCGAAAAAAGTCGTATTACTTGCAACGGGTGAAAATAAAGCGGATGCGGTACGCGCTATGATTGAAGGGCCACTGATGGCTGCATGTCCAGCGTCGGCACTACAGCTTCATCAAGATGCAGTGATTGTAATTGATCAAGCGGCGGCAAGTAAATTAGCCGATTTAGAATTTTATCAGCATATTGAAGCTGAAAATCAAAAATTACAGGCTCATTTAGCTACATTGTAATT
>TARA_R110001606_G_scaffold58887_3_pt1 | contig 10811 bp, 9 predicted proteins | sample TARA_R110001606 | Tara Oceans TARA_R110001606 (sample SAMEA4398315) | marine metagenome | biome: Polar Biome; feature: [SRF] surface water layer (ENVO:00010504); material: water (ENVO:00002006), including particulate matter (ENVO:01000060) such as... | depth 5 m
GGTCAGCCCGCCGGTATGCTGGATCAGCCGGTCGGCGAGAGTTGATTTGCCATGATCGATATGGGCGATGATGGAAAAATTGCGGATATGGGACTGTTTATAGGCCCGGGGTGCGGATGGTTCGGTCATGGCCAGCCGTTAGCAGGGGCGCACAGCAATGTCAGCAGGAAACGTCCGCCCCGCGTCCGACAGTTTTGGCCGCGATTTTTTCCCGCGGCGCCAATCGAACTTTACAAACTTTACACTGTTATGAATTTGAAAACTTCCCGGGTTTTCCGGGCGGGGTTTTGGCAGCATTTCAGGCCCGCAAAAGCCGTTTATTCAGTTTCGGAGCAGCAAGGCTGAACAAGGCGGCAATGGGAAAGCAGCGGGCAGCGACAAGCCTTCCCGCTCCGCTTTTGCAGATAGGGGGAATGAGGATTTGATTTTCAAAGAGCCGTTCGGGAATATGGCATAGCGAGGCATGTGTAGGAAAGCCTGTTGGAGCCCCCATTTTCCTCCCTGCCGCGCAGCGACGGGGAGGTGGCAGCCGGAACGGCTGACGGAGGGGCGCGCCCGGCAATAACAGCCTTCCGAGGATCACCCCCATCCCCGAGGCCAACACCAAGCCCAACCGCCCCCTCCACCATCCTGCGGACGGTCCCCCTCCCCACCGCTACGCGGCAAGGAGGAAAGTCAATCGAGCGGCAAGTTGATTTCCTTCATGATGTGTTCGCCGAGAAACCTTCGCGAACCCTTTGAAGAACGATACAATTGGGGCATAGATTTGTTACATTAAATGCATATAGTGAAACATGGCAAAAAGATGGACAGAAGAGGAAACCTTACTTGCGTTAAGTTTGTATCTTCAGACGCCATTTGGAAAAATTCACAGTAGCAATCCCGATATTGTTGCGCTCGCGCAGGCGCTTGATCGGACGCCAGCGTCTGTCGGAATGAAAATGCTAAATCTCGCTGGATTAAATCCGAAGATATTGTCCAGCGGTCGAGTTGGGCTTCAAAACTATTCCAAACTTGATGAATCTGTTTGGACGCGTTTTAGCTCTGATTGGACCGTCCTCGCGGAGCAGACAGAAAAAATGAGCATGCTCATCCGGAATCCTGAACTCCAATCCACTTTGCTAGAGTCAAAATACGATTATAAATTCCGCGATCAAAATGGAAATACGACTGCACAGGCTCTTGTAGAGCAACGGCGCGGCCAAGATTTTTTTCGCAAAGCCGTAATGGCAAATTATAAAGACCGATGCTGCATCACCGGCATTGCCGAACCTAGGCTTTTAGTGGCGAGCCACATTATACCTTGGAAGGATGATATCGCTAATCGCCTTAATCCTGAGAACGGTCTGGCGCTGTCCGCCACGTTCGACAAAGCATTCGACAAAGGGTTGCTGACGATAAATCGGAATTTGGAGATCAAAATTTCGCAAGTTCTATTAAAACACCCCAGTGCTGAAACCCGCGGATATTTTGAGCCCTATCACGAACGGAAAATCGCTGAATCGGATCGATTCAACCCAAAGCCAGAGTTTATTGATTGGCATAACGACTTCTTTGAAAAGCAGGCGGCTTAGAAATGTATGAAATTCGTATAAGAGAAATTGGAAACCGCAGTGTCATTGCCCGAAAGTCCTTGGAAACGGAGGACGACAAGATGGCGTCTCGTTGTCATTCCGAATTTTGGAATGATCACTGTGCCCACACCGACAGATTCCGGTCATCACTCCTCAAAAAAGCGGAACAGGACAAGCGATGGAAATTGAAGGAAGTCATCAATTGGTAATCTAGTTCGACCAGAAAGCCCGCCCCATGCGCACCCGCCTCGCCATTTGCCGCAAGAAAAAGCGCTTTGCCAGCGAGGCGGACGCTATCGCGGCAGCCCAGATCGCGACCATCGACCTGCGTCCCTATCATTGTGATCGCTGCCACCGCTATCATCTGACCAGCCGCACCAAGGGCAAGCGACGCCTGCCCGTCGCCGATTGACGCGGGACCGCCGCCGCCCTGCCCGCCCCGAAACCCGCTTCCCGGCCGCCGCCCGGCCTGTCACAAACATGCAATAAATTTGCCATGAAAGGGCAACGCTAACGTCATAGATCGCTCATCAATTGAAACATGATCCTCAACAGACAGGCTATCTCATGACCAACCCTATGCTCAAGACCATTGGCCTGCTGGCCGGGACCGCGGCGATTGCCCTTTGTCCTGCCGCTGCCATGGCCGCGCCGATTTCCGACGAACAGGCCGCGGCGCTGCTCAGCAAGCTGGAGCAGCTCGAGCGGGAGGTCGCAGATCTGAAAGCGCAACTCGGCAGTGTGCAGCAGAGCCAGGTCGCTTCGACCACCGCAATCGCGGCGACCGAGGCGAAACTGGCCGCGACCGAAGAGAAATTGGCAGAGCAGAAGCCGGTCAAGATCGCCTTCAAGGGCGCGCCGGAAATCAAGGGCGAAGACGGCTGGAGCTTCAAGCCGCGCGGCCGCATGCTTTATGATTTTGGTACGGTCAATGCACCCGACAGCATCGTCGATGACGGCCTCGGCTTTGCCAATGAAGCGCGGCGGATCCGGCTAGGCGCATCGGGATCGATCCCGGGCGGCTTCGGCTACAAGCTGGAAGCGGATTTCGCCGGCAACGAGATCGACCTGACCGATGCCTTCTTCACCTATGAAGACGGCGGGCTGACGGTGACAGCGGGCCAGCACAACACGTTCCAGGGACTGGAAGAGCTGTCGAGCAGCAACGACACCAGCTTTATCGAGCGCGCCGGCTATACCGATGCTTTCGGCTTTGAACGCCGGGTCGGGCTTTCGGCGCAATATGGCGTGTCGGACCTTCTGTTCCAGGCCGGCGTGTTCACCGATAATATCGGTGACCTGAATGATGACGAGAATGACAGCATCGGCTTTGACGTCCGCGCCGTGGCGATGCCGAAATTCGGCGAGGTCCAGACCCATTTCGGGGCGTCTTACCATTATCGCGATCTTGGTGATGCGATCAGTTCGGCCCGCTATCGCCAGCGCCCGGCGGTGCATTTTACCGACACCCGCTTCATCGACACCGGCACGATCGCTGACGCCGAGTCGGAGACCAGCTACGGGCTCGAGGCAGCGGTTATTTCCGGTCGCTTCCACGCGACGGCAGAGGGCCACTGGCTCAACCTGAACCGCACCGGCGCGCTCGCCGACCCGACTTTCTTCGGCGGCGCGGTCGAGGCAGGTTTCTTCCTGACCGACGACACGCGCGGCTATAAGGAAGGCGTGTTCAAGGGCGCCAAGGTTTCCAATCCGGTCGGCCAGGGCGGCCTCGGCGCCTGGCAGGTCAATGTCCGCTATGACCGGCTTGATCTGACCGATGCCGGTTTCGTCGGTGGCACGCAGGACGCCTATCAGGCGTCTTTGATCTGGACACCGGTCGACTATGTCCGGTTCCTGCTGAGCTATTCGAAACTGGATTACAGCAACGCGGCGATCCTCGCGGCGGGCGATGGCGATTATAATGTCGACGCTTTTGCGGGACGTTTCCAGATCAGCTTCTGATCCCGATAACCGGAGCCGAACGGCGGCTTCAATCCGGGCTGATGGCTACTGCCCGTCCCAGATCGTGCCGACATTGTCGCCCTTGTTGCGATCCGGCATCTGCCGGCCGGTTTCGGCGAAATAGGTCAGCTCGGCGATATTGGTGGCATGGTCGCCAATCCGCTCGAGATTTTTCGCGATGAACAGCAGATGCGCGGATTCGCTGATAAAGGCGGGATTCTCGACCATATAGGTGATGATCGCCCGAAAGATGCTGGTGTAGAAATGGTCCAGCGTCTGGTCTCTCGCCCATACCGAAACCGCCAGATCCGCGTCGCCGTCGGCATAAGCCTTGAATGAATCCCGGACCAGCTCGGCGGCGATATTGGCCATCGAGGGGAGCAGCGAAGCCGGTTCGATCTTGCGGGTGGATTCCGCGACCAGCGGTACGCGCTTGGCGATATTCTTGGCATAGTCACCAATCCGCTCGGCGATGCTGGAAATCTTGAAAGTCGCAATCAAATGGCGGAGATCGTCGGCCATCGGCGCGCGCAGGGCAATCGTCTGGATCGACAGGGCATCGATCCGCCGCTCCAGTTCGTCAATCTCTTTATCGTCGGCGATGACGGCTTTGGCCAGCGCCAGATCATTATGTTCAAGCGCCTGGATCGCCCGAACTATGGCACTGGTGCTCTTGTCCCCCATCTCCAGCACCATTGCCCGAAGATCGTGAATTTCCGCATCAAAGGCGGACACGGTATGCTGGGCAGTGCTAAGATTCATCAGGATTCCTTATTGCGCTATTCTTCATTGTAACAAAAATGTCATAATAGCACCACTTCTTTTCCCGCGCCTCGGCTTTGCGACATTTTCTACGCGTTTTCGATAGCTCCCGATGGTCGATCCCGGACAAAAAAAGGGGCCGTTGTCGCCAACAGCCCCTCCGGATATCTGCCACGATATATCTGGTCTCCGTGGCAATCCAATTGTCAATCAGGCGGGAATTTTCCCGCTATTTCAATACATCCTTGGTCAGCAACGGCATGTTTTTCGCCGCTTCCAGCATCGATGCCCGGGTTGCGTCCGGCGAAGCGATCAGGCCAGCCTTGACCAGATAGCCATCGCGGGTGCCGGCGTTGACGAATTCCGTGACATATTCCTCTATGCCGGGGATCACGCCAACATGCTGCTTCTTCACATAGATGAACAGTGGCCGCGCGCCCGGATATTCACCCGAAGCAATCGCGTCATAGGCGGGCTCAACGCCGGAAATCGCAATGCCGCGTACCGTGTCGAGATTTTCTTCAAGGAAGCTGTAACCGAAGATACCGACCGCATTGGGGTTGGATTTCAGCTTCTGGACGATCAGATTGTCATTCTCGCCCGCATCCAGATAAGGACCGTCGGTGCGGATATCGTGACAGATGGCTTCATATTCGTCCTTGTTGCTGTCCTTCAGTGCCTTGGTCGCCGGATCGGTCTTGCAACCGACTTCCATGATCAACTCGGTCAGCGCATCGCGCGTACCCGATGTCGATGGCGGGCCATAGACGCTGATCGCCATGGCCGGCAGCGACGCGTCGATATCCGACCATTTCTTGTTGGTGTTTTCCTTGCCGAACGGCTTGGCTGCAATCGCCTTGTAAATCTGCTCGGGGGTCAAAGAAAAGCTTGTGGCTTCCTTGGACTGGGCGACGGCGATTCCGTCGATGCCGATGTTGATTTCGACAATGTCGGTGACACCATTTGTCTGGCACAATTCAAATTCGGACGCCTTCATCCGGCGCGATGCATTTTCGATATCGGGCGTATCCGCGCCAACACCGGAACAGAACAGGCTCATGCCAGCGCCGGTTCCGGTCGATTCCAACACCGGAGCCTTGTAGCTGCCAGCGGTGACAAAATTTTCCGACACAGCCTTGGCGAAGGGAAAGACGGTCGAGGATCCGACGATCCGGATCTGGTCCCGGCTTCCGCCGCCGCCGCTGTTGCCAGCCTGATTTTCACAGCCGGCCAAAGCCAGCGTGGCCATTGTCAATATTGCAAATTTCGTTTTCATCTCAAATTCCCTTGTTCAAGGTTGATTGCGCACGGGAAATCTCCGTGCGTCCTCTCGATCAAGGCGTCTACTGGCGCTCAATGACTTTTGAATTACAGAATTATTTCACTATTATTGCAAATGCGCGCCGTCGCCCTATCGGGGGAGCCTCTTCATCGCTTCCAGCGGTGGACTGTCGTCCGATGCGTGAAACAGCTCAACCCGCTCGAATCCGAGACTGTTGTAGAAGCGCCGATTGGCCGGATTGCTATTCTCCAGATAGGCCATCGTGCCCGTGCGGTCGCAGGCATCAAGGACTGGCTGGATCAGGCGGCGGCCCAATCCCCTGCCCCGTCCCGCGCTGGCAACACCAACGGTAAACAGATAGGCATGCGGCTCCTTCGGATGATGTTTGTCCATCGCCTCGCCTGCGGCCTTGCCGCGCATCAGCGCGCCCCAGCCACCGCTGGCGAACAGCCCCCAATAGGTCTGCAACATCCCCGCCATGGATGCATCGGCCTTATCACCGGGCATCAGCCACATCGCGGCTGCACGGCCCTCGCCGTCCTCGCTCAATATCTGGCAAAAACCATTGGGTGCGTAGATATGCTGTGCCAGACCGGAGAAAGTCCGCTTCATCGGTTCAAAGCCGCCGAACAGCCAGCTGTTGAACGGATCGTCGCGAAAGGCATCGGCGGTAATGTCGGAAAGGGCCGCGACGCTTTCGACACCGACGGTGGCGATGCCCTGCTCAGGCACAATGTCCGATGCTTTCAGCATCCGCCCGGGGACCTGCTACCGCTAATAAATGCCGCCTTCAGCCTGCAGGAACTCGTCGTCATTCTGTGCCGGACCGCGATTGCGATTGGCTTCCAGAGCCCGTGCCCGCGCTGCGGCCTGTTCCGCGATCAGTTGCGCCTTGCGGGCTTCCAGCCGGGCCAGAAGCTCGTCCTTGCGGATCGAACGGCGTGGTTCTGTCTCGGGTTTGAAGACATCCCAGATGACCGCAGATTTGGGGTCATCGGTCGGCCAGCCGCCGAATACCCGCTTGCCGGTCTTGCGGTCGACGCGGACCATCCGGACGCCTTTGGGGGCAACAAATGGCGTTTTCGGCATGCCCGCCATCGCCCGTTCGGCAAAGCGCCGGAAGACCGGCGCGGCCAGCGTGCCGCCCTGGGCATAGCCGCCCATGTTGCGCGGCTGGTCATAGCCGAGATAGACGCCGGCGACCATGTCGGGTGAACCGCCGACGAACCAGACATTGGTCGGGCCGCTGGTGGTACCGGTCTTGCCAAACAGAGGCCGGTCGAGGCTTTTCAAATTCTGCGCGGTGCCGCGGGTGATCACACCCTGCAAAATGTCGATCATCTGATAAGCGGTCATCGGATCCATCAGCTGTTTTCCGGCAGGACGCGGCCGCGGCATCGGCTCTCCGTCCCAGTCGCGCAAATTGCAATTTTCACAGACCCGCTCGTCGGCGCGGAAGATGACCTCGCCCTGACGGTTCTGGACAAAGTCGATCACCGTCGGTTTCAGCTCGCGCCCGTGATTTGCCAGCATGGAATAAGCATTGGTCAGCTTCATCACCGTGGTATCGCCAGCGCCCAGGGCAAAAGCCAGATAGGGCTTATAGTCACCAATACCCATGGTCTTGATCGTCCTGACAACATTTTCCATGCCGGAATCATTGGCGGCGCGCACGGTCATCAGGTTGCGCGATTGCTCTACACCCCAACGCAAAGTCTGTTGGCCAGCGCCGCGCGAATTGCCGAAATTCCGGAAACATTTGCGCCCCAGAGAAGCCGACTGATAGACGCAGAACGGGGCATCCTCGATCAGGGTCGCAGGAGTCATGCCCTGTTCCAGCGCCGTGGCATAGACGAATGGCTTGATCGTCGAACCTGGCTGCCGCTCGGCCTGGGTGGCGCGGTTGAACGAGCTCATCCGGTCGTCAAAGCCGCCCTGCATCGCCCATATCCGGCCATTGCGGGGGTTTTGCACAACCATCCCACCAGAGACTTCGGGCACATTTTCCAGCCGGTAGCTGCTGCCACCTACGGGGCTTACAGCGATAATATCGCCAGCTTTCAAGGCGCTCGGAACCGAATTTATCCGGCCCGTGGTACCATCGGTAAAGCCGATTTCAGCCCCGCCGCCGGTCGGCCGGATGGCAACCGCGATCCGCCAGTTGGCATAATCCGTGTTGATGAAGGTGGAGGACAGGCGCTGAGCCCATTGCTCGTCCATCTCGATCTTGTTGATCGGACCGCTCCAGCCTTTGCCACTACTATAGCGCAGCAAACCGCCACGCAGGGCATCCTTGGCATATTCCTGCAATTCCGGGTTCAGCGAAGTACGCACCCACAGGCCGCCGGAATAGACGCTGTAAGGGCCTGCCTTTTCATTCTCGCCAAATTGCTCGATCAGCTGGCGACGGACTTCCTCGATAAAATAGCCACCCACCCGTTCGAACCGGGGACCGGAACGGGAAATCGCGCCCAGCGGCTGCGCAATCGCGGCCTGATGTTGTGCTGGCGTGATCCAGCCATTCTCCTGCATTTCGCCCAAGACCCAGTTGCGCCGGATGATCGCGCGCTGTTCGTGTACTTCCGGTCGATAGTTGGACGGACCCTTGGGCAGGATCGCCAGATAGGCAATTTCGTGAAGGGCGAGTGCGTCGACATCCTTGCCGAAATAGGCTTGCGCGGCAGCCTGCACGCCATAGGCATTGCGTCCGAGGAATATCTGGTTGAGATAGAGTTCGAGTATTTCCTCCTTGGTCAGCACATCCTCGATCCGATAGGCCAGGATCGCCTCGCGCACTTTGCGGCGATAGGAGACTTCGCTGCTCAGCAGCAGGTTCTTCGCGACCTGCTGGGTGATAGTGGAGGCCCCGACCGGACGCCCGCTATTGGAGATATTGGTGAGAATGGCGGTGGCGATACCGGGATAGTCCAGTCCGCCATGTTCAAAGAAGGTACGATCTTCGGCTGCCAGATAGGCGCGCACCAGCAGTGCCGGATATTCGGAATATTCCAGCTGCACGCGCCGTTCGCGAGCATAGCTGTGAACCGGCTCGCCATCATAAGCGCGGACCATTGTCGGCAGGGGTGGTTCATATGTCTGCAGCGCCGTCGCATCCGGCAAGTCCCGGGCAAATATCAGCCAGACGAGCAGCCAGCCAAGCACACAGAGCGCTATGAAAGCGACAAATAGCCGGAACCACTTCTTCTGCCAGAATCTTTCGATCCGCTCGAAAAAACTGCCCGTGCTTCGTTCGAGCTTATAGGCGAGACTTTCTCCAGCCGTATCTGACGCTTCATTTACCATAGGCTGCGCTATCTAAACCGGCTCGCATCCATTTTCCAGCGATTATCGATGAAAAACGCGCACCGCCTCGACACGGGACGGCCGGACAATCTTGCCCGGCCAGATCCGTCTAGCGCATCGCCAGTTTCCGGGCGAAATGCGACTCGATTGCGCTGGCGACACCCGAGGCAACCTTGGTTCGGCCCTGACGGGAATTCAGGAACGCGACATCATCCTTGTTGGTCAGATAGCCAGTCTCGAACAACACCGAAGGTGTGTCGGGTGCCTTGAGCACAACAAAGGACGCATAGCGGTGCGGGATTTTGCGGAAAGCCATCTGCCGGCTGCTTTCGCGATGGAGCAATTTTGCAAAATCGGCAGAGACATTCATGGTTTCACGCTGGGTCAGGTCGATCAGGATCGACGATACGTCCCGCGTCGCGCCGCCCAGATTAATGCCATTGATGATATTGGCCTTGTTTTCCCGCGCCGCCAGCTTGGCCGCTTCGCGGTCGGAAGCAACTTCGGACAATGTATAGACAGTGGCTCCGGAAGCCGTCTCGTTGCCTGCCGCATCGGCATGGATCGACATGAACAGGTCAGCGCCAAGCCTGCGGGCAATACCGTAACGCTCCTCCAGCACCAGAAACTCGTCACTATCACGGGTCAGCGCGACGCGGACCCTGCCGCCCGCGACCAGCCGGTCGCGAATTGCCTTCGCAATTGCCAGAGTCACGTTTTTCTCGCGCGCATTCCCGTGCGGGGAAATCGCTCCCGGATCATGCCCGCCATGGCCGGCATCGATGACCACCAGCGGCCTGCTCCGATCATTGGGTCCGTAAATTTTCGGCAAGCGGACGGAATCCAGCGGCTTGCCGAGAGGCACTTTGACGCTGTAATTTTTCTTCGGCGGTTCGGCGCGGAAATTCACCGGTGGCAGGAATGACAGCCGCCCGCTCGCCAACTGGTTTTGACCGACCGATCGCAGACTTAGATTCAGACTTTTGCCATCTTTGGAGAAGCTGCCGTTGGTAATTACAGCCGGGCGGTCCAGATCGAACACGATCCGTGCCGTGTTGGGATTATATTGCCCCTGCCGTACCGATTTGACAATACCGGCCGCAGAGCCACCGCGTCCGGCCTTGCCGCCACGCACGTCTATCGCAATACGGTCTGGCCCGATCAGGGAAAAGGCCGATGCCCCTTCCACCAGATCGTCAAAAGAGATGGTGATTTGCGAACCATTGGCTTCGATCCTGCTCACCGAGCCTGCATGGGCCGGAGCCATTGTGACCAGTGCCGATGCCAATATTGTTGCCAGTGCCATGGTCCGCTTATGCATCCGGTGTGCCTTTTGGGTCCAGTCAATTTTCATAGATCGCGGCGTCCTGCTGTTTTCACCCCATCAATTGGAGTGAAGACGGCATTAAGGATGCTTTCGTAAGGCGCCGTAAAATGACGCGGTTAACGGTGCATTAGGCACGTTTCATTGCGGGCGGAAATTGCCGGAGATGTTTCCGCTCTGTCACAGTTTGTGTTGCCGATCAGCGCGAGCGGTGCTAGCAGCCTGTTTGAACCTTTCGGGAAGAATCCTGGAACGGTTCGTCTAAATGCCGAAAATCATTCGGCATCTACCAGGTTGACGCAACATGAGGCATGAAATCTCCGGCTTAGAGGCTCTCCGTTTCGGAGGCGCTTCCTTGGGCGGAAAGACTTTGGCTAACGGCCAGAGCCATGCAGTGGTTGCAGACGCATTTTTATCTGAAATATTTCAAATCAACCGGATGACGACGCCCGCCCCTCATCAAAGGAACGCGCGCACGAAAACGTCATCCCTATTATATCGCATGGACCCGCCGGGCTCTGATCCGGCGCTCCCTGCCAGGAGACTATTGAATGACTACGCGCATGCTAATCGACGCGCGCCACCAGGAAGAAACCCGGGTGGC
>TARA_R110001606_G_scaffold215953_1_pt1 | contig 10809 bp, 29 predicted proteins | sample TARA_R110001606 | Tara Oceans TARA_R110001606 (sample SAMEA4398315) | marine metagenome | biome: Polar Biome; feature: [SRF] surface water layer (ENVO:00010504); material: water (ENVO:00002006), including particulate matter (ENVO:01000060) such as... | depth 5 m
GGAATTATGTGGTCAGCTGTCCAAGGATCATTGTGTCTTGGTCCATCTCCGCACAGGTGACAATAGGTGGCAGCCTCCCTAACCGCTTTGGCTCTCTTGGCGTAGTCACCACCGTAGTGTTCTCTCTTAGGTTTGGTTTTGTATTTTCTTTGCGGTCGCGTGGCTTCCATCAAGCGCAGGCGTTCTAGTCTGTGCGTCTCGCATCGAGTATCGCCGAGTGAGAGTTTTCCGCACTCAAGGCATGGCTTAGGGAAGCCCGCCATTAGTTGTCTTTACTAGCCCAGCCTGAGCCATTGAATGTGACCGCTGACAATCCGAAAGATCTAATCATGTTGTATCCACACTTGGCACATGATGGGGTGGTTAGCTTCTGATCTATTGGTTGAGTGATTACTATCTTGTCATCGCAACTCAAGCAAGTAAAATCGTAAGTAGGCATAACTACAGCTTATACACTGTTCCGCTAAACTTCTTGCCCTTCTCGATCAAGTAGACACACAATCCAGCATCACTGTCATCGCCAGACTTGTGTCGATACCAATCTGATCCGTTGTCGAGTGTTGGCATCTGAATCCAATAGCGCGAGTGCCCGTCTTTGCGTCCAGTTTCCATGACTCTCAAATGGTGGAAATGTCCAGTGTTTAGAATTGTTGCCTCGGCTACTGCCTGCTCACCATGCGATTGACCACGCCACCAATTAGGTATGCCGTCTGGTCTTGCTGATTGGTGACCATGAGCCAGTCCTACCACTTCTTGATACACAGGGATCGCTAATGACTCATCGTGAGATTGTGGTTCATAAAACTTTATAGAGAGCTTGGCTTCTATTGCTAGGCGAGCCAGCTGTCTTTGTATGTGTATACCCCAATCATCGAGTGGGTTACCTAATACGCCTTTGCCCTTACGCCAAGCACAGTGATTAGATCCGACTGCTGCTGCTGTGACATCGGTGTATTTTGCTAGGAGCTTGAGGGTTTCCCATTGAAATGTTGCCTCGAGATCCACCTGCTCCATAAGCGATAGATCATTCGTGAATTGCTGACCAGCTACATTCTCGAATCCTTCTATGCTGTCACCAACATTTAGGAATAGGGATCGCTCTGGCTTATGTTCTTTGATGAACGCTTCTAGCGCTGCTTGCTTCTCGGCGATCCTTTGAATTAGATCTTGGGTGTTACCGCGTGAGCCAGTCTTGCCTGTCTGTGTATCTGACCAGCCGACTACTAATGTCTTCTCGGTCTTGGCGATCTTGACTGGCTTCGGTGCTTTAGATCTTGACCAAAGCAGGGTTAGATCCTCACCTGCCTTCTTGATCCTAAAGTGGAAGCGGTAGCTGGTTAGCCAATCGCCATCGTATCTTTGCCACTTGCTCGTTCTAGGCGTGCCGACAACTTCATAATGGTCTGGGTCATAGCCAGCTTCTAGCAAGAAGTCAGTGAAGTCTGCTTCTGTTGTCAGCCCCGGAGTTACCGCTGTCCCTTCTATCCCGTCAAACTCAACTGCTGGATTCCCAAATGGTTTAGGTTCTGGCTTTTTAGCTGGTTCTAGGTTTTCTAACATTGGTTGCCTTACTGCCTGTGGCACGCGCAGGTTTTCCTGCGGTGTTTAGTTAGTGTCACATCTGCCAGACTAATGCCCCTAAGCCTTAGTTGGTTGGATAAGGTGTTGGCAGCCCAAGATTCTGTGTCAGCTAAGGCTGCTTCTAAAATTGCTTTGTCATCTGCGCTTAGATCGCTTAGGGTAATCGCTACCTTGCAATACTCTGATCCGTTCCTAGGTGGGACTAGATCTTCCAGCATTTACTTATAGTCCTTATCATCCAAGTAACTAATAAGATCTGAAATAAAAACGACATCTTGGTACTCGTTCGCTAAGTCTGGATCGTAGATCACCCTAATCTCTTTGGCGATCCTAGCGACCCTATTACGCTCGTAGAGCTTCCCTTGTTCAAAAGCTATGTGACCGCTGGTTGCGATTAGTTCATTTATGCTGCTCATGGTTTCCTCTGTCCTGTTTTCTTCTCGTATTGATCCTGATGAATAGCGTCTAACAACCACCACGCGATAGCGCCAACGATTAGATAGCCCGTGAATGTCACGCCCACTAAAATAAATACAACTTGCCAAAAAGTATTCATCAGCCTTCGACCAATCTCAGAACCACATCACCGCGATCTTCGGGCAGGAACTTTAGGCTTGTGATGTTAGTTCCGCATTTAGCGGTTAGCGTCTCCGCCATAAACACCCACTTGTCTTGCCAGCTCCATAGATTGCCATGTGAATTTGGATAGGCAACGATTACTGCGTAATCACCTTTGAACTGAACATCTAGTTCATCGCGATAGATCGAGTTCATTGAGCTTAGGTCTATGTCGAAAGTGACTGGCTCTTTAGGTTGGCAAGATCTAATGCCATCGGTGAATCCTTGATCGTAGTGGTTGATGCAGTTGCAATCGGTCACGATAGCTCCCAAACTATCGCCTTGCGACCGCTTTCTAGCTTCTCGCGCGATCCTGAGTCCTGAACTTTGCCAGCCGTGACGAGTTCGTGCCTTCTGGTTTTCACGCCTGAAAGACTGGCGCGAGGCGCGATCCCTTGGTAAGTGAGCTTGTTGTAGTGATAGACCAGCTGATCATCGACCATAGATCCGTAGACATCATAGATCCAAAGTATCTTTTGTTGCGTTACTGTTAGATTCCTCACAGATCTAGCAGCATCGTGACTGGTTTGTGGATCGGTTGATTTTGCGTTAGGCATACTTTCTTCCTTTCTTGAATGCTGCGATGGAGGCGTTAGTGACAAAGAAGCTGCGTGGTCCAATGACTATCGCTTCAAGTTGATGGTTTTTGATGTAACGATAGATTGTGTTCACATGCAGCCCCATAATTGCTGCTGCTTCTTGTGCAGATACTGCGTTTGCTGGCGTTATTTGATCTCTCATGCTTGGCTATCCTTTTGTATTAGTGTGTTTAGTTCATCGTAAATAAGGCTTAGTTCCATAATCTTGAACTTCGCTTCTTCTAGGTTTTCTATCGTGATGTTTTCAATAGACTTTTTTAGTGATTCTCGAGCTTCGCCTTCTAGCTTGCCTGATAATGCGCTTAGGCGAACTAACTGCATCGCTTCTTCAAGCTTTGTCATTAGCTATGCCTTTCGATGCCACGATCAAGCCCACGATCAAGAAGGCTAGTAATGCTGCCTTGTCTGAGGTAGCCCATCGATCGGACATGGTTATCGCGCCTGCCAAAAAGATCGGGAACGCGGTTATTGCTAGCAGTATTTTCATTGTTATAGTCCTTTCCGTTCTGCTATGTATTCCGCTAGAAACCATTTGCCCGTTTGGACTGCCCAGCGGAATGGGTCTTTTAGTTGCTTCGGTGGATAGGAAGTGTTTACTGTCTGCTCTATACACTTGCCTGACTCTAAGCGGTAATAAATCTTGAAGGTCGCTGAGTTGTTGTAAAAAACAACATGGTCACTATCGCTCGCCACTAGATCGTAAAGCTCTAGCAGATCCCCTAATTGCTTTATCTGCATTAGATCGCCTTTAGTAGCGCTTCGAGGTTTAGTACGCGAGATTGCTGCGCGATCGCATCTGCCCTTTTCTCGTAAGCCTTAGCCCTGTTGCCGATTTTCATGTATACCTCGCCTAGATCGACATAAAGCTGAACTAGATCCTTGGCTTCGTTTAGATCGGCGGTTATCTTTTCCTTGCTCATCTTTTATCCTTTCCTCTTAGTAACTACTATAACCTACTTTTTACTAATAGTAACTATTTACCAACCACTTTCGAATAGATCGCCCATTAGAAACACTTTCGTCATCGCGTAGAAATAGGCATCTTCCATGCCCCTAGTGTTAGCGCGCAGTTCGATTAGATCTACATCTCCGCCTTGCTGCTCTAAAGCTGCATCTAGGATTTCGCGCTGTTCTTTGTAGTACGAGTTCTGAGCCTTTAGGCTTTCGTATAGTTCCTTTAGGTTTGTTGGGTTAGTCATGAGATAGCCCCTAGCGCGTATTCTCTAGCTTCTTTGTAGCTAACGAAAGTCTTTGCGGTTTCGTCGCGCCATAGGGATTTAGTTAGATCCTTAGCGTCGTAAACGAACCAAAAACCCATACCCATTCGCTCTATGAATTTTATAGTTAGGTTTTCTAACTGGTAATGTCCCTTTTCTATTTTCTTCATTAGTTATCCTTTCGTATTAGTAACTACTATAACCTACTTTTTACTAATACTAACCAATTTCACTAAAAAAGATAAAAAACTTTTACGGCTCTAAAAACTCGACCTGTATAACTACGCCACCTTGATCGCCGTATTCCTTGCGAGCGTGCCATTCTATGATTTGGGCATCGTCTTTGATCAAGCCAGCATTTATAGAGAGGGCGTCCCCGACTGCTCGCTGCAACTTGTCAAGATCTGGTGGCACTGTGACAGCTAACCTTTTGACTGTCGGCGGTTTAGGGATCGTGAAGACGGCAGTAACGACCACTGGGAGATCTATGCCCCCGTCTACCACGAACTCTCTTGCTACTTCGGCTATGGCTTCTCGCCACGCCTTTAGCTTCTTCTCGTTGCTAGGGATCAGCCGACCGCGCCCAATGTGCTTTAGAGATCCTTGCGGAACTGGCACACCAGACACGACCAGCCGAAAGATCAAATCAGAACTTCGATCTTGGGGTTGTTCACATGGATAGCTGCGTATGGGCTGCTACCTTCGAACTCCTCTAGTCGGACTGTCAATGTCCCACTAACATCTACAACATCTCCGACTGAAACTGGCTCAGGTGTCCAGATCTTGTAGTATTCCTTGCGGTCTGCGCCATCGCGAGTCTTGTAAGCAGTCGAAGCTCGGAAGCCCTTGCCCTCATAGACATTCTCGATGGTCGCGTTCTTGATGTTTACATAAGCCACTTTTTAGGTGTCCTTTCTATTTATGTGTTCCTCGTTGATACAATCCTTATGCCCACAAGATCGCTCACCGACAAGGTAGAGCTTTCCGTTGTGAACTGGATTGTCGTGTTCATCGAAGTCACCGCGCCAAGCCAAGCAATAATTCTTTTGGTCGTATCTGACCACATGCTCGACTTTGCTACGGCAACCCCGACAGAGGTTAGTGTTTTTGGCGCGTTTAGTTGGAAGATCTCGGTCGATCCCACACCTTTTACAAACACGCTTTGACACATAACCAACATTAGCAACTAATTCCCTTCGGCGAGCGCTTTGGAGCAAGGCAAGCACTTGGCAATAGTTTTCCCATGATCGCATGACTTAGTTGCGGTAGCAGTCTGGCTCATCTCGTTTAGCTCACGCCGACTGCGCTCGATCTCTTTAGCCCTACGGACTTCACTAGAAGCACGATCCCGAATCAGCTTTTCATCTTTGCTAATCTCGCGTTCTGGGTATGCCTCATCTAGCCAGCCGCATCTATTGAGCCAAGTCGATGGGTGAGGTATAAATTGCTTATCTGGCAGGTTAGGATCTAACGCCATCAGTTCCGCCTCGTTGATAATCTGTTCAGCCAACCTGTCTAAGCCGTCAGGAGCGCTTGCTATGGCTTTATAGAACGCTCTCTCGGCGTTAGTGATCCCAATCTTTCTTGGATAGAAGCCCCAAAAGCGATCAAAATACTTTCTAATGGTGTTCTTATCTATGGTGTTCTTAATACTTGTATTCTTATGTATTGGGTTATCCGTTATCGGTTTCTCCGTTATCGGGTTTTCCGTTATCGGTGAATCCTGTGTCGGTGCTGGATCTTTAGTCACCCAGATCGCCTCGCTAAATCGCCCACTAGTTCGCTGTTGATTACGCTCTAAATAACCGAACTCCTCAAGCTCATAGATCGCTGTGCGTATCTGATCCTGACCACAGTTGTTCGCGGTCGCTAGTGTCTTGATCGTGACCTTCCAGCCAACGCTGTGAGTTGTTAGTTGAGCCAGTAGCCCTAAGCTCTTTAGGCTTAGTCGGTTATCCCTTAGCCATCGGTTAGGGATCTGAACGAAGTTTTCCTCGAACTGGTGTTTCCCTCTAATAATTGGCATACTTGTCCTTTCATACGCTAATCCTTTTATAGTCGTTAGTGAGCCTATAAGCAAATCCAGTAATCGAATCGTAGATCGGAACGACTTCGGGATCTTCGTACTGATAAAGCTTCCAGCCGTTGAGTCTGGCTTGGTCAGCCACTTTGCTGTCGCTTTCCATCAGCCCATTTAGCTCGGCACAGACTGACAGTATGTTGCTCGGGTCATTAGCAGATCCTTTAGATCCACCCATTCCCCGATTTTTGCGGTGGTGAGGCACTAGGTAAGGTGCTTCGATCCCACAGTGAGGGCAGTATCTATCCCTTAGCAGGAACTTCTTGAACTGGGCTGGTGTCATGATCTATAAGTTATCTCGACTAGTCGCGCTTGTGTTTGTAACGCGCTCTGTTGCTGTTGAAGTTGTTGCATCTTCGTGCGCACACGATTGAACACCGCTTTAGCTAGATCAGCCTCAAGCTTTGCTTCCGCGCTTTCTAGTTTGGCTATGGCCTGTCGCTCGCCTACTAACCCCTTCATTCGCAAGAAGGCAGCAGCCTCGATCTTCTCAGCTTCGATTTGCTTGATCGCTAGATCGCGCTCCGCTTGATACTGAGCCTCGATGCCCTTCTCTGCTTCGGCGCGTAAGGCACTTAGCGCGTTGATAATTTGGTCAGGAGTGACTATCTCCATCGGCTTGTCCTTTCGCTAGTTTCTTTTCTGAATCCATAATGTCGATAAGCACCCAAGCCAGCCCAGTTTTATCATCCTGTTGAATCAAAAACTGAGCCAGCTCACGAACCTCTGCTATGTGAGCGCTTAGGATTTCTTGGTCTTCTCGTTCCACGCTTTCCCTAGCTCGGCAATTTCTGATAGCGATCTACTATCTAGGTTGGCTTGCCTAGCTTCATTGTAGATCTTTTTTAGTTGATCTTTATCTGTCGCGGTGTGAGCCTCGCCGAGCCAGTCACGCTGGGGAGTTAGATCGCGCTCTACCTTAGCCATTTCCTCACGCGAGGTTCGCTTGTCACCGCCGTAGTTAGCGTTAGCGAGCGCTCTACCAATGGCGCTGGTTTCACAGTTCTCAAGGGCGCTGGTCTTATTTGCCATGCCCCCAGATCCGTCTATCTCGAAAGCCCAACCAGTTGCCTTCGGCAAAGATCGCTCTAGATCCTCACCGCTTAGGAAGATTGCGCACGACATTACCCAAGTCAATGATGCTCGGTGTTCTGGTGTGGTTTCGTTGCTGGTTATGATCCTGCCGTCAGGGAAATCCCCATAGAATCTAATAATCCTTTCGGCAACTGTCTCATAATCTTGTAAGTTGAAGTTCGCCATTAGATCTTCTCCACTTCTGCTGTCTCAAGATCGAACCAGTAGTAGTGACCTTCGAACCTTAGCTCGACTGAGTTAGGTTTTGACTCACCTATTTTGATGCCGTCTATTATTCCGCTAACCGATAGTTTCGGCGTGCGATAGTCAATTAGCACCTGATCTCCTACAAAGAAATCGTTTGGGTTATGCATTGTTTGTCCTTTCTATTCGTCATCTTCTTCTGCCAACCGCTGTATAACTACCTCGGGTGGAAGCTTTTTGTATTCGATACCCGTGAGCGTATCTGTGATTTCCCAATCGTTTAGATCTAGCCAGTAATCTAATCCGCCAACCATGAGATCCAACTGGGGATACAACACGATCTCGAATGATCCGTTGGGGTTTAGCGCTCGTTGTGGTTGTGACCTGCGCATACCCACTACTTCGCCACGAATGGTCGTGTCTTCAAACTTGTTTTTTAGAAACACCATGTCACCGAGCGAAGGATCTTCTTGGTAATAGGACTCTAACATTTGCTCTAGATCTTTATCCATGTCTGGCTGTTCTTCTGGGCTGCTCATTTAGTTCCTCGCTTCTTCATTAGAAATGGCTTAGATCCAGTTCTGCTTTGCCTTATGAGTTTAGCTTCGCCACCCACATTTCCGATACGCGCCGTACTCATTTGGTCGATTATTTCTGAACTAAGTTGGTTTACTTTTAGCTTGTGTTCGTTTAGATCCGACACCGCATCTAAATAGTCAGCACCCAGCGCACCTAGCTCGACTTCCGCATCGTAAGTGATGTCAGGGTTTAGCTCTCGGACTGTTTGAAGCGTGGCTTCTGACCCATCCCAGTTTGGGCGTATACCTGACTGAACGCACATAAGAAACTCCTGCACCTTAGTTAGATCGTGTTCCTGCCACATCGGGTCAGCCATAATCGTAAACTCTTGGTAGTTAGATCCTGCGAACAGGCAAGCTAGGTACGCATAATCGAATCCGAAGGTTCGCAAGTACCACTGAACCTGCGTTTGATAATACTTCGGAACGCCGTCACGCCAATCGTCTTCGTAACGGGCTGTCTTTATTTCTAAGATTCCGTATTGACCCATTTGGTCTAGCAAGATCGCATCGGGGTTAGCTAACATAAAATCCATCGTGTCGTTTACCCAAGTGCCAGCATCTCGGTAGACAGTTAGCTCTTGGTGGTCGCGCTCGAACCTATCTATTACAACTGGCTCTAGCGCCTTGCCCCAATACATAAACTCATTCTCAGTTTGTTCGCTTGAGATCTTGCCAGTTTTTTTAGCCCAAAGGGAATAGGCGCTTTCGTATTTGCTTTCGCCAGCGATCGACCCGACCTCAGATCCGCCGATTCTGTCAGCCCTCATGTCGTGCCACTCATCGGTGTTGCTCGGGTAATTCCCTAGCAAAGTTGCATTTCCTAATTTAGCTGGTAATGTATTTTCTACCACTGTATTTTTGTCCTTTCCGGTGGTGGTGGCTATCGGTCAATGACGATCGGTAGCCATCTTTTTTATCAACACACTAACCCTAGCTCGATACTCAGACATTTTAGGTGTAACTTAGTAAAAAATAGTTGAAAGTATTTATGAGAGATGCCGACTTCGAAAGATACGCCGAGCTAACAGACAAGCTCAATAAGATTGGCGATCCACCATGCCATCAAGATCCTGCTGTGTTTTACCCAGAGGATTTTTTTGATGAGGAGAACAAGGCAATAGCCATCGCCGAGGCTAAAAAGTTATGCGCAAGTTGCCCAGCCCTTACCCTTTGTGCTGACTACGCCGTTAGAGCGCGAGAGCCGTTCGGGATCTGGGGTGGGCTAACTCACAAGGATCGTAAGGCAGTTTCAGGGCAGCTTTAGATCTATTTCTTAGTGACTATAGAAGTCAGGATAGAAAGCAGCCCAGCGCCTAGTGATACCGAAGCGATACCAGCCCAGTCGATAGCGAATAGACCGATAGATCCTGTGCCGAGATAGGCAATCGCTGACTGAGCTACGGTCTTGATAGCTCGCTCGCCTGCGTAGTTGATAAATTCAGGGTTCAGGTACTTCATCTTTATTTCCATTCTTAGCATCGTCATAACTAGCGCCAGCAACATAAGCGCCAATGATAATTGACATTAGGGCTACTCCCCCAGTGATTAGCGAAGTAGAAACACTAGTATCCCACATAAAAGTAATTGCGCCAAAGGCAATCATCGCAAAGGCTAATCGGTAAGCACCGAAAATTAGTTTGCGCCGAAACTTCCAGCTGGGCTTTCCCGATCTAGGGGAGCTACTATCTAACATAAACAGTGCGTCTATCGCTCTGCCTGCGTAGCGCTTTATTTTTTGCGTGTCCAAAATCTGCCCATCTTATTGGGTTTCGCCTTGTTAGCCTTGTAAGTCTTTTTAGTCTTGTTCGCCTTGGCAATTTTCTGATCTATAAACTTCTCAGGGTTGAACACTTTGGCGTAACGAGGATCTGTCTGCTTTGACATCGTTAGGTGCAAATGTGAACCGCGTGAACATTCTCCGCTGTTGCCGACTCGACCTACTGGGTCACCGATAGCTACGCGGTCACCGACTTTTAGCCTGCTCATGCAAGTAGATCCGTCATCGTGGTCAGATCCGTCACAGTTCACAGTGTTGTGCTTGTTGCAAAAAAGGTGAGAGTGACCAATGTAGATCCCGTGTTGAACCGAGCGCATCTCGCAGATCCACCCTAAGCATTTAGAGTAAAAGATCTGAGTAATCACAGCAGCCGTCAGCGCTGGTATAAGGGCTCGGGATTTCGGTGCGTAATCTAACCCTCGGTGTGGGCTAACACGCGGTGGCTCGGTGTCAGCGAACCTGTCTGTGATCGTGCTTTTAGGGAAGGGGTGCTGCCATTCAGACATTTATCAACCCTACGAACGCGACAGCCATAGCACCGAGGATAGCGCCGTAAACACCATAAACCAGTTTCGCGATTAGCTCGACCTTTGCAAGCCGATTGTCTATCTCGGCAACTTTCTGCGGAAGATACTTAAGCCCACGAAGCTCGGCAACCATCTCGATTTGCACATTAGAAACCTCTAGGAGCTTCTCGTACACCTGAACATTGGTTATCCGCACCGAGGACTGGTTATCTTCGGACATGGTTACTTGACTTCTACTACCTTGACCACAGCGCCAGCGGTGTCAGAGATGCAGTAAAGGGTGTCATCTGCGTTGGTCTGAAACACTGCGTTGTTTGTCTCGCTTAGTAAGATCCCGTTAGAAGCCGAGACAGTAGCGCCACCGACATAAGTCGCTGCGCCTGCTGTGCCTGACTGTAGATACACGATCTTGCTAGAGATGTATGGACCAGACACAGATGTGATCGACTGTCCGACTGTTACGCCTGTTGATTCGACTGCCATTATGCACCGACCAATGCGGTAATCTGAGCTTCGGTTAGACCGAGTGCCACAAGTGCGTCACGACCTGC
>TARA_R110001606_G_C15401579_1_pt1 | contig 10800 bp, 11 predicted proteins | sample TARA_R110001606 | Tara Oceans TARA_R110001606 (sample SAMEA4398315) | marine metagenome | biome: Polar Biome; feature: [SRF] surface water layer (ENVO:00010504); material: water (ENVO:00002006), including particulate matter (ENVO:01000060) such as... | depth 5 m
AAGTCAGGCAGCCTTCTGTCTCAAAATACCTGACGACGAACAGTTCCGCCCGACCAGGTCACGGAACCGACGACGTCTGTCACTTCAAACCCATGTAACAGGATCGGTTTATCCAAAGTGACCATCGATACTTCGACAGTCCACCCTGATATGGCCCTTGGGGTCACGCGGGTGACCCCTTCCGGAATGATAACAGTAACGCGATTGGTCGGCTCGCCGTCACAGCCGTGCATCACGCGCAATTGAGCCGTATGAAACGCACCCGCCGCAGCTTCGGTTTCGTTGAAAACCACATGGGCTTGCGCCGAACTGGCGATGGATAATGCGGCGATCCCCAATTTGAAAAAGTGCTTCACAAAAAGCTCCTTAAGCCGATTATACCGCGACGGGTCCAGTCAGAGTTGTCGCAGCAGCAATGACCAAGAGAATACCCGCAAAAACAAGAATGTCAGCGCCAAGCGAGCGTTTGAGACTCGCCACGCCGCTTGGCGCATCGTTCTTCAATAGCTGCGTGATACGCAATTTATTCCAGGCGCCAATCGCAAGCGCCAGAGTGGCGAGCAGAAGCTTTGCAAGCAGCAGCTGCCCATACGAACTGGAAAGTATCGCTTCAAGGGATCCAGCCAGTCGGAGAGCCAACCATATACCAGAAACGAATAGTAGCGGGACACACCAGAGCGCAATTTTGCTGAAACGCTCCATTCGCGCATGCACGAGATCGGCATCTAAACTGGCATGGGGCCAAAGCGTAAACGGCGCGACGATCCAGAAACCAGCTATCAGCGCATGTACGCCAGCAAACCATGGTGCCAGGCCCGGCGTATCAAGCCCTTGGGTGTGTCCGCCGAGCCCAAAACCGGCGGCGATAAGGAGGGCGGCAGGTAGCCTAAGATATTTCAGAGGCGCTAAGCTTGAGGCCGCGATCAGGCCCCCACCAGCCAAGAACGCCATCGCCTGGGAGCGATTGGCGGGCCAGATCCAGCTAAAGGTGTCCGGCGAGAAGGCTGCACTCAAGCCGCCCCCCAGTTGCGCATTCAAAAGGGCGAGCCGGACGGAGATGGCGATGCCCAGGCCAATACCAAGGATGACCAACCATCGCCGAGGCGTGATGATTGCCGCAGCGCTATGTAGCGCCGCGCCAAGACCCATAAGCGCGGTGACGTAAAGTCCGAACTTCGACAGGAAGACCAGAAGCGTCAGCATTCAAGACGCTTAGCCGGTGATGGTGAACGATACTTCACCTTTCATGACGTGCCCATCTTTGGCCACCGCCCGCCACTTCAAAACGTATGCGTCTGCCACGAGGGGCGGCAATGCGACGGAAAAATCCTTTTGCATGCCCCGGGGGGGATCAAAGCTGATTGCCACCGCTTCACCGGCCAGGGTTTCAAGCTCAAGGCCGGCGAGACCAACGGCGCTGCCAAAGCTGAATTCAAATGCCGAAGGCGCGCCCGATAGAGTCGCGCCATTTTCAATATTGGCCGCTTGTATCGTTGTGTGAGCCAAAGCCGGCGCGGCGAAGAGAACGGCTGCGATCGCTGCCGTTGCGAACATTTTTCTGCCAAGCTTCATGTTGGTGTTAGTCCTTTTATCGGTTCCATCCAATATCTGCATACGCCGGTCACGCGTCGTACCCTCAACAAAAAGCTATATCAGACCCGCGATTAGAGTCATTGAACGAGCCTCAGCGTGCTCTTGACGAGGCACGCGCTTTCATCATTATACCCCCAAGAGGTATTTTCAATGAAACCAGATACGCGCACAAATGTCACACGCCGCCTTTCTCGGATCGAAGGACAGGTTCGCGGCGTTGCTAAAATGGTCAATGAAGATCGCTATTGCGTCGACATTGTCCGTCAGGTCCAGGCGATCAAGGCCGCGCTGACCAGTCTTGAGACGGTGATGCTGGACGATCACCTGGAAAACTGCGTCGAGAGCGCATTGAAAGGCAACAGCCTCAAGGCAAGGCGAGAAAAGGTCGAAGAACTGGTCGCCGTATTGGGTGGACGTCTAAAATAGCAGCGCACTTAGATCACATGCCCGTATGAGGTATTTGTTTCTTTAGACAATTCGGGTATAGGCGAAGCAATGATGTCATTTGCCCGCCTTCTCTCTGTCTTTGCTATAATCGCAATGATCAGTGCTCCGGCAATGGCCTGCTGTTTGACAGGCCATGATGACGCCGCGCATGTAGAAATCGGCGCTCATCACGACAGCGCGGCGATGTCCGACACTGATACCTGCCATGATCATATGGCTGGAATGCAGGCCGACCAGACGCCTGCCCCTCCTTCGGACCCTGATTGTACGGGATGTTTTGATTACGAAACCACGCTTGCGAGCGCTGATGACGCGCTTCAGCCCGCGCCTTTTAGCGGAGCCCAGAACATCGATTTGGTGACCACGCTCACGACCCGTTTTTCGGGATTTGACACACCGCGCCTCGTTCTGACAACTGGTCCGCCCCTATTGGACCTTGTCGCCAAACTAACACCTTTTGAACTCAAGCAAATCCTCCTGATCTGATTGACGTGAACACGCCTTGCCGCACGGTCGCTGACCGAGTGCGGCTTTTTCGTTGTTCACTCGCCTCCTTTGATTGGAGATCAGGATGTATAAACCCCCTATCTATTCCCTTCGGCCTGCGCTGACTGCGCTTCTACTGGCCACACTCGGTCCCGCAGCCATCGCCCAAAGCATGGACGAACTTGAAGCGCGGCTATTTGATCACCCTGCTCTGGACGCCATGCGCTATGGTTCAGATGCCGCGCGCGAACGCGCCCAAGCCGCGACAGGCCTGCCTGACCCAGTGGTCTCGCTTGGGATCAATAATTTCCCAATCTTTGATCCCTCTTTCGATACATTTTTGCCGACAAGTAAGGCGATCGGCATTCGCCAGCAGATTCCAAACAGGGCGGGCCGAGAGGCCCGATCCGCAGAGGCTCTGCGCCGGGCCGTCCAGAATGATGCCGCGACAGATATGCGATTCGCTGAGTTGCGCGCTGCATTGCAGATTGCGCTGATCGAGAAACGGCGGATTGAAGCTCAACGTACCCTGGCGGAAGAACGTGATGCCAAATATGCGGAACTCGAAGAGATCGTCCAAACAGAGATCGATGCCGGGCGACCGGTTGTTTTTCGGCTGGCTGAGATTGATGTCGAAAGGGCTGAGGTTGCCCGAACCCTGGCCGAGCTGGAGGGCCAGCTAAGCCAGGTCGACGCTCAGCTGATCGACCTCGTGGGTTTGGTCCCGGCAACGCCTGCTCCGGCGCTCACGGTCCTGGACTGGAACGGAGACGCTCAAGCCTTCCACCTTGTCCGCGTCTCCGACAAGGCGATCGATGTCGCCGACGCGGGCGTTGACCAGGCCGAAGCTGACTACAAGCCCAATTGGGGTGCGCAGCTGACTTATCAGCAACGCGATCAAGGCAGCGGCGCACCGGGGTCGACCTTTGCAGGTGACGATTGGGTGTCCGGGGCGGTAACATTCACGATCCCGCTCTGGGCCGAAAGCCGGCAGGCTCCTGCGCTACGCGCGGCAAAGGCCGACCGAGAGGCGGCTCGCGCGCGCTACATGGCCGCCGCAAGAACGGCCTCTGCGCAATATGCCGCTTTCGATGCAACGCGTCGCGCGGCTGATGAGAGTATTGCAGTTTTCCAACAGAAAATTGACGCCATCGCCGACCAGGTCGCAGCGCAGCTGACAACATATGAGTCCGGCGTTGGCGACTATTCTCCAATCATTGATGGCGAAATCGCCACCATCGCCCTTCGCGCGCAGATCGCGCTTGAACAATCCCGCCGCGACAATGCGATCGCGCGGATGAACGCTCTATTGGTGACCCGATGAAACACACACTTCTCCTTGGCGCATCCGCGCTCGGTCTTCTGCTCTCCGCCTGCAGCGGCGAGCAGGCGCTTCCCATTAGCCAAACCGCAATGGCGCAAGCCGACAGCCAGCCCGGACAGGCGCAGCAATATACTTGCCCGATGCATCCCCATTACATCTCAACAGACCCCGACGGCTCATGTCCAATTTGCGGCATGGATCTCGTTCCCACTTCTGGACTTTCGAGCTCCGGAGAACGAGAGATCCTCTATTACAAGCATCCGATGGGACAGCCGGATACGTCACCAGTCCCGAAAAAAGATTCGATGGGTATGGACTACATTCCCGTCTACGCCGAAGCTCCAGCCTCATCGGCAGTGATCGTCGCCCCGGAAATGATCCAAACAATGGGCGTTCGGGTGGCGGTGGCGGAAACAGCTTCCTTCGGACAAACCGTGCGCGCGTTTGGGACCGTGGAAGCAGATGAACGGCTGGAAGCTGTATCTGCGTCCCGTCTCGAAGGTTGGATTGAAAATCTCACCGTTCGCGCTGAAGGCGATACGGTTCGCCCTGGCGCCTTACTCTACCGCGTTTACAGCCCAGAACTGATCGCGGCCCAAAAAGACTATGTCGCCTCGCTTGCCATCGGCAATGAAAACCGAATCGCTGCCGTCCGTCAGCGTCTGCGATCGATCGGCATGCAGAATGCCGCGATTAGCCGTCTTTCCGAAACCCGCGAAGTGCTTGAGCGTGTCCCTGTCTATGCAGAAGCTGGCGGCACAGTCGATAAGCTTCAGGTGCGCGAAGGCGATTACGTTAAGCCCGGTACGCCAATTCTGCAGCTTCAGTCCTATGCTGATGTTTGGGTCATTGCGTCCATTCCTGAGCAGGACCTCGTATTCATCGATACCGGCATGCCCGTCTCGCTCGACTTTCCGAGCGCGCCTGATGCGGCGGCAACGGGCCGGGTGGATTACATTTATCCAACGATTAACTCACAAACGCGAACCGGCGATGTCCGTATCGAGATCGATAATTCACAAGGCTATCTGCGCCCAGGCGCTTATGCTGACATCCGGTTCGACCTTGGCGGCGAGACGCGCCTGGCGGTCCCGACCGAAGCGATCCTGCGGGATAGCCGCGGAGCCCATGTCATTATGGCCCTCGGCGATGGCAGGTTTGCCGGGCGCGCCGTACGCACCGGCGTCTCAGCAAATGGCCTCACCGAAATTCTGTCGGGATTGGTTCCAGGGGAACAAGTCGTCGCCAGCGGACAGTTCATGCTCGATAGCGAAGTCAATTTACGTGAAGGATTTTCCAAACTTCAAGCGCCGCCCGCTTTTGCCGCCGGACCGGACACGCCGCTCTCGCAGCTTCCGGTGGATGCCACCACGCTTGCAGAGATCGACCACTTTACTGACATGGCGCTCTATTTTCACGAAGCGCTGACCGATCGCTACAAGATCGATCCCTACTTCGTGGATCCGGCCCTCGGGCTGGGCGAAACGTTGCGTACACGATTTGCCGACACCAAGCTGGTCGGCATTCTGGAGCCGGCAGAAACAGCTCTGCGGGGCGCGAAAGCCGCCCGTGAAGGCGATGCGCTGGCCGCAACGCTGGCAGACTTGATGACGGCGCTTGAACCCTGGTTGCTGGAGGGCGCGCCCGTCCACTATCAAACAGCTGGCCTGGTGCTTTACCGCGAGACCGACACAGGTCGCCTCTGGGTGCAGGAAGGCGGCCCGGCCCGCAATCCGTACGGAAGCGGCGCTGCCGAGACCGTTGATTGGCCCGACCCCATGGCGGGGATTGAGGCGTCCGACACCGAGCGCGGCGCTATCGATCCGCATTCTGGTCATCAGTAGGAGCACGCCATGTCAGACCCCCACAGTGACAACCTCGCCGGACGTGATCCCTCCAAATCTGGGATCGCGAAGCTCATTTCTTGGTCGATTTCAAATCAGCTGATCGTGCTGACACTGGCCGCTGCGCTGGCCATATCTGGCTGGCTGGCGCTTGATCGCACGCCGCTCGACGCGGTCCCTGATTTAACCGATACCCAAATTATTATCCGAACAGACTTTCCAGGCCAAAGCCCGCAAATCGTTGAAGACCTGGTCACCTACCCACTCTCGACCAACATGCTCGGTCTTCCAAAAACAAAGGATGTGCGCGGCGCATCCATGTTTGGCACCAGCTTTGTCTATGTCATTTTCGAAGATGATGTTGATCTGTATTGGGCCCGCTCACGGGTCGTCGAAGCGCTTTCGCGGCTTGGCTCAGAGCTTCCGCCAGGCGCGGTGCCACAAATAGGTCCGGACGCCACGGGCGTTGGCTGGGTCTATCAATACGCACTGGTCGACAAGACCGGTGGCACCGATCTGGCGCAGCTGAGATCCTTGCAAGACTGGTTTCTGAAACTAGAGCTGGCAGGGGTTGAGGGTGTATCCGAGGTCGCCTCGGTTGGCGGATTTGTGCGGGAATATCAGGTCCTGATCGATCCCAACCGGCTACGCGCCTACGATGTGCCGCTTCGCCGTATCAGCGAGGCGGTCAAAGCCGCTTCCAGCGAAGTCGGCGGACGCGTTCTGGAACAAGGCGAAAGCGAGTTTGTCATCCGCTCATCGGGCTATATCGATGACAAGGCCGATCTCGGAAATGTCGTTGTTTACGCGCTCGACGGAACGCCTGTTCTTTTGTCTGACGTGGCGCGCATCATAGAAGGCCCGGCGCTCCGGCGCGGCATTGTCGAGCTAAACGGCGAAGGCGAAACAGTTGCCGGTATCGTCATCATGAGAGACGGCGAGAATGCGTTGCAGGTTATCGAACGCGTAAAAGCAAAACTTGCAGACCTTCAGCGCGGCCTCCCGGACGGGGTAGAGATCGTCACGGTTTATGACCGCGCGCCCCTGATTGAAGGGGCGGTGGAATATCTTCAGCACAAATTGATTGAAGAAGGGATCGCGGTTGCGCTCGTCATCCTCATTTTTCTCCTGCATGTGCGCTCGTCTTTTGTGGCGATCATCACTTTGCCACTCGGTGTTCTGGGCGCATTCCTGATCATGTCCTTTCAGGGCGTGACCGCAAACATCATGTCCCTTGGCGGCATTGCGATTGCGATTGGTGCGATGGTGGATGCGTCTATTGTCCTGGTTGAGAATGCGAGCCGTAAACTCTCAGAACTCGATGAAAAGCCAGATGCCAAATTGCATCGCCAAACAGTGATCGCAGCGGCCCAGGAAGTCGGCCCTGGGATCTTCTTCTCGCTCTTGATTATCACAGTGTCTTTCTTGCCCGTCTTCGCGCTAACCGGTGAGAGCTTCCGGCTGTTTTCCCCCCTGGCCTTCACCAAGACCTATGCGATGGCGTTCGCCGCGATCCTGTCCGTTACGCTGGTGCCCGTTTTGATGCTTTATCTGATGCGCGGGCGAATGCGCCGCGAACAGGAGAATCCGGTCAACGCCTTTTTTGTTTGGATTTACAAACCGATTATTCACGCCGCGCTTCGCTTCAAATGGATCACGATTGCATTAGCGCTCGCCCTCACCGCAAGTGTCATTGTTCCGATCCAACGTCTCGGCTCGGAATTCATGCCAGCGCTTTATGAAGGCGAACTGCTATACATGCCAACGACGCTGCCTGGGGTATCGTCCACCAAGATGCGCGAAATCCTCGGACAGACGAACAGGGTAATGATGACCGTGCCAGAAGTGGAGCGTGTGTTCGGGAAAGCGGGCCGCGCCGACACAGCCACCGACCCGGCCCCGCTGACAATGATTGAGACCTGGATCAAGCTTAAACCCAAGGATCAATGGCGTTCCGGCATGACCGCTGATCGGATCATTGAAGAGCTAAATTCAAAACTGCAAATGCCGGGTTTGGTGAATTCCTGGGGGTATCCGATCAAGATCCGAATGGACATGGTCTCGACCGGCGTGCGGACCCCTATTGGCGTGAAAGTGACCGGTGACAATCTTGTCGAAATCGAGCGGATCGCGCGCGATATCGAGACTTCCATTGCCGACGTTCCGGGCACGCGATCTGCGTTCGCCGACCGGGTTCTTGGCGGCAAGTATCTTGAAATCATGCCCGATCGCGGCGAACTCGCACGGCGCAATATCGATATGGGCGTTTTCCAATCTGTTGTGCAAACGGCCCTTGGCGGTATGCGCCTCGCCGAAAGCGTCGAGGGCCGGGAGCGATATGACATCATGCTCCGATATGATCGCCCGTTCCGCGAATCCAGCGAAGACCTGGAAGATATCCTCGTTCCGACCCCTACCGGCGCGCACATTCCACTCGGCGAGCTTGCGAGCATTACCTTTACGGAGGGACCTCCCATGATCCGTTCTGAGAATGCTCGTCTGACGGGCTGGGTTTTTGTCGATATTGCGGGCCGCGATATCGGCGGGTATGTCGCTGAGGCGCAAAGAACCGTCGCAGACGGTGTCGATCTACCGCCTGGTTATGCCGTATCGTTTTCTGGTCAATATGAGCAGATGCAAGAGGCAGGCGCGCGTCTTCGCGTCGCCATTCCGGCTGCGATTGCACTCATCTTCCTTCTGCTCATGCTGCATTTTGGGCGGCTCGATCGCACCGCCATCATCATGCTGTCACTGCCATTCGGCCTGATTGGGGGGCTCTGGGCTGTGTGGCTCGCAGGTTACAATCTGTCAGTGGCCGTTGCTGTTGGCTTCATCGCACTTGGTGGCATCGCCGTCGAAACCGCTGTGGTCATGCTCCTCTACATTGATGCTCAGGTGCGTGAAACGCAGCCGAAGACCAGGGCAGAACTATTCGATGCGGTCAGCGCAGGCGCTGCCATGCGCGTGCGGCCAAAACTGATGACGGTGACCACTATTTTTGCCGGTCTTGCGCCGATCTTCATTACCGAGGGACTGGGGTCCGACGTGATGCGGCGGATCGCTTTGCCCATGCTGGGCGGCATGACCTCTACCCTTTTGCTGACTCTGATCGTGATCCCTGCGGTCTACTATATCTGGGTCGGACGCAGCCTTTCCGCGCGCGCCGGAAACGCTTCCAAAGAAGCGCGCGCCATTCCCGTCTTACCTGAAGGAGACCAAGCCTAATGAAACTCTATACCTTACTTACAGTTAGCGCCGCAGCGCTGACCCTCGCCGCATGCGGTCAAACCGACAATGACGCGCCGGCATCCGATACAGCTTCCCAAACAGAGCACCCAATGGAGATGGAGATGGCCGACGGCGAGATGATGGATCATTCCGACCACGACATGGGATCGAGCGATACTGGTCACGCCACCGGCGTCATCAAATCCGTTGGTGCCCAGGGCGACTTTTTGACGATCGATCATGGCCCGATTGATGGCATCGGCATGGGCGCCATGACCATGGGGTTCGACATCGCGGGTGATGTCGACCTTTCCGGATTCGAAGACGGCGACACCGTCAGCTTTATGGTCAAGAAAGGCCGTGACGGCTCTTACAGGATCACCGCAATCTGTGACACCGGCGCGGCGGGCGATGAATGTCTCGCAGGCATGATGGACCATTCCGGTCACGAGTAACACGACTGGGCGGCGCCCGTGAAAGCGCCGCCCTTACGGGAGGGTTGGACATGGCGGTTCTGAGATGGGCAGTGCGTATTCACAAATGGGTGGCGCTGATTGTCGGCCTGCAGATCGTGCTCTGGGTCGCCGGAGGCGTCGTGATGAGCGTCATCCCAATCGAGCAGGTCCGGGGTGAACATAAAATTGCGACGCAAACAGCCAAGAGTGTTTCACCAGCCGATATAATAACTCTGCAGAAGGCGGCGCAGGCCGCTCAGATTAATCGAGTCGCCGAAGCTTCAACAGGATCTGTGCTGGGTGAGCCGGTTTGGCAATTGAAAAGCCCGGACGGTATTTTCTTCACAATTGACGCCAGGACCGGCGCTGTTCTTTCACCGGCGAGTGAGTTGTTGGCAACTCAAATCGCTCAGGCGGATTATTCTGGAAATGCAACACTTAGCGACGTAACCCTTCTGACCGATCCGCCATCGGAATACGGTAGACCGGGCCCAGTTTGGCAAGTCGTATTTGCCGACCGTGACAATACCACTCTATATGTTGATCCGGCACGTGCAGAGGTTCGCGCGCGCCGCTCATCTACCTGGCGCTTCTACGACTTCTTTTGGAAACTTCACATCATGGACTATGACGACGGAGATGATTTCAATCATCCTCTTCTGATCACAGCTGCGGGCGCCGCGATGTTTGTAGCTCTCTCGGGGCTCATTCTGCTGATTATCAAAATGCGACGTTCATTACTCGCCTGGAGCCGGCAGCGTAAGTCTTCGCCATGATCGAGCAAAACAAAATCAAAATTCCTCTACGGATTAAGTTCACCATCAAATGCCGGTACCGGACGTGTTTTCGCGGCCTCCTCTGACAGCGCAGGCCCGTTAGTTGCAATATCATCAATCAACCATTTCATTTCCTTAATTTCGCGCCGCTGCGCTTCGATAATGTCGTCAGCCAATTCACGCACCCTTGGATCTGAGATGTTAGCCCGCTCGCTGGTCAAGATGGCAATCGAATGATGCGGTATCATAGCGCTCATCCAGGAGCGATCCTCTACCATCGACTGACTGCGAACCAGCCAAAGGGCAACCATAAATATAAGACTGGCACTGACATATATCCCCAGGTTGATACGTCTATCCTTATATATACCAAGCATAAAGCTGAGCATGATAATGGCCATCACTGCACCCATCACAAACGCCATGTAAAATCTGGTCTCGCTCCATGTAAGGTGCGCCCATGTGAATGTGTTGAAGTACATGAGCAGTAACATCGCCGCTGTTGAAGTCGCGATCATCGCACCAAATTTCCAATAGACTGACATGGAACTAATCCTCTGAATTTGTGTTGAACTCTAAAGCAAACACCTGCGTGCGCATTGTAAGCGTCCGACGAAGACGCCCTTGACCTGATCAGGCTTTCCAGT
>TARA_R110001606_G_scaffold7725_4_pt1 | contig 10797 bp, 18 predicted proteins | sample TARA_R110001606 | Tara Oceans TARA_R110001606 (sample SAMEA4398315) | marine metagenome | biome: Polar Biome; feature: [SRF] surface water layer (ENVO:00010504); material: water (ENVO:00002006), including particulate matter (ENVO:01000060) such as... | depth 5 m
ATTTACTCTTGAAGAAACAACAGCTTTATTAGGTCAATTAGCGAACAATGGGTTAAGCGGCTCTATCGCTGGTAATGCCTTAAAAAATATAATGCTTAAATTAGGTGATGCAAACTCTAAATTAGCTAAGAAGCTTGGTGGGCCAGTTGTAGGTACAGAGCAGCTTGCTGCCGCTATGACAAAATTAGCTGCAGAGGGGTTTACTGCTACAGAGGCTGTAGAATTATTAGATAAAAGGTCAGCTCCTGCTTTTCTTGCTTTAATAAAGAATATTGATGGCATACAGGATAGTGTTGAAATTTTAAATAATGCGGAGGGGGCTGTAACTAAGATGGCTGCAATAAGATTAGATAATCTTAGTGGAGATATGACTTTATTAAAGTCAGCAACAGAAGGTCTAAGTATTGCTCTTGGTGATGAATTTGACACTTCAATGAGAGGAACTATATTTTCTTTAACAAACTTCATTCAAGGTATTGCAGAAAGCGAGACAGCTTTACATGCAATAAGAAATGTTATACAGTTAGTTGGAGTGGCTATTGTGGGGCTAACAACAAGGTTTGCTCTTTTAGGGTTAAATCAATTAAGAGTTGGTATAATAGGATTATTTAGGTCTATGAGTATGTTAATACCTGCTATAAGGGCCGCTGCAGCAGCTCAAGGAACGCTTAATGTAACTGCAGCAGCAAATCCTTATGTTGCAGTAGCTACAGTAGTATCAACACTTGCTGCCGCATACTTTATGCTTGGAGAGGAGATGAGCCAGGCCGAACAAAAGCAAGTGAGGTTAAACAAGGCTATGACTAAAGATATAGATAATATATTAGAATACACAGCAAATAGTAAAAAGAGAGCTGAGTCTATGAGAATTTTTAAAGATGAATTTGGAGACCTACTTGATATGATTGATTTAGAGCTTGCAAGTGAAAAAGAACTATTAGAACTTAGGGCTTTAAATAATGACCAGGCTGACGATAAAGTTCAGTTAAAGAAGTATCAACATGAGAGGGAAGCACTGATAGAACTTTCAAGGACTCAGGATGATATTGATAAAAAGACAATAGCAAGCGTAAAAGCGTTTAAGAAGGACAATGCAGACTTTATTGATGCGGCCAAAGGTAGGATTGCAGTGCAAAATGATAATTATATACAGAAAGGTGAGGATGCCAAAGCGGATTTAAAATATAGAAAGGAGAGAATAAAATCAATAGAGATAATTGAAAAAAGATATTTAACCCGACTGCAAGAGGAACTTGTAGCAACTGATATTTATAATAATCTAAAGCTTGAAGGAGATAAAACATATAGAAAGAAAAAAGAAAAGCATTATAATGACTTATTACTTTCATTTAGAGAAATGAAAACCAACGAAAAGAATGAAACCATTAAACAGAATGACGAATTATTAACGGAATTAACTTGGGTTTCAGAGTATAGAGCTATGATGGATAGAGAGCTTAGTAAGACTGGAGATTTACTTGTACAAGCCCAGCAAAATACAAAGGATTTTGCTAAATCTGCAAAAGAAGCAGGGTATGATGTTGCAAATTCAGCAAGAGAAACAAATAAAGTTAATATTGAGCTTACTATTTTAAAGAAATTAGTTTCCAATCTTGACGCTCCTATTGTAAATGTTACTGGTAGTTTAAAAACAATGGCTACCGCTTTCACTTTTTCCTTAAATAAAACAAAAGATTTCGCTAAAGAAATGTCTAAGCTTATAGATGATTTAATGCAAGATACATTTGGGGTAGCTATGGTTAGAGCGACTGCAGCGAGAGATGAAGCTGTAAAAGGAGCACAAGCAAATTTGTTATTGATTGCAACAAATATAAAAAACATAGAGCACTTTAGAGGTAAAGCTAATCAAAAAGAGCTACAAGACCTTATAAAAAGTAATAAAAATAAATATACAGCTATAAAGAATTTATCGGTAGATGAATATAAACTTATAATTGGTGGTAAAGAATCACTTGATAAAGCTTTGAAAGATGGGGTAGTCAACCAAGCTGAGTATGAGTCTGAGATAATTAGATTAAAAACCCTAACCTCTAATGTTTCAAAGGCCATGTTAACAGAAGAAGGGGTGAAGCAAGAGACTAATAATAATTATCTTATACAATTAGAAACCAGCTTCCAAGAGGAGATGCGTCAAATTGGGAATAACGCTGGAATGAAAAGCATAGCTGATACTAAGAAAGTAACAGACTTGGAGATTATACAAGAGCATGGGAGGGGTACTGCTATGATTAGGGTACTTAAGGATAATGGCAAGTTAAGAATTAGAACTATATTTGGCCAGCTTAGAGCCGAAAAAAGGGCAAGAGATACAGCTTTAAAATCACAGACTACATTAATTGAATCTAATCTTAAGGCTCAGGAAAAAATACTTTTGAAATACTATCAAGATGGCACTCTTAGTGAGGAGGAATATCAAAGGCAACTTGAAGTGGTTAGAAATGCTGCAGCAATAAAAACTGGAAATGCTACACAAACAAATCTGGATGCTAATGTAGCAGCTCAAATGGAAGCTCTACAAACTATATCAGCAGCTTATTCCACAGCTTTTGATGCTTTCTCTACATACATGAATAATAGATGGGAGTTAGAAAAAAATGCGATTAATGAGTTTAGAGACCTTGAGAGCGAGGATTTAGCTACAGAGCTGGAAGCAAAGCTTGAAGCTTTAGAGGGTAATGAGGAGGCTCAAGAAGATGTTAGAGAGCACTACGCTTTAACGCAGGAAGCTAATGATGCTAAAAGGGATGAGGCATTAAGAGCTGTAGAAAAGAAGCAGTTCATGATGGAGAAAACAAATAAAATTGCTCAAGCAATTATTAATGGAGCTTTAGCTATAACTATGATTTCTGCACAAACAGGTGTTGTAGCTCCATTCGTTATCCCTATGATGACAACACTTATAGGGGCACAGATAGCGGCTATTGCTGCGACTAAGTTTACTGGTGCTCTTGGTGGTATTATACCTCAATTTGCTAATGGAGGTATGGTTGAAGGCCCAAGTCACGCTAATGGTGGAGTTAAGTTTGCTGTTGGAGGGAGGGTTTCTGAATTAGAAGGAGGAGAGGCCGTTATAAATAAAAGAAGTACAGCTATGTTTAGGGGGGAACTTTCGGCTATGAATGAATTAGGTGGTGGAGTGAAGTTTGCTACTGGTGGTGTTACTCCAGGAACAGCAAATAGACTTAAGGCGGCAGGTAATGGTAATCAAAAATTAGAATTTGATGCTTTAGCAGCTTCTATTGTTGGAGGAATAAATAATAAAACAGTTACTGTTTCTGAAGTTGATATAACAGGCTCACAACATAGCGTTAGTCTTTCTGAATTAACAGCTACCATATTCTAAATAATTTTACTATATTTGCAAAATGAAAACATTAATGAATATATTTTGGAGCATAGTGATAGGTAAGGGTCTAAAAAAGTCCTCAGAAAAAACCTTTAATAAAAGAATGAAAATTTGTAGAACTAATAAATGTGGTTCTTATAAAAAACCATTAAATATAAAGGCTCTTGAGAAATGTGGAGACTGCGGTTGTTTTCTTAATTTAAAAACAAGGGTAGATGAATTTTATATTAAATGCCCTCAAGGATTATGGTAACATTTAAAAACTCTAAGGGCTGGGAGTTTATTACTTATAAAGAAAAAAAGAAAATAGAATTAGCTTTAGAAGAAATTAAAAACCCACAATCAGATAGAAATGCTCTTTTAGATTTTTTATTTGATATTTATAATTTACATCTGGGAGGAAGGTATAGTAGAAGCTCACAAACATGTGCGAATTGTGTTATGACAGTTATAAAAACAATTACTAATAAAATAAATAATGGCAAATAAAAAAGAAGTTATTTTTGAGTTTAGAGACACTATTTCTGAACAGTTAAATAAAAGATTTGGCAATAAGCATACTCTTAAAGATACTATATTACATTTATCCAGTATAGGATTAATACCTCCTAAGGTTTTAAGAAACTACATGATGATTAGAGATTTTGATAAGTTTATTGTTATCAATAGAGGTCATGTAGGTCATACATTTATTGATATATCAATTAAATATGATATTTCAGAGAAGCAGGCTAAAAATATAGTTTATAAGCAGAGAGATAGATTTAACCATTCCTCTAATGTGAGACAAGGTTATTCCCTGTCATAAAAGACATCCCTCCGTATTCAGACCAAATCTTTTTAGCGTATATAGTGTGAACGTGTGAATCTTCTTTAAATAAGCAATCCATAACACCCTTAACAAGATTATCAATATCTGGCCTTTTCTGATGAGCTTTACCGATATTTTCTTTCTTTTTCTTCTTACTCCAAGATTTAGGCATAGGCATTTCAAATTGTAGGTATAACTCATCTTTAATCTCAATACCAACATCTTTTATTTTACTCCTTAAATCATCTTTGTAAGCCCAATACCTAAGTACACATGGTCTTTTCCTCCAAGTATCAGCTCTTGTCATCCGAGGTTTCGGAACTGGAATTATTTTTATTTTTTTCATTTTCTTTGCTTTTTTCCATCATAGTATTAATACCCTGCATAATACCTCTTGCAGTTACATCTTTATCAACATACTTCTTGCACCCTGGACATTTAAGATGCTTTTTTGTTTTATACCAATTTCTTTTACAACAAGATGTTTTCATTAAATCATCATCTTTTATAAAGTGCTTATCAAACTCTTCTTGACTAACACTACTCATATCAAAATTCTTATTCTCTTCCATCTTTTATTTTTTCTAATTCAAACTCTAAGTGTGCTATAGCTTTAGTTAAACAATCTACAGGACTATCATGCTTTCTATATGCTCGTAATATATAAGTGGTGGCTGTGGCACAGTGATATGAAAGCTCAAAGTTATCGCAAACCTTTCTCGCTTCATATCCATTCTTACCTTTATAATAAGATGGGACTCTTAAGTCCTGCCCTAATGGGTCAGATGTATTTGTTGGTGTCCATCCATTCCTCCCTGTATCCTTGTAATGCTTACTGTATTCTGTCATAATTTGTTATTTTTATTTTATTATCTAAATCTAATTTATTTTTAAGGTAATTAATCTGTTGCATATCTCTCTTCATACTTTTATATATGGCCTGCTGACTTCTTATTCTCTGGCCAAGACTCAATATATACTCTTCAAGCTCGTTTAAGTCATCTGTAATGTAATAACCCTTACTGGTTGAGCAAAGGCCTACAAGAAGCTGTTCTATCCTTATGTGATGTATTATCTTACGGAGTCTTGGCCCATTTATTTTATATCCAGAATCTGTTAAAGCATCACACATTTTTTTATTTGTTATGGATTTTTCTTTACCATTTTTTGCACTTAACCCCCTCAATACTATAGGTAGAATATCATTTTTTTCATATTCAGTTAACTCGTATGTTATATCTTCAAAAAGTGTTATCATCAGTTAATCATTCTATCTTCATCAATAATTACTACTCCTTCTAATGGCTTTGTTACTATCTCTAAGTTATCAGTTCCATCATAAATAATACCAACAACTCTATCTACACCTAAAGACTCTATCTTTTTAATTTTATCATTTAGTTTTTTAGATTTTATATAAACACCCCCTTCGGCAGTTCCACTGGCTTTTAAATCTATAAAAGCTCTAATATTAGTTTCCTCTCCTTGTTTCTTCATTTTGTTAAGATTTTTAATAATTGACTTGAAGTGTAAATCCTATCCTCGCCATCATAGTTTTCATATATCATAGTAAAGTTATCATCCTTCCAAGTCCATAAAGATTTTACATTCTTCTTGATATTGTCTTTCAATATCCACTTGATTGTTTTGTATGTTCGTTCCATATCTATTGTTTTAGTTGTATTGGGGAGGTAACCACACCCCCCCTTTACTACACAGGTCTGAAAAATTAAAAGCTCTTAGGTCTTACCCTTTATTTATTATTAATTATTTCCTGAGTATTATTTTTTTTATAAGGACAGTGTTTACATTTATTATTACAACAATACCCTCTTTTTAGATGATGTTTTTCTGTAAAAATAATAAACCCTTCTTCTGATTCATAATATTCATCTTTATCTAATTTATCTTTTTTTTTAAACTTTTTCATTATAGTTGCAAAGGTAATCAAAATATTTTAAATTTCCAACTGTTTTATATTTTTTATGTATGGTGAATTATCTGCATGCTCACCAACCTCACTGTATCTCCCGTTCTGAAGATTATAATTAAACACAGCCTCCCCTATTTCTCCTATGTGTCTGAACTTAACTTTCTGAACATATACATGACTTAATCCTGTCTCAAAATTTCTATATACAGTTATGCCATTATCTACTTGATTATAAAAATTAGCTGAACCTGCAATATCATAAAGGGTAGGCACATCATATAATCCATTATCCTTCTTCTGCATTTTACGAGGATGAGCAACTAAGAATATATGAATATCATATTTTTGTTTAAATATAGTTAGCTTAGTTAAAAACTCATTAATATACTGAGTTTCACTTTGAGAGCCAAATGGAGCACTAATCTTATTGTAAGGGTCAATAATTAACCCCTTAATACCATGTCTCTTAATTAATCCTGCTGCTGACTCCAATATAGCATCTATAGTGAATATATCTCCTTCAGGTCTAATCCAGTTAAAGCTTTCTGATATAAACTTCTTTGCCTGATTAAGCTCATCCCTTGACATTCTTTCGTATTTATTCAAATCTCTAAATGATTTACCAATAAACTTTTCTGCAAGAACAGAGAAATGTAACTGCAAAGGGTAGTGTTCAGGAGAAAATACCCCAAATTTCCAATCATTATTAGCTGCCAATTTAATACACATGTGTTCAAGCCAATTACTTTTACCATGAGTAGGTACTCCAGTTATTACTGTTAGTTGAGAGGTTGTGAATGAAAATAAATTATCAAATGTTGCATGGCCAGTAGTATCTCCCCTCTGCAATCCATTCTTATATAAATCATCAATATCAATATCAAAACTATCTACCCCTAAAACCCCTTGTAATGGATAAGCTTTTGCATTTTTAATAAATAATGACAAATCAAGTTCAAGAGCTTCATTAGCATCCTTACATTCTTGGAAATCAACACGATAACAAATATCCCTACCTATTCTTCTTGATAACTCTTCAGCAAGCTTCCTTCCTGGTTCATCATTATCAGTTGCTATATAAACTTTTTTTAGATTATCAGGTAAATCTTTTATATATTCTAACTTTAAATTTGAAGCCCCATTTGGAACTGATACGCAATTCTTATACCCTGACTCGTAAAAAGATAATTTATCCACCTCGCCTTCAACAATTATAATCTCCTCACAGTCTTTTATATCATCTAAACCATATAGAATCCTCTCGGCATCTTTAACGAGCTTAAAGTTCTTCTCAGCATCTCTGTACTTAATATTAATAAGCTCCGAGTCTTTATAGTAATTAAATTGTATTGTATTTCTCTCAGACTGAACTTGTGGCATATATTCCATCCCCTCGCCTACCTTATTATCTATTAATGTTTTTTCAGAAATACCTCTGCTTGCAAAATACTTTATCATCCCATCACTATACTTAGATAATTTTTGTACTTTTTTAGGTCTTACGAATACTGTTCGTTCCATATAATTATTTTTTTTTAAAGTTCCTGTCCATCCACAGTTGTGGCAATTCCAAACACCCTCATCTATATTTACTGATAAACATGGGTCTGATTTCTTTTTCCTATCGTAAGAACATTTCGGACATTTTGTTTTAACTTGACCTGAGTTCTTTTTTATAGTTATGCCATTATCGTAGAACGTCATAAAATCATACCCTTTAAGTTACCATTTGTTATGCCTTCACTTACAATACAAACCTCATCATTCCAACACTCTTGATTTAACCAAGCAGAAGCGTGTTTTCTAAACTTCTTATCAGGAGTTGACTTAACATAGAAAGGAGCTACCTTAACACATCTATTGCAATCATCCAAAGATAGTTTAATAAATTTATCTCTTGCAGGTTTCTTGGATACTGGTTTATCATATATTTCCCAGAATATTTCAAAAAGCTCATTCTTTTCTTTATTACTTGTATTATTAACTGTATTACTATGTTTTAAGTTTTGTTCTATAGGGTCATTAACTTTTATTAAAGAGGTCTTTAATATTCGTTTATTACCCTCTGATTGCAAGATAGTTGATGATACAAAGCCTTTATTTATTAGACTACCTATGACTAAAGAAACCCTTGTAGTTGATAAGCCAAAGAACTTAGCGAAGTAATTATTATTGGCATAACAACCATTATCATTATTCAATGAATCAATTTCAACAAGAAATACTTTCTCTTGTAGTGTTAGGTGTTTGGACTCCCACACTTCGGCAGGAATCCAAATCCCTTTAAATTTTCTCTTAGTATTCTTCATTTATAAAAAAGGTTCTTTATTCCTAAATTCATTTAAAGAATGTGTCTTTGAGTCAAGTTCTTTTTGAATGTATTTTAGTGTTTTATCCATAACAAAATACATCCAAAGGCTGCCAAAGAAAAAGCCTATACCAAACACCATAAATGTTACTGCTAAGTTTTGTATTATTTCCATTGTATTTTTTTTTATTAAGAGGAGGCCCTATTGCCCCCTCTTGTTTTTATTAGTTTTTAGAAAGGTAGGTCATCAGAACTATTAGAAGCAACCTCAACCATCTTATTTGATGCTTTTTTAGAATCTGGTTTCCATGGGTCAACCTGAACATAATGAGTTATCCCTTTATCAGATGCTTCTTTCCTTTTGTTAATTATAAGGTTAGCCCATCCGTTATCAGATACGGACTTTAACTCGTTGATAAAGTCATCAACCTTTACACTCATTTTTAACTGAGTACCTCCATTGTCAAAAGTTTTTTCCTTAATTACAATTCCATTTACATACTTTTTTTCTTCCATAATTTATTTATTTTTATTTTTGGAGCTATTAAGGCCGCTCCATTAACCTATTTAATTTATCATCATTAAAGATGTTTTCTTTTCCTCTAATCTATTAATAAGCCTTTCAAGAGATGCTATCTGTATTCCAATATCATTTTTATCGGCTGTGTCATAGTGTCCCCAAAATGTCTCTGATATTTTAGTATAAACAATTCTATACTCTTCACACCATTTAAAATTATCACTATGAGTTTTACAATAATAAACTATAGTCGAGTGGTCTCTATTTATTATAGAGCCTGTCTGAACAACAGTAAGTCCTAATTCAATATGAAGCATATAACCCATAATACTTCTTGATAAAACCTTTTCTCTCTCCCTACCTTTACCTGTAATACTGTAATCTTCAACTCCAGTTACAACCGATACAACTCCAAAAAGTAATTCAACTTTATTATTGACTACTTCATTCATGTTATTAATAATATCTACCATTTAATATGTTTTTTGCTTTTTGATATGTTATTTTTAAATCTCTTTCTTTAACTTCTTTTTTTAATACCCTTAAGGCATGTAATAATCTTTGTTTTGGATTTTCAATATGCTTAAATGATATTTCATTATTATCTAAAATTGATGTTAATTTTATTTCTAAACAATCTTTAAAGTACAATTCTAATGTTTTAGATTTTAATGTAAATTCATGTATTCTTTCTCCAAGTAATCCTAATCCATCATACTTATCATTTTTAAAATAAAATACAGGACTTTTTGACCATAATTTTAATGGTATTTGTTCAAAGAAATTTATATAATCATCTACCTGTATATAAATAACCCCTGGGCTTGCATCTATAAATTCTTTTATCATAAAATTAAGAATACCCCTTACCTCTCTATTGCTCGTAGTTTCTTCTAAGTACCTCCTGAAATTGGTCTCTACAGTCCCTTGGGCAATCGTTCTCTTCAAGGTTTCTGATAATTTCTGCTGCTTCTCCATAAGTTAAATCGTTTAAATTAATATTCAAGTATTGTTTTGCTATTGCTGAAGTGTATAGTAGTTGTTCTATTCTACCTATTTGATAAAATGAGCACTCATCATTAAAATGCTCATCAATCCAATCGTTTTCACTATCTTTTGAAGTCATCTGCCTCATCTTCTCCAAACACACCCCCTTGCTCATAGAAACCAGCTAATTTTAAACAGCTTCTACTCATAGCTCTCTTCTCGGCCATAGCAACTGGATAAGAGTTCTGATTATTCATAGGAGCTGCCTCACCATAAGTTTCAATAACTCTATCACCCATTGTTGCTGTTGCTTTTATAATTATACATTTAGTATCTTCTGAGTTATAGATTAAATCAAAATTAATATTTATATCATTAGCGGCCTGAATTTTATCTATACCACTTCTTGTGATAATTGTGTAGAATTTGTGCTTAAATACATCTTCTTTTGTTAAATTATTCTGAATAAATAATCTTCTTAGTGTTTCTTGTTTAGTTTCTTTTTCCATTTTCTTTTTGTTTTAATGTGTTAATAATTTTTTTTAATGATTCTTTCTGACTTGGTTGTGCTAATTGATAAACCTCCCTTTCATATCTTTCAACTAAAGTTTCTTTTGAAATTTCATGTTGTTTCATATTTTCTAATAATTTTTTGTTTTGTCCCATATCTATTTTTAATGATTAATATATACAAATTAACTATAATTATAATTAACTACCAAATTTTTAGGCACTTATTTTACTTTATTCCACAAATTACCTAACCTGACCATAAAGTTTCCTTTAATATACTATATATATATGTATTATTGTAAAGTTAAAATAAAAGATATGCCTTGCATTAAATGCGGAGAAGATAATTATAAGTGGG
>TARA_R110001606_G_scaffold112536_1_pt1 | contig 10791 bp, 21 predicted proteins | sample TARA_R110001606 | Tara Oceans TARA_R110001606 (sample SAMEA4398315) | marine metagenome | biome: Polar Biome; feature: [SRF] surface water layer (ENVO:00010504); material: water (ENVO:00002006), including particulate matter (ENVO:01000060) such as... | depth 5 m
CTAATTGATGGTAGAGTTTGTGCTGCCTGTAATCAAGTTGTAATAGCTCTTCGCATCAAAGCTTTAAGAGATCGGGAAAGAAAAAATGAAGATATCTAAGAACCAACGCAATGAAGTTACCCAATCGCTGCTTAAAAGAATTGATTTAATAGCTGAAGAAAATCTTTATGTAGCTAATGTACATTACGCAGAAGCTGATCGCCACGAAGAAGACACCTTGGGATATCACTCCGCTACGGTTGATGCTAATAAAGCTTATGTGGAATGGGAAAGATTCAGTTCGGCAATAGATGTTGTCATCAAAATCACTGGTATACCTTATGACCCTTATTACAAAAGTAAAATTTGTTAAAGGAGTAGGGTACTTGACAGTACTAAACTATGACAGTACTATTAATCTGTTTACTTAAACACTGGAGTTTATATGGGATACACACATTACTGGAAAATTCACGAAGAAATACCTCTTCAATCTTTTAAAAAGATTCAGTCTGCAGCTATAGCATTTGCTGAATTATCAGACACTTACCTAACTATCTCTGTTAATACTCACCCTTTACATCTTAAGCTAGTTATAGAGGGGATGTTCAGTGATTCACATGAAACATTCTATTTAACTCCTAACAAAAACAACTTTAACTTCTGTAAGACAGCTATGAAACCTTACGATGAAGTTGTTGTAGCTACTCTGAACTATGCAGGTACGTTTGATTTCTTTGAATGGTGGTCTGATGGATATAAAGAAGATCACCAAGGAGGAATCAATCTTACAAAGCGTTTCTGCCAAGGTCGTGAAGCTAATTACACTTGTGTGGGTCGAGAAGAAGGTTCTGAACAGGACTATAAAGGGAGTGTTTAATGGTAGAACTAAATAAACTACAGGAAAAATCACTACTAAGAAAGTGGGAACAAGCAGATCAAGGCATGACCTATAAAGAATTCAGGGACACAGTACAGCCCTGCATTGGTGATGATTCTGTCATGGTGCAGTGGTCTGGGATGTGGCTTGGCATTGAAACAGATGGATACACTCATAGCTAGGAGTAACTGAAATGACTAATGAAATAATCAACAGCACTTCAACAGATTCAAAGTTAAGTGGGCTTAATTCATTTCGAGCAGAGTTTGAAGATGGTGTTGAACACTTCCAGATCTCACTGCACTGTGATGAGCTTGACGTTGAACAAGAAACAAACAGCCGTGATTCATACATGGTTAAGTCTTTCACAGCCCGTGGAAGACATGGCAATGTTGCCATACTTAAAATTTTCTTTGACAAATAACTAACTAAGAGAGGAGGAAACTTAAATAAAATAAATGATAAATAGAGTATTCAATCCATATTAAAACTTAACTAACGGAGTTAGCACAATGGAAAGTTTATTAGCACAAGTAGAAGCATGGTTCGTTAACCTGATTGATAAACGTATTGATGATCGGGGCGGGTTGTTTACCCGAGAAGCAGTAGAAGAAATAGTCGGTGAATCTCAACTATTCCAACAGCATGCCGATGACTTAACGACTTATATGATTGAAGAAGTTATTGACAACTGCCTTGCAGATAAAATCTTAAACAACTTTGATATCTCAGACTTCGATTCAGAGATAGAAGATATTGCTGAGGGAGTAGCTCGGAATATAGTAAGTGAATTAGATATCTCAGAGTACCATGAAGAGATTGAAAGTCTGGTTGATGATCGTATTTTCAGTACTAGTTTCACTATATCTGTGTCTACTTGAGGAGTAAGTAAATGAACGATCAGGAAATTATCGAGGCACTATCAGCCATCGCTTACGAGATGACAACGCTAGAGCCAAGACTAAGCGAGCCATTTAGCAGCAACGTAAAAGTTTGCGGCGAATTAGCTAGAAAGATTAAGACTGAATTGGAGTCACGGGAGGTAAGTAAATGATTGAACTAGGATATGAATACCCAGCAGGTGCAGCCAATGATCCCAACGCACCCTACAACGAGCAAGTCTGTGATGGCTGCGGTTCTACTTGTGACCCTGCAGACTTGGATGAAGAAAGGATCTGTAACGAATGCATTAACAATGCAGACACTGATAACTATTGTGAGAGGGAGACTTAAATGCAAACAGTTACTGCAACTAAAGAGGAGGAATTATCTTGAGTAAGATGACAGCTTTTCAAGAAAAGTTAATTGAGCAACTGGAAACTTTACCAGAGAGAATGGCAGATGCTATGGGCAAGATGGTTAGAGAGATAGCCATAGAAGAAAGTGCTATAGCAGACGCATGGCATGATAAATATGAGGAAGATAAATGACTTACCCTAAGACAGTTGCAGAAATAACTGAATATTCTACTGATGAAAGGGGTATTAAACGTATTATTTTTCAGACAAAGAAGGAGCATATAGAATACATCCAAACTCAACCTAGCAATGTTTATCTTATTGAAGACAAAGATAATACAGGTGAAATTGAAACGCTCCTTGGTTGTACCGCTGCTATATCTTTCCTTGGAGTAAGCTCTTTGATTCGTGATAGAGCAGTAGAAGATAAGTATTCAAAATCTTTAAGTGAGCTTATGACAGAAGTGAAAGATTTGGCGGATAACTTTTTTAAAGATAGGATTCCCACATCTAAAATCTTAGACCATGAGTTTAATCAGAGAGCAGAAGATTTAAAAAAGGATATCTAAATGGAAGCAATAGAAACGTATGCTCATGTGCTATCAGTGTTTTGGGGAACTGTTTTAATAATCCTCGTTGGTAAATTATTTATAGCTTTATCTGACAGGCGACAACGTAATAAAAAAGATAATTAAGCGGGCTAGAAACTCCTTGGGGCAAGTGGTGATGTCCTTAATGATAGGTACTAAAAGGTCTAGTCTGCTTTCAAAGCATGTGCTTCTTAGTACCACTCACCACATTAATTCGTAACTATCCGTAACTATCCGTAACTATCCGTAACTATCCGTAAGGAGGTATGCAATGACAGACGTTATAGTTTTAAAGGATTTGTGGTCAGAGTTTTGTAGTAAATACTATGCAGAAATGTATGAAAGTAAAATTTGTTACACAATAAAGGAGAGAGATGACAGTAATATAGTAGTTACATTTAAAGATAAGCAAGGTTATGAGTTGTTGTATAACTTTTTGCAGTCAAAAAAAATAATTAAACGAGGATGTGTAGAATGAGCAATACTATTTTAAGTTTCCCAGCAGTATCAAAAACCCATGATGATATTTTCCCTACAGGTTATGGGGATGCTGACTTTGAGTTAGATAAATCGCCATTAACTTACTACGACTCTCAAGGAGAGCTACATGTATCCTCTAAACATGCACTGTTCAGAGCTGATACAGGTGCAGAGCTAGGTATACATGGTAAGAACTATACTAAAGACTTAAGACAGCTCTCATACAAGACTATGATTGATAATCAACGAGCAGTTATTCGTGAATCTGGGCTTAATACTTCAGAAATTACAGAAGATATATCTTTAGGTGGTGTTGGTGAGAAGTGTTTTGTTAGACATACATTGCCTAATGAAACAATGCTTACTCCCGGCGGCGACACAGCAGCTATATCTTTTCTTGGGGTAAGCTCACTCAACGGTATATGGCCTTGTAGTATATCTGTAGGCGCTAACCAATGGGCTTGTCAGAACAATCAGATCTTTACTTCTGATGCATCTATGCTCTACAAGAACAAGCATAATCTACAACTTGATGTTGATAAGGGTTATAAATTAATTGCAGATTCTATAGAAGTATTTAGTAAAGAAGTAGATCTCTGGCATAAGTGGTCTAACATATCAGTGTCTAGCAGTGAAGCTTTTAGCATCTTTGCCTCAGCAGCTAACTGTCAATATGTGTTGGACTACATAGATCAGCATGGAGAATTAAGCATTAATCCTTTAGCACTTCTTTTAGAAAGCAAAGTCTACAACAATACTGCTCTAGTCTATATGTGGGAAAAATGGGTGAGCCACTACCAGCAAAGTTTAGGTTCAAATTATTGGGCTGCATACAACACGCTTACAGATTGGTCATCTCATGGCCCTCAATCTAAGCGAGGTAGACAACCCAAAGGTAGCAATGTGGTTTCTTTAAATCACCGACGTTCCGAGGCAGTTAGGACAGTTGTTGTAAATAGATTTAAGTTAGCTGCATAAACAGGAGAAGCTATGAATACTGAAGAAGAACGATATCTAATCTCAGAAACTTTTATCCGCGCCTTTAGTGTTAGCTTACAAACGCTTGTTCCAGAAGACTCTGTCCAAGAATTCTTTGTTGCTTTTGTTTTATCAAGACTTCGGATAGATAAAGAAACAGATAAGACACTAGAACTTAATGAGCAATTTGTTTACGACTGTATTCCTAGATTTATAAACTGGCTCAATACTCTTGCTAACACAGCAAAAACTTAAAGGAGAATTATGAATACCGACAAAAAAACTTTAACTCAAACAGCTTTAATCCTTAAACATTTGAAAGAAGGGAACTCTATTACTGCATTAGAAGCCCTCTATGACTTCGGATGTTTCAGGTTAGCCTCTCGTATAAGTGAACTTAAAAAAGCAGGGTGGGATATTGAGAGTGCTTGGAAGGATGTGGATGCCAGAAAGACAGGGAAGAAAATTAAGATAAAAGAATACAAGCTTCATGTAACAAGCTGGCAGACCTATCGAGTAAGATAGGTACTTGACAGCTACAAACCTCAGCAGTAAACTTTAATAACAAAAAACGGAGAGAAGAAATATGCCTATAGTTAAAGGTAAAGCAATGTGGGCCTCAGTAACACAGCCCAATACAACCTACGAACCTAAGTGGTCGGTTAACTTGGTCGTTGATAATGACACAGCCCAGAAGTTTTCAAATGATGGCTACACTGTAAAGAATAAACCTGTTAGTTGGAGTGAGGAAGAACTTCCAACGATTGTTATCCAACGTAAAGTAGCTGCACCTTGGGGCGGAGATAGAGATGCGCCTGAGTTAGTAGGTACTACCCGTGATAGCGAGGGAAAATGGACACCTTTGAATGTCAAAGTAGGCAATGGGTCAGATGTCAGCGTTCAATATAAGCAGTGGGAATCTGAGAAGAATGGTGAGAAGTTTAAAGGTCTTGAGTTGATGAAAGTTCAAGTGACTTCACTCATAGCTTATGAATCAGATGAAGACTTTGATGCGGCTGATGAAGATTCAAACCCTTTCGGAGATGATGAGCTATGAATGTATATGAGTTAGATGGGAAACAATATGATGTTTCTAAATTCAGTATAGAAGCTCAAGGTATCTTTTCTTTGTTAGTTAAATCTAAACAGAAAGCAGATGCTCATAGAGAAGAATTATTTATTCTTACTAGAGCCTACACTAGCTTGTCAGAAGAATTAAATTCTTCTTGTGACGCTGAGACTTTAATTAAAGAGGATGAAGATTTACCTTTTGTACCGCTGATTGACAAGGAAGAGTAAACATCAAAGTGTATTAAAGGAAGGTATTATGGCTTTTATAAAAACACATCAAGCATGTCCTTTGTGTGATAGTAATAAAGCATGTAGCATTAATGAAGATAATACTGCTAAATGTTTTAAGTGTGGTTGTTGGATGGATAACTATGACAACCCACAGAAAATTATAGAGAACGGGAATAAGAATTGGACTCCTTCAAATAAAGCAGCACCTATTCTTGTAGAGAAAGTGACTAATATAAAAACTCATTCATCTAAAGATAAAGAGTTAGATATTACGAAATGTTCTTTCAATGCGTTGAAGGATAGGGGCATTACTTTAGATACTGCTAAGTTTTACGGAGTAAAAAGTCTTTTAGATTCAGACGGTAATCCTATACAGCATTGGTATCCTTACTATAAAGACAATGAGATTGTTTCTTACAAAGTAAGGAAAGTAAAAACCAAAGACTTCAGATGGGTACACTTAAAAGAAGAACCCAATAAAGGTTTCTTTGGGCAGCAGTTATTAAGTAACAACCACAAAAAGATCCTTACTATTACAGAGGGGGAATGTGATGCGATGGCAATATATCAATTGCTTGGCAGCAACTTCCCTGCACTGTCTGTTAGCAATGGGATTGGCTGTGTTAATGAGATCAAAGATAAGTTTGAATTAGTTGATTCATATTCAGAAGTTAAGATATGTTTTGATAATGAAGATAAGGCTAAAGAGATTGCTAGGCAAGTAGCTGATTTAATTCCCGGTAAGGCTAGGATAATTATACTACCTGAAGGATACAAAGATGCTAACGAGATGTTGCAACAAGGGAAGAAAGAACTCTTTAGCAAAGCTTTCTGGGCAGCTCAACCTTACACTCCTTCAGGAGTCATTAGTCTATCTAATAAAATATCTGATCTTAATAATAGAAAACAAAGAAAGTCTACTCCTTACCCTTGGGCGGGTTTAAATAAGAAGTTGTATGGCCTTAGACAAGGAGAGTTAGTTACTTTTACAGGAGGTACTGGGCTAGGTAAGTCTTCTGTTGTAAGAGAGCTAGAGCATTGGCTGCTTACTATGACGAAGGATAGGATTGGTATTGTAGCTCTTGAGGAAAGCTGGGAACGTACTGCAGACGGTATACTTTCTATTGAAGCTAATAAGCGACTCTATATAGATGATATACGAGAGGAGTATGGTAAAGAAAAATACTTTGAATTATCTAACAAGGTCTTAGGGGGTGACAATGTCAACCGACTGTGGATACATTCACATTTTGGTGCAAGTAACTTTGATCAAATCTTATCTAAGATAAATTATATGATCGTCGGCTGTGACTGTAGCTGGATTATTGTTGACCATTTACAGATGATTGTTTCAGCTTCAGATGAGCAGAATGAAAGGTCTTTAATAGATAAGATAATGACTGAGCTTAGGAAGATAGTTGAGAAGACAGGTGCAGGATTAATTCTAGTGTCTCATCTCAGAAGACTTGAAGGTAACAGAGGTCATGAGAATGGTGCTGAAGTTAATCTATCACACCTTAGAGGATCTGGAGGCATAGCCCAGATATCTGATTGTGTAATAGCATTAGAGCGTAATCAACAATCTTCAGATGCTGCAGAAGCTCAGACAACTAGGATCAGAGTTCTTAAGTCTAGATATACTGGGGAAGTAGGGGTTGCTGCTTACCTTCATTATGATGCTGACTCAGGAAGATTGTCTGAAGTAGAAGGTCTTGATGATGAGGACTTTACTGAAGAACCTATTCCGTTTTAAGGAGGTTTATGAAATCTTATGTCTTTGATATAGAGACAGATGATATCAAAGCTACAAGAATATGGTGCATATCAGTACTAAATACTGAGACAGAAGAACAATTAACTTACGGCCCTTCAGAATTATACGAGGGGCTTAGAATGCTAAAAGAAGCAGATAAGTTAATAGGTCACAATATTCTAGGCTTCGACATACCAGTAATTAAAAACCTTACTGGCGTTGATCTGTACGATAAAATTATAGTAGACACTTTAGTTCTTTCCAGACTATTTAATCCTATAAGAGAAGAAGGACATAGCCTTAAGTCTTGGGGATTTAAATTAAAACTACCTAAGATGGACTTTGAAGAGTACTCCACATTTTCTATGAAGATGCTGGAGTACTGTGAAAGAGATGTACTAGTAAACTATCAAGTTTATAAGCATCTTAAAGATGTGGAATCTAAAGGCTTTTCTAAGAAGTCTGCAGATCTAGAACATGCAGTAGCTTCTATAGTAGACACCCAAAGAAAACATGGCTTTCTTTTTAACTTCTACTACGCCTCAACACTACTCGTTAAGATAGATGTAGAGCTAGATACTATAAGGGAAAAAATACAGGAAGATCTTACAGCTAGTACAGAAGTTACCGAGATATATCCAAAGTTTAATCCTAAAGGACTCCTTCTAAAAACAGGAATAACTGCAGAAGGTAAAGGGATTAGACTAACGGAGCTTGAGCTTGAAACTATGCTGCAAGAAAATAAAGTTAGTCGAATTACTATTGAAGAGTTTAACCCCGGTTCTAGGAAACAGATAGGGATTCACCTTCAAAGGTTAGGTTGGGTTCCTTTAGAGTTTACTCCAACAGGGCAACCTAAAATAGATGAAACAATCCTTTCAAAAATAACTGATATCCCTCAAGCAGCATTACTTGCAAAGTACTTAACTCTTCAAAAACGTATAGCTCAATTAAAAAGCTGGTTAAAAGAAGCAGATGATGATGACAGAGTGAGAGGCTTTGTAAATCATAACGGTACTATTACGGGAAGGATGACTCATTACGACCCCAACATGGCACAAGTTCCTAGTACATCCTCTATGTATGGTGAAGAGTTTAGATCTTGTTGGATTGTTCCTAAGGGCTATAAGCTAGTAGGTATAGATGCAAGTGGGCTTGAGTTAAGAATGTTAGCTCACTATATGAAAGATCAAGGATATATAAATGAAATCATTAACGGAGACATTCATACCACTAACCAAAGATTTGCAGGACTTGAATCAAGAGATCAGGCAAAAACTTTCATCTATGCACTTATTTACGGGGCAGGAGATGAAAGACTTGGGGCTGTGGCTAAAGGAAATAAACGAACTGGAGCAAAACTTAGAAAATCTTTTATCTCTAATCTCCCTTCATACAAACATCTTAAAAATAGAATTGGACGAGAAGCAGAAACAGGGAAAATTAAAGGATTAGATGGGCGCATGTTAATTATTCGTAATCAACATAGTGCCTTAAACACATTACTTCAGAGTGCAGGTTCTATTGTTATGAAAGAAGCTCTTGTTCTCTTAAATAATAAACTATCTTTATATGATGCACACTTTGTGGCTAACGTACATGATGAGTGGCAGATAGAAGTAGCAGAGGAACAAGCAGATTATATAGGACAGTTAGGTGTTGAAGCTCTTGAAGAAGCAGGAGTTTCTTTAAGTTTAGAATGCCCGTTAACTGGGGAATATAAAGTGGGGAATAACTGGAAGGAGACACACTGATGAATGACATAGTTTTAGATATAAACAAAGCATTAGAAAAGATATCTCTAGGTCAACTTGAAATATCAGAGGAAGCGATAGAACAATTCGGAGAAGATATTAAACAATCTTTAAGAGATTGGTCAGTGCCTAGAGAGGATAAAGGTTTTACTTTAAGGTTCTCTAACGTCGGTAAGCCTTTAAGAAAACTCTGGTATGAGAAAAGAAACCCATCAAATAATCCTATTGCCCCAGCCCTGAGTCTTAAGTTTCTGTATGGTCATATGCTAGAACACTTAGTAGTTCTGTTAGTTAAGTTATCAGGGAATACTGTAACTGATCAGCAGAAAGAAGTTAATGTTGATGGCATCAAGGGACATCTTGATTGTAAGATAAATAATAAAGTTGTGGATGTGAAGTCGGCATCTCGTTTTGCCTTCTCTAAATTTGAAAAAGGATTGATCCCGGCAGATGATCCTTTTGGATACATCGCACAACTGTCTGCCTATGAACATGCTGAAAGGGGTGAGGGTAGTTACTTCTTAGTGATCAATAAAGAAACAGGAGAGCTATGCTCTTATGAGCCTGAAGAATTAGATAAGCCTGATATCCCACTATTGTTTAAGAGTGTAGTTAATTCTTTAGAGAGTGAACATAAACCTGATAAGTGTTTCCCTACTGAAGCTGAAGGGAAGAAAGGCAACATGAAAATAAATAAAAATTGTGGCTACTGTGAGTTCAAGAAGGATTGTTATCATGAAGCTAATGAGGGGCGTGGACTTAGAGTATTTAAATATTCTAAAGGTCTTATGTTTCTTGAGACAGTTAAAGCAGAACCTAAGGTAGAAGAAATATATGAATGGTAAAAAGGCTAAGGATATAAATACTCTAGCAACCAAGCTTTTAAAAGATTGGATTATTAAAAATTCAAATAGCTCTGAAGATTTTGATGATGCTAAACTAGAAAGTTACTTACCTAAAGATACTCATTTCATAGATGAAACTACAACAAAAAATAATTTTTATACTAAACGATGGACGGTGAGAAAATTAAAAAAAATCCTGAAGAAATACGAAAGCATCCCAGAAAACATAACGCTAGAGGAAATGTTAAAAATGTAAAATCAGGTTACCGAAGAAAAAGAGTAACTAGACCTTTGCTTAAAAAGCCTGAGGTTGAAGGTTATGATTCTAACTGGGAATATCTTTTGCATACTTCCATCCTAAAGGATTGGTCTATCCATACTGAAACTATTAAGTACACAATAGACCATACTTATCATCCTGATTTTATAAAAGTTTTTGATGGTAAGAAAATTCTTTTAGAAGCTAAGGGTAGGTTTTGGGATCACGCTGAACACAGTAAGTATGTTTGGATAAAGAAATACTTACCTGAAGATACAGAGTTAGTATTTCTTTTTGCAGAACCTACAGCCGCAATGCCTCAAGCTAAGAGAAGAAAAGATGGAACAAAGCGTACTCATTCTGAGTGGGCAGAGAGTAAAGGATTCAGATGGTATAGCTCTAGAAGCATACCAAAAGAATGGATAGATGTTACTTCTGAAGTTCAAGAAGATCCTAATTATGTATTGGAGGTTGAATGAAATTAAATGACACAACACCAGAAGAATGGGATGAAGCTTTTAAAAAAGATAATGACAGAAAAAAAAGAGAATGGGATAGAAAGCTAAAAAGAAAAATGGACAGGCAAGCCAAAAATAAACCAAAGAAACATAAGCACAGAGGGGTTACTTATGAATAAGAAAAGAATCAAGCAAAACTTTGTTTACAGAGGTCGTGTAGATAGAGTCTACGATGGCGATACTATTTGGGTTACTTTAGATTTAGGTTTTGATAT
>TARA_R110001606_G_scaffold91179_2_pt1 | contig 10777 bp, 8 predicted proteins | sample TARA_R110001606 | Tara Oceans TARA_R110001606 (sample SAMEA4398315) | marine metagenome | biome: Polar Biome; feature: [SRF] surface water layer (ENVO:00010504); material: water (ENVO:00002006), including particulate matter (ENVO:01000060) such as... | depth 5 m
CAATCGTTTGACTCGCTGTAGGCAGGGACTAGGCGATAGACCGACAGCATCGGCCAAATGAACGTTAGTCATTCTGCCATCTGCTTGAAGCTGAACGAGAATATTGATGTCGATACGATCAAGGCGAACGCTAGCCACCATGCAAAGTCCTTTATTTGTTAGAGGGCGGTAAAAGACGCCCCGTTGATTTAGTTTGCTACCTTTGTCTAAAGCAATTCGCCGCGTAGAGCAAGTTGATGCTGATAAATAAAATCGCTGAGTGAGATACACGACTGCTTATGGGGCTGGTCGGCTTTGGCATTGCGAGTGATGCGGCAATGCCCCCCACGGCTATTAACTGATGCGGGGCCAGCCGTTAAGAGCAATACGTGTTTATCCGCCTCCATCTCTCGAAGCTTGGAGCGAGCGGCCACAAAGCTACCGGTGGTTTGTCGCTCAATGGCTGAAAGCCCAATACGCTGGTTAAAAGCCAAGAACTCCTGCTCATTTAGGGAAGTGACTACTCTGAGCTGATAGAACTTGCGCAGATAGTGAATAGCGCCAGGCGCATCTTCATAAAGTGAGCCAAAACCTAACGAACTGGCGAATTCAATCCCTTCTTGCCAATCCGCCTCTAGTCCCCAGCGGTTGGCCAGTGCGCGGTAGACAGTGCAGTGCGCCGAAACGGCGCCCATCTGCTCATCCGTTAGTTCATGCAGCGCATGCACATAGTCTGCTAATACCTGCTCCTTTGGTGGCGGGTCGGGCATCATCGCTAACAGTGGCGATAGGCCCCGCACAATGTCTCTATCGCGATCAATCAGAACGCCATGGGCATCCATGCATAGCGTCGTATAGTCGGTCAGTTGCATGACGTCCTGTTCTCCTGGCTATTGCGATTAACTAGTGCGTGGCGCTGGATAATGCTTTGTCTAGGATCTCCAGTGCTTCGTCGGTTTGTTGGTCGCTTGTATTCAGCGGTGCCAAGAAGCGAATGACATTGCGGTAAACACCGCACTTAATCACCAGCAAACCCGCTCCACGGCAGTTATCGATGACCTGTTGCACCAGTGCGGCATCCTCCGGTGTGGCCTGCGGGCCTTTGAGAAGCTCAATGGCAAGCATCGGGCCTTGCCCGCGTACCTCGGCAATCACTGAATGCTTTGTTTGCAGGCGACGCAGTCCTGTTTCCAGACGTTTCCCCATGGCTATACCACGTTCAAGCAGTTGCTCATCGGCAAAAATATCCAGCACCGCCAGTGCCGCCGCGCAGCTCAGCGCACTGCCTCCATAGGTGCCCCCAAGCCCACCAGGTGAGGGAGATTGCATAATCTCGGTATGTCCAACGACTCCTGAGATTGGCAAGCCTCCTCCCAGGCTTTTAGCGACAGTGACTAAGTCGGGCAGAATATTGCTGTGTTCAAAGCCAAACATCCTGCCCGTACGTCCAAAGCCGGTCTGAATTTCATCGGCGATGAGTACAATGCCGTGGCGTTCAGTCAATGCGCGAAGTGCCTGCATAAACTCGACCGGCGCAGGCAGGAAGCCGCCATCACCCTGTACCGGCTCGATCAGGATAGCGGCGACCTGGTCGGGAACGACTTCAGTGGCGAACAGCGTATCCAACTCGGCAAGCACATCCTCACTACTCACGCCTCGCAATGCATCCGGGTAGCTGATGTGGTGTATCGCGGGGGCAAAAGGGCCAAAATTTTGTCGATAGGGTTGGCTCATGCCGGTAAGGGTAGTGCCCAGTAGCGTGCGTCCATGAAAGCCACCGCGAAAGGCAATCACGTTGGGGCGCCCGGTGTAGGAGCGGGCAATTTTGATGGCGTTCTCCACCGCTTCAGCGCCGGAGGTAAAGAGCACGCTTTGGTAGGCGTTGTCACCGCCGACCAACTGGGCCAGTTGGCTAGCCAGTTCTATATAGCCAGGGTAGGCAGCCACCTGGAAACTCATGTGGGAAATACGTTCCACCTGGGCCTGAATCGCCGCCACCACCCGTGGGTGATTGTGGCCGACATTGAGTACGCCGATACCCCCCACGAAATCCAAATAGCGATTGCCGTCGACGTCAAAGACTTCGCTGCCGCGGGCATGGGAAATTACGATAGGATGGGCATTCACCACGCCGCGGGGAATGCACTGCTCGCGCTGGCTTAACAGGGAGTGGGAAGTGTTGGCGTCATTATTCATCTGCGGGCTCCTTAAACGTAGTCACGATTGTCATGTTGTGGTGTGCTGACGTTTTGAGCTTACCGCTGTTAGCAAGCTAGATACGCTTGGCTTGGCGTTGGTAACCGCGTAATCATTCGTATTTGCTAGCTTGTGCAGCATGATTCACTGTCATGGCGAGGGCAGTGTAATCTGCGTCTAAAGCGCGGATTTAGGCGCAGCGCTTTTCTTCATAACCGCCAAAACGGTATCCGCTGCCTCTCAGACCACCGTAGGATGAAGTTTTAGCTTAAGGACACGATGCGATGGCACTGCTATATAAATCTGACCCGGTGCGGGGGGCTCGGTGGAAAGCGCTTTTTGCCCAACATGCACCTGATATTGAGTTCCGCCAATGGCCCGATATTGGCGACCCTAAGGAGATTCGCTATTTGTTAGCGTGGCAGCCTCCGGAAAATATCATGGATTCCCTACCATCCCTTGAAGTGCTATTTGCCACTTCCGCGGGGGTCGATCAGTTTGATTTTGATGCACTGCCTCCAGAGCTGCCGGTCGTGCGTATGCTCGACCCTGCCATTGAGAGCGGAATGATTGAGTACGCCACCTTCGCAACACTGTGGCTGCACCGCCGCATGGGCGACTATGTACGCCAACAGCGCGAGGGGCAGTGGCAGGCGCATATGTTAGTGCCTGCGGCTCAGCGGCGTATCGGAGTCCTGGGTTTAGGCCAATTGGGCAGTACGATTGCCTCGCATTTCGCAGGCTATGGTTTCGCTGTTAGTGGCTGGGCTCGCTCATCGCGACAGGTGCAAGATGTTGCCTGTTATCATGGTGAGGCCGAGCTGGATGAGTTTCTCTCTTCGAGTGATATCCTTATTTGTGTGCTGCCGCTGACCGATGCCACCCGGGGGATTCTCAACAGCGACCTTTTTGCGCGCCTGCCTGAAGGTGCGGCCTTGATCAATATTGGCCGTGGCGAGCACTTGGTTGACCACGACCTGACTCAAGCGCTCGACGATGGGCATTTGAGTGCGGCGGTATTGGATGTGTTGAGTGAAGAGCCGCCCGCCGACGATCACCCTTTCTGGCAAGACGAACGCATTTTGCTGACTCCCCACGTGGCCGCGATGACGCAGCCGGATAGCGCTTTTCCAGTACTGCTGGACAATCTGCGTCGTCATCAACGCGGGGAGCCAATGATTGGCCGTGTTGATCCTCAGCGTGGTTACTAAGGGAGAAGAGAAAACAGCGTGAAGCGCTCGCCATAGCGCGGGCACTTCACGCACGTTATCAGGGCTAGTTCAGCCCGCCCATATGGAACGCTTTCTCTTCCAGATACTCATCAAGCCCCTGGCGAGCGCCTTCACGCCCCAGTCCAGACTGCTTCATGCCACCAAACGGGGCGACTTCCATTGAAATGGAGCCGGTGTTGAGGCCCACCATCCCGAACTCCAGGGCTTCGCCGACCCGCCAGGCCCGGCGTACGCTCTCGGTAAAGAAGTAGGCAGCTAGCCCGTACGGCGTTGCATTGGCAATGCGTAGGGCGTCTTCTTCGTGCTCAAACTGCATAATGGGCGCCACGGGGCCAAACGTTTCTTCCTGTGTGATTAGCATGGCTTCGGTGACATTTTTAATCAGTACCGGCGCCACAAAGCGATCCTGGCCACTGGGAACCTCACCAAGCACCAGTTCAGCGCCATGGGATAAGGCGTCGTCGATATGGCGGGCGACTTTGCTTACCGCTTGGTCGTTGATAAGTGGGCCGATAGTGGTGCCTTCCTCCATCCCATTGCCGCTGCGCAACGCTTCGATTTCAGTCGCGAGTCGGGCGACAAAACGGTCATGAATACCGGATTGAACCAGAATGCGGTTAGCGCAGACGCAGGTCTGGCCCGCGTTGCGGAATTTGCTCGCCATGGCCCCGGCCACGGCGAGTTCCAGGTCGGCATCGTCAAAAATGATCAGTGGCGCGTTGCCGCCCAGCTCCAGGCTGAGACGCTTAATATCGTCAGCGCTTTGACGCATTAGCAGGCTACCCACCCGGGTAGAGCCGGTGAAGGAAAGCTTGCGTACGGTGGGGTTGGAGGTCAGCTCTCCGCCAATCCCTTCGGGCAAACCGGTGACAATATTGATGACACCTGGGGGGAAGCCTGCCTGATCAGCGAGTACCGCCAAGGCGAGCGCCGACAGCGGGGTGAGTTCCGACGGTTTGATAACGATCGGGCAACCGGCTGCTAATGCTGGCGCGCACTTGCGGGTAATCATCGCTATGGGGAAGTTCCAGGGGGTAATCGCACCGCACACGCCCACCGGCTGCTTAAGTATCACAATGCGACGATCCGCACTGGGTGAGGGGATGGTCTCGCCATAGGCGCGGCGTGCTTCTTCCGCAAACCACTTTATAAAACTTGCGCCGTACTGAACCTCTCCTCGTGATTCGGCCAGCGGCTTCCCCTGTTCAAGGGTCATCAATACCGCCAGGTCGTCGCTGTTTGCCAGTATCAAAGCATGCCAGCGCTCCAGCAGCGCGGCGCGCTCTGCCGCAGGGCGGGCACGCCACGCTGGCCAAGCCGCTTCGGCGGATTCGATCGCGCGCCGGGTTTCGCTGGCGCCCATGCTGGGCACCCTGGCTAGCGCTTCGCCGGTGGCGGGGTTAGTGACGGTTAGCGTGGCAGCGCTATCGGCATCACACCATTGCGCGTTGATAAAGGCCTGCTCGCGTAGCAGTTCACTGTTCTTAAGAGCTACAGACGACATTGTTTTTCCTTGTCCTAAAGAGGGTGGTTTTTTAATCGGCTGGCGCCGTTCAACGCCAGCCACTTAGGCTGGCGCGGTTGAGGGCTGTGTATGCGTTGACCATTGGCAAGCCTCCAACCAGCCGGGTTTTAGCTCAGGCACCGAGCCGATCAGCTTGCGCGTGTAATCATGCTGCGGCTGATTGAGAACCGTGCTGCAGGGGCCGAATTCCACGCACTCCCCCTGGTAAAGCACCATGACGTCGTCACACAGTGAACGTACCGTCGATATATCGTGGCTGATAAATAAGTAGGCAACGCCAAGCTCACGGCGCAGTTCGGCCAACAGTTCAAGAATGGCCGCACCGACGACGGTATCTAACGCTGACGTCACTTCATCGCAAAGAATCAGGTCAGGCTCCGCTGCGAGCGCCCGGGCGAGATTGACGCGCTGCTTCTGACCACCAGAAAGCTCGCTAGGCTTGCGGTCGAGCAAAGTGCGCGGCAATTTGACGAGATCCATTAACTCTTCAACCCGACGCTTGCGTGCCTCGCGGCTCATCTGGAAGTAGGTTTCAAGCGGCCGATTGAGCAGCCGCCTGACCGAATGGGCCGGATTGAGCGCGTTATCCGCACTCTGAAAGACGATCTGGATACGACGAAACTGATCCGCTGTGCGCCCTCTCAGCGTCGGCGATAGCTCCCGGCTGTTAAATTGCACTTCTCCCCGCGAGGGGGCTACCAAACCCGCCACTGCACGGGCGAGCGTTGATTTCCCTGAACCGGACTCCCCAATGACGCCTAACGCCTGGCCGCGATCAATCCGCAGCTGGATGTGATCGAGCACGATATTCTCTGGCTCGCCTCTTCGGTTGCAGTGCCCATAGCCCACTTGCAAGTCATCAATACGCAACAGCTCATCACCCGTGGAAGAGGAAACGGGTGAAGATGAGCGGATCTCTGGTCGGGCAGCCGCCAGTAAGCTACGTGTGTAGGCATGGTTCGGCTGCTCCAGAATTTGCGCAATGGGCCCTTGCTCCTGCTCTTCACCGGCTTGAAGCACCAGGACGTGATCGGCAATCTGGGCGACGACAGCGAGGTCGTGAGAGACGTAAAGCGCCGTGGTTCCACGCTCACGCATAACCCGCTTAAAGGCACGCAGCACATCGACCTGAGTGGTCACATCCAGTGCGGTGGTAGGCTCATCAAGAATCACCAGCGCGGGATCGGTAATCAAGGCCATCGCGGCCATCAACCGCTGTAGCTGGCCCCCTGAGACCTGGTGGGGGTACCGGTTGCCGATATGCTCAGGGTCGGGTAATGCCAGTTCGCCAAATAGTTGAATGGCTTTCTGCTGCGCTTGCTGTCGATCCAGAAAACCGTGAATGAGCGCGCCTTCGATGACTTGATCCATGAGCCGGCGCGAAGGGTTGAACGCTGCAGCAGCGCTTTGCGCAATATACGTCACCCGGTGGCCGCGCAGTGCGCGGGTGTCCACCGCTGAAAGCGATAGTATGTCGGTCTCTCCTAGCTGCACACTACCGCCGGCGATACGACAGCCGCGCCGGGCATAACCCATCATTGCCAGCGCAATGGTGGTCTTGCCGGAACCGGATTCACCGATTAGTGCCATCACTTCGCCTGGCTTGAGCGCGAAATTGATCTGGCTGACGATAGTGCGCTCATCCTCACCAGGTGGTGTCGCACGGATATCAAGATCGCGTACGGTCAGCGATTCACCTTGCATAGCGTCACTCCTTCTGGTTGTCGCGGCTGTTCGACAGACTGTCGATCAATAGATTGGCACCGACGGTTAATGAACCAATGGCCAGCGCCGGGGCAATTACTGCCAACGCTCCCTGGCTAAGACCGCCGATGTTTTCACGCACCAGGGAGCCCAGGTCGGCGACGGGGGGCTGTACACCGAGTCCCAAAAAACTCATGCCACTGAGCAGCAGTACGATGAATACAAAACGCATACCCATATCGGTGAGCACGGGTTGGATCATGTTAGGAAAAATTTCTACGGCGGCTATGTACAGCCGTCCTTCTCCCCGGGTACGAGCGACCTGCACGTACTCCAGGGTGGCGAGATTTTTGGCCAAGCTATGGGCAATGCGGAAAGAGCCCGGCGCATAGCTGAGCACTGCCGCCAGGATAAGCAGAGGAATAGAGGTGCCAAAGGCTGACACCATTACCAGGGCCATCATTTTGCTGGGAATCGAAATGAGTGTGTCGAATATCCGGCGGATACTCTCTTCAAGCCAGTGCGGCAGTAACACTGTTAGCATGCCAAAGCCCGCCCCAACCAGAGTTGACAGTAACGCGGCTACCAGCGCCAGCCCCACGGTATAGCGAGCCCCCGTCAATATACGGCTGAGCATATCGCGGCCCATGTAGTCGGTGCCGAGCAGATGGGCAGCACTTGCCCCGCCATATATCTGATCAGATACAAAGGCCCCCATTGGGTAGGGTGCAAACAGTGGCCCGAACATGGCCACTAATAGCCAGAAGCTAAATAAGCCAAGACCGATCCAGCGGGTGAGTTGCAGCCGGGAACGGTTGCGTTGTTTGGGTGAGGTGATCGGCAGGCGACTGCCCGCCATGGCATGTTGATGTGTGTTGCCCTTGGCGGATGGAATTGCCTTGGTGTTATTCATCGGTTTCGCAGCCTCGGGTTAGAGAGGATCGCGCACAGGTCGGCCAGCATGACCAGCAGCAGATAAGCACCGCAAAAAATCATGGCGCAGGCCTGTACCAGGGCGAGATCTCGATTGGAAACCGCATCGACCATCAAGCTGGCGATGCCCGGATAATTAAAGATGGTTTCGACAATAATGACGCCACCGAGCAGGTAAGAGAGGCTAAGTGCCACTGCATTGGCAATCGGTCCGACGGCGTTAGGCAGCGCATGGCGCAGCACTCGACGCATGGGCGGAACGCCTTTGAGCCGCGCCATCTCAACGTAAGCGCTGTCGAGCTGGTCGATTAAAGCGGCCCGGGTCATACGCGCCATTTGAGCGATTAATACGCTACACAGGGTGAGCACCGGCATCGCGTAAACTTTCATGAACGCGCCCAGGCTATCGACGGTGGAGACATAGGAGAGCGCCGGTAGCCAGCCGAGTTGCACGGCGAAAATCAGTACCGCCAGCGTCGCCACCAGAAACTCGGGCACCGCGACCATCGACAAAGTGATCAGGTTCAAGGCGCGGTCTAGAGCGCCGCCCCGACGCATGGCGGCAGCGATACCCATAATGAGCGCCAGAGGAACCGAGATAACGGTTGTAATGCCGGCTAGCAGCAGCGAGTTGGGGAGCCGGTCATTGACCAGCTGTATGACATCTACGCCGTTGCTGGCAGAGCGCCCAAGGTCGCCGGTGGCAAAACCACTTAGCCATTGCCAGTAGCGCAGCAAGGGAGGTTGGTCGAGACCTAGCTGGGCGCGCAGCGCCTCCACCTGCTCCGGCGTGGCAAACTGGCCCAGCACCTGCTGAGCGGTATCGCCTGGCAGTAACGACGTAATCGCAAAAATTACCAGCGATACCAGCAGCAGGGTAATAAGACTGGAGGCTAAGCGACCTAGCACCAGTCCAAAGAGAGAGTCACGCATCTTTCTTCTCCGGCTCAAGGGCCATTGTTATCATCACCAGGGCAGCGTTAGGCGCGCCGGTGATGATATCCATGGCCTGCGATAACAGTAGGGAGAGCAGGAATTAGCCTTTCCACCAGATATGTTCGGCGAACATATAGCCCATGAAACTACCCAGGGGAACGGTTCGATCCATCCCGCCAATGCGCTCATCGTAGCCTTCGACGCTGCTGATGAAGACGGGGATGCCGATACCGCCCTCTTCATGGATCATGGTCTGCATATCGGCGTACATCTGTTTGCGGGTAGCCATGTCGGGTTCACCCCGTGAGGCAATCACTAGTTGATCGAACTGCTCGTTGTGCCAACCGGCTTCGTTCCAGGCAGCGCTTGAGAGAAAGAACTGCGAGAGCAAAATATTCGCCGTAGGGCGCGGGTTGATATTGCCGAACCCAAGCGGGTGCTTCATCCAGTGGTTAGACCAGTAGCCGTCGGAGGGAACGCGGTTGATATTAAGGTTTAGCCCTGCCTGAGCCGCGGACTGCTGCAGAAGCACGGCCATATCTTCCGACGAGGAAGCCGCTGGAGACGCCACGAGCGGGACGGTCGCGCCTGACAGCCCGGCCTTGGCAAGCAAGGAGGCGGCACGCTCTGGATCGTACTCGCGCTGGGGTAGCCCATCGAAGTAGTAGGGAGAGCTGGAGATAATCGGCTGATCGTTGGCAACCTCACCATAGCCACGCAGGGCGACGCGCTTGATCTGCTCTCGGTCGAAGAGATACTTCATCGCCTCGCGGAACTCTGGGCGGCTGGTGGGCTGTTGGTCAAAACGCATTACCAGGTCGGTGTAGTTGCCTGCATTCGTTGCTTTCACCTGGTAGCTGTCACTGGTTTTCAAGCGCTCTGCGGAGTTGCCGCTCACTTCATTAATCATATGCACATCGCCGGAGAGCAGCGCATTGACCCGCGAAGATTCGTCGCTAATCCCCACCATCTCGATGGCATCCAGGTAGGGATAGCCATCGCGCCAGTAGTTCTCGTTACGAACGCCTAGCGAACGCACGCCGGGAGTGAACTCTTGGCACTTAAAGGCGCCGGTACCCAGCCCTTTCGAGAAGTCGGTAGTGCCGTCGGCCACAATCACCAGATGTGAGACAGCCAGGATAGAGGGCAACTCAATATTGGGGGAGGAGAGGTTGAATTCGACGTGCTGATCATCCAGAGCCCTGATACTTTCGATTTGATCGACCATGGAGGCGACCTTTGAGCCGGTGGCGGGGTCTTTATGACGCATGATCGAAAAGATCACATCCTGAGGGGTTAGCGGCTTACCGTCATGGAAGGTAACGCCGCGTCGCAGGGTAAATATCCAGCGGCTGCCGTTATCCATGTTTTCAAATGACTCGGCCAGGCAGGGTTGAGGCGTCAGGCTTTCATCGAACTGTGTCAGACCGTTATAGAACATGTAAGCGCGGGCATAGTCTATGGTCGTCGCCCCCAACGCTGGATCCAGGGTATCTTTCGTGGATGCAGAGTGCGCCGCGACCCGAATACGGCCGCCATACTGAGGCGCCGCGTTGTCGCTATCCGCCGCCCAGGCCGAAGAAAAACCGGGAAATGCACCGGCCGTGGCTGCAAATACGCCCGCCGCGCCAAGGACTTTCATGGCTTCGCGTCGAGACAGCCCACGCTGCATGGCGTTGTAAACCTGCATGCTTTGTTCGGGTGAAACAAACAGGTCGTCGGAGTTTTTTTCGCGTGTCATAAGCCTTCTCCTTACTGCGATTAAGTGTTTTTGTGAGTCTGGCAGCGTTTGTTCAGCTCTTTTTGTAGTCGTCTTTTCTGTTACTGAATTAGATAGTCTGGGTAGTAATGGTCGGGCTGTGGCTATGGCTTAATGCAATCGATCCTGTAGTCGGTACCAGCTACCTACCAGCGGTAAAAACCACGGTTTGCCGAAATGGCCGGGTATGGCTGGCCATTTAGTGTCCTGCCAGGGATGGCTTTGGCGATTGCCCAGGATGACGTCGGCGAGGATATGCCCCATATGCACCGACATCTGTACCCCATGGCCGCTATAGCCCATGGCGTAATACATCCCGTTGTGTTGGCCAGCATGGGGCAGCCGGTCTTGGCTCATATCCACCAGCCCGCCCCAGCAGTATTCGAGTTGCACCCCTTTAAGCAAGGGAAAGGCCTCTTCCAGGCCGCGGCGGAGTATCTCGCCGCTTTTGGCATCTGATTGGCTGCCGGACATGGCAAAACGAGCCCGCCCGCCAAACAGCAGCCGGTTATC
>TARA_R110001606_G_scaffold6551_2_pt1 | contig 10772 bp, 10 predicted proteins | sample TARA_R110001606 | Tara Oceans TARA_R110001606 (sample SAMEA4398315) | marine metagenome | biome: Polar Biome; feature: [SRF] surface water layer (ENVO:00010504); material: water (ENVO:00002006), including particulate matter (ENVO:01000060) such as... | depth 5 m
ATTAGGCGGTGGTGATGGTAGTGCTGATGTATATGCCACTACTAATGGTGGTGCTGGAGCTCCTGATTCTGGAGCCACTGGTGGTAACGCAGCTCACACACATGACATCGTACAGCCTTACGTTGTAGTTTACTTCTGGAAACGTACAGCTTAATAGAGGAATACACATGCCACAGAGTTGGAGTACAGGATCAGGTGGAGGCGGTGGTTGGTCACAGAAGACCACTAATAGAAACATAACCGTTAAGAAATCTAATAACGGGCCATCTGCTGCTGAAAGAGCGAGGACTGCTGCGGCAGCTAAGGCTAAGGCAGATAAGATAGCTAAAGATAAAGCTGACTATCAGAAAGCTCAAGCAGCTAAGGCAGCAGCGGCACAAGCAAAAGTAGTAGCAGCAGCTAAAGCTAAGAGAGATGCTCAGGCTAAGATAGTGGCAGCTCAGAAAGCCCAAGCAGAAGCCAAAGCTAAAGCAGATAGAATAGCTAAAGCTAGAGCTGCTGATATGGCTAAGGATGCTGCGGAAGCTAAGGCTAGAGCAGCTAAGATAGCTAAAGATAAGGCTGACTATCAGAAAGCTCAAGCAGAAGCTAAAGCTAAAGCAGATAGAATAGCTAAAGCTAGAGCTGCTGATATGGCTAAGGATGCTGCGGAAGCTAAGGCTAGAGCAGCTAAGATAGCTAAAGATAAGGCTGACTATCAGAAAGCTCAAGCAGAAGCTAAAGCTAAAGCAGATAGAATAGCTAAAGCTAGAGCTGCTGACATGGCTAGGGATGCTGCGGCAGCTAAGGCTAAGGCAGCTAAGATAGCTAAAGAAAAAGCAGCTTACCAGAAAGACCAAGCAGACAAAGCAGCAGCAGCTAAACGAATGGCGGCTGAGAAAGCACGTCAAGCAACAGCAGAAAAAGCAGCTCAAGTGCTTAGGGATAAGCAAGCTAAGATAGCTAAAGATCAAGCAGCAGCTATTAAGGCAACCAAAGAAGCTCAAGCAGCTAAGGTAGCTAAGGCCCAAGCTCAAGCAGTAGCCCAAGCTAAAGCTAAGAGGGATGCTCAAGCTAAGATAGTAGCAGCAGAGAAAGCTCAGGCAGCCAAGGTAGCAGCAGAGAAAGCTAAAGCAGTACAGGCAGCTAGAGTAGCCCAAGCTAAATCCGATGCAGTCAAAGCTAAAGCTAAAGCAGATAAGATAGCTAAGGATAAAGCTACATTTGATAGAGAAAGGGCAGATGCTGAAAAAGCTCAAGCAGCTAGAAACTTAGCAGCTAAGAAACAAGCAGATGCAGTCAAGGCAGCTAAAGCTAAGAGAGATGCTCAAGCTAAGATAGTAGCAGCAGAGAAAGCTCAGGCAGCCAAGGTAGCTACAGCTAAGAAGCAAGCAGAACAGAAAGCAGCGGTTGATAAAGCTTATGCTGATAGTCAGAAAGCACAGAAACTTGAGAAGGAAAGACAAGCACAGTATGTTATAGACATGAAAGCTACGGAGACTAAAGCTAAAGCAGATAAGGTTGCTCAAGACCAAGCTAAGGCAGTTAAAGCAGCAGCAGCTAAAAGGGATTTCCAAGCTAAAGTAACAGCAGCACAGAATGCTAAGAAAGTTAAAGATCAGGCAGCTACTGATCAAGCGGCTAAAGCTAAGACAGCAGCAGCCCAGAAGAAACAACAAGCAACACAACAACAGGATACTAATATGGCTTCTTATATGGGAGTAGGCTCAAGCGCAAGTTCAGGTGCTGGCAACGGCAAATGGACTCAAGCTTCACCCACAAACTCACCTAACCCTACACCTAACAACAACAATAATAATAGTCCCTCTGTTGTTGATCAATCAGCCGCTATTCAAGCTGCTATTCAGAAAGCTAACTACGCCGCTAATCAAACTGCTCTCAATAGAGCTAACTACTCTAACCCACAGGAGAATAACACATATGCTAATGCTCCTACACAGGCTACTCCTACGAACACAGGGGCGTTCTATCCTACTGTGACACCAGACAATATCGCTACTAAGTACGGTAATATGTTTGGAGGTGGTCTAAGTGGTTTAGCAGGTAAAGCTTTAGGTACAGACAATCCTCTAGGCCAAGCACTAGATGCTTACAATAACTTTAACCCTGCTGATAAGTTCTTAAATCAAGCTTACTACGGTATGAATGAAGCTAGTATGCAAGAGTATCAGCGTCTAGAAGCAACAGATCCTAACTGGGCTAGTATGTCTGAGAAGGATCGAGTAAATGCTGCTAGAGCGCCTTATATGGCTGCTAACAACTTAAACTCTACTGCTCCTTCACGTCCTTCTAACATCTCCCAAGAAAACTGGGATAATATGACACAAGGACAAAAGACGTTCATGACGAGAGATGGAAGTGTCTCTAGTAATCTAGCTGGTAATAGCTCAGGTGGTAGTAATGCAGGGAATACTCAAGCAGCTCCTACGCCTGAAGAGATTGCTGCGGCTGAAGCTTTCGCTGGTCGTGGTGCTAGTGTCACTGGTAACAATGGTCAATACTTTGATGGTGGTTATACAGGAACACCAGTAGAGCAGTTGTCTCAAGCTCGTTCCCCTCGTGGTATGCAGTTTGGTAATATCTATGGCACTACTCAGTTTGATCCTCTTACTGGTCAAATGATTGAAACACAAGCGCCTGAGTACCAACAGTTCCAACAGGGCTTGTTAGGACAGCTTCAGGGCTCTCAGGATGCCTATCAGAGCTTTGATCCACAAGATGCAGCATCAGAGTACCTACGTGGTGTAAACGCCATTAGAGAGCCTCTGAGAGAGCAACAGACACAATCGTCATTGAGTCGTTTAATTCAATCTGGTAAACTAGGTTCTACTGCTGGTACACAAGCTTTAGCTCAATTAGAGTCAGAGCAAGAGAACCAGCGTTTCCAAGAAGGAGTACAAGCTACTCAGTATGGTTCAGACATGCAAGATCGTATGTTGCGTAATCAAGCTGGTATGTTTGGACTTACTCAGCAAGTAGCAGATCAGCAGTTTAAACCTCAACAAGCAGCATTAGGATCAGTACCTATGCTACAAGAGATCTACGGTTTTGCTCAAGAGCCTCAGTTCCAAGAGAGCTTAGCTCAGCAGGGTATTGCAGCACAAGCATCTGCTAATGATACATCTAACTGGATGGGTCTAGGCACTGCAATAGCAGGGTCTGATGCAGGTCAGAATGCTATCAGTGATATCTGGAACTGGTTGACTTAGTAACTTACATAAACGGAGATAGAACACATGGCAGGATTATTCGGCTCAGGCCCATCATCAAACATATTAAATACAGTAGCAGGATCTTACAATGCTATGCTCAATGCTGAAAAGCAGAAGGGAGCAGCAACTTACGAAGCTATGGGTGCTTTCGGTAAAGCTATCAGTCCTAAAGCAATGGGAATGAATCAATTTAAGAATGACTTCAAAGGAGCTGACTGGTCTAGTCCAGAGACTTACGCTAGGGCAGGGGAGCAGATCATGCAATTTGATCCTGCTGCTGGTTTGTCTATGCTGGATAAAGGGAGGTCTTTAGCTGCTTCTATGGCTCCAGCACCTCAAGAGTTTATTGAATCAGAACAAGTTATAGATGGTATTCTATTTAAAGGCGCTATGAATAAAGCGACAGGTGAGTTCACTCCTTATGAAGGAAGCACAGGAACACCAGAAATCACTCCTGAAACTGATGTAGATTTAGAAAAACGTAAGTTCGCTCAATCAGGCGCACTACGTGATGAATTAGCAGGGGACTTAAACTACAGTGAGTATAAACAATCTCAGCTACAGTTCGGTAAGATAAAGACTTCTGCAAAGGCAGAATCTGCTGCTGGTGATATGTCTGTTATCTTTGCTTACATGAAGATGCTAGATCCTGAATCTGTAGTACGAGAAGGTGAGCAAGCTACAGCAGAGAATGCCCGTGGCGTACCCGATGGCATCATGAACATCTACAATAAGACAACTGAAGGTCTTAAACTAACAAAGAAGCAACGTGAAGACTTTGTTAGTGTTGCAAGAGCTATCTTAAAAGAAAATAAAGACAGTGCTGTTGAAACTATCAATAGAATTAAATCAGTAGCTTCTAATTATGATGTCCCTGTAGAAGACGTATTTGGTAATGTAGATAAGCAGTATGAGATTTCTTTTGCTTATGAAGGTGTAGATAAAACTAACAGGGAAGCTGTTGCTGATGTGTTTGATACTCTAAGCCAAGAAAACAAAGAAATAGTATTAGACATGATCAGTAAAGGGGAATTTTAATATGGCTGTTCCTGAAAAGAAGAAAGAGCTTACGAGGGACGACCTATTTGCAGCTATGGGAGTGCCTGATACAACAGAAGAAACATCAACTACCCCTACTAAAGTAGACCTTACAAGGAATGATCTATTTAAAGCCATGGGAGGTTCTGAAGCAGAGCCAACTATAGAAAAAGGTGTCGATGCTAGTTTACCTGAATTAGTAGGTAAAGGTTTATTATATGGTGTTGAAAAGGTAGGAGCTGGCTTACAAGGACTAGGCCGCTCTGCTATTACAGACATAACAGGCATTGATGTCATTAGTGATTTTGCTGAGATGAGAGTTGAGCAGGATCAGAACTATGCAGATTACATAGATAGTATGACGGATTGGGAACACAAAGCTTTTTGGTTAGGGGGCCATACTGGGGAAACAGCTTCTCTTCTGGCTGCTCTACCTGCCCGTACCCCTACAGCAATAGTGGCTGGGTCTGCAATTATAGGAGCTAGTGAACCTACACAAGATACAGGTTTAATATCTCAAGAACGAACTATGAATATGTTGATAGCAGCTAACTCTGGTATGTTGCCTGATGCTCTATTAAATACTGGTAAGTTTCTTGTAGGTAAAGCAGCTAATGTTTATAAGTATGTATCTAAGTCAGGTGGGCGGCAAGCGGCAGTAGAAGGAGTTACTGAGGACGCTGTAAAAGAAGCTATAGATTCTGCTGATCGTTTGGGGATTAAACTGACTCCAGCAGAAGCAACTGCAAATCAGGTTATCTTAACTAGAGAAGCAACTGCTTTAGGAGGACTTAACGAGGAAAGGTCATTAAAAGCATTAGAGTTAAAAATACAACGTGATCGTGAACTAGCAGATACCATTGGTGACTTTGTTGAAGGCATCCTCCCTGAAGGAAGAGAGGTGGCTAAATCAACATTAAACACTTTATATGATCGTGCTTTTAAAACTAGGATGTCTACTCCTTTTCTTGAGAGGTTAGAAAAGAATGGTATCTATAAAGCGGCTGAAGAATCATTACTAAGTGATCCAGCCAAAGCTGCTAATTTCTCTTCTTTAGAAAAAGGATCTTTAGGACAAGTTGAAATGATAAGGCGTGAGATCTCTAATAAAGCACACGCAGCGGCTACCTCAATAGACTCTACGCAACGTCAGAAAGCAAGTGCATTAAGAAGTGTCAATAAAGGAATTAAACAGGCTTTAAGAAATGCTGATGAAGCGTATGCTGAGGCTTTGCCTATTGCACAACGACAGATAGCTCAAAAAAGAATCATGGAGGAGCTAGCTAAAGTACCGACTAAAGCATCTCAAAAAGGAACAAGTATATATAACGCTACTCCTAATCAGTTTTACGACACAATACTCAGCACTCCTGAAAAGAGAAATGAGCTATCTAGGCAGTTAAAAGAAGTAGGAGGAAGTTCTCAAGCTATTGATGATCTTTCGTTTATCTTAGCTAGGATCAAGAATACCCCCTTTAATGCTTTAAAGGCTAAAGGAAGTGATGGTATAAACGTAGCAACGATGGGGATGGGTAAAGAAGGTATTGCTATTTTCAATACAATTGGCTTTATCAAAGGCAGGCATAACCAAGCTATGTTGGATGTAGTTACTGATGGTAAATGGCAAAACTCACTAAAGAAAGTCAGGAAGATAAAAGATCCAGTAAAACAAAGAGAGGCTTTAAGTACAGCACTGGCTTACATTACTGCTACTACTATCGCTGATGCTACAAAAGAAGAAGAGGAACAATAATGTTTGAAGACATGATGGCAATGTACGAAAGAGGCAAGCAGGAGGTGTCTAATATCTGGGACTCTATAGACTCAGTTAAGACGGCAGCCCAAGCCTCTGATGCAATCAAGACGGCTGCTGGTACTCCTGAGAATGCTAATATGGTTAAGGCTATAGAAGAGTCTAGGTCTCATAATACTCCTGTGGAGCTAGAGGCTGATCTTTTCCAAGACACTACTGATAATCTAGGTACTCAAGGATTAACTGCTGAGGCTGTAGAGATCTCTCCTTTAGATGCTCAAGGGTTTACTCCTGAACGTAGGCCAGACTCTTTGACCTCAGAAGGTATTAAACTAGAACGTAGGCCAGACTCTTTGACCTCAGAGGATGCTTCCCCTCGCTATATAGAGAATGCCCTAAAAGCATTTGGAGGACTAGAAGGATTAAATCATGGGTCTGATGGCAAGTTAGTTAATGGCAGAAGGACATACAACTATGGGGTTGAAGAGGACACTTTAACAGATCTAGGTATTGAAAGGACTGATTACGCTAATGAAGAAGGTGTAGTAGATGATCTAGCCGTTGCTAAAGAAGTAGGTAAGTCTTTTCATAAAGCAGTATCATCAAAGATACCCTCATGGAAAAAGATGCCTAAAGAAGTCTATGATGTGGCATTAAGTCTAACGTGGAACGCGGGAAAAAGCGCTTTTAAAAAGTATAGTTTAGGTAAGAACCTAGACACTATAGCGAAATCTGATGACACTCAGGAAGTAAAGAAAGGTAAGTATGCTACTGAGTTACGTAATAATTTACTAGACGTCGTAGGGGCTAAAATAAAGAAAGCTGACGGTACAGTAGGTAGTTATGTACAAGCAGGTTTAGCTAATAGACGAGGCAGAGATTATAATTTAGCTGCTGAGGCATTAGGAGCTGATAAAATAACTGAATACAGGGTATCTAAAGAAGGTACGGGAACTAAGATAGACTACTTTACTGAAGAGGGAGGAAACACTCCTATAAAAACAGTAACATCTACTAAAGCAATAGTACCTACTGAAACAAGTAAGCTAGGAATTAAGTATGATGTAGGTTAAATCATAAGCAATAAAAGCCCTCTTGGATCACTCCTTGAGGGCTTTTGTGTTTCTACTGCTAACCAACATTACCTTGATTGTCTTCTAGCTCTATTAAAAGGTCTACGTAATGCTTGATCTTCTCTAGATCCTGAACACCTCCTTTATCTCGCCATCGTGTAATATACTTTACAATACTACCTTCAATGAAGGATAGTTTGTTAGCATGGATATACATAATAGGCTGTATAGCTGAGCTACGGTAATGAGAGCCACCTACTTGTACATCTAGTGCTGATTGACTACCCATCGTCAAAGTCTCCTTTCTCTATTGCTATCATTAGTTTATCATCGAATCGTTCTAATAGTTCGTCAGTAGAGATACATAATATTTCAACTAACAGGTCTATATCATAGTCTCTGATGATGTCTTCTATTAGCTCTTCTACTGTCTTAGCCATTGATCGTCTCACTCCAGTCATTCAAGCTAGCCATATCGTCTTTAGAGAACCATTTGATACCTTGCTTCTCACACCATCCTGCATTGGTGAGCTTAGCTCCTCTACGTATCTTCTGATGTGGACTAGACCATACAAAGGCAAACACCTTACCTTCTTTAAGCATCTGCTCGTGTATAGCTTTATACTTCTGAGTGTCTCCTGATCTAAAGAACCCCTTAACTTCAACGAAGACTTTACCTTTGATGAAGTCAGGATTGTATGTTCTATGTATGGTGTACTTCATCTTTTCAGACTCATACCCCCATTCTTTCAGACCCTCAGCTATCTTAGCTTCTAACTTACTTCGATACTTTGGCAGTTGCTTGCTTGGCATCTTTCTCTTCCTTCAATAGAGCTTGAACCATTTGACCTGTTCCATCAATAAAAGGATTACCGTGGAGCTTCCACCCATCATTTAGAAGTTCATTGATGTGTTGTTCAAAGCGTTCTGAACGAGGAGTCTTTACTACTTTATATGTTAACTTCAGCATTTTACTTATTCTCTGTTATTTCAATTACGCGTGGGACGCTCCACACTTCCGTAAGGAACTTAGGGCCTGTACTATATAAGAATGTTCTTAACTCAGGATAGCATGTGTGCTTGTAAGGGCAGTAAGAGCATTGTGTAGATAACTTCATGTTCCCGCTTTTACCATCTGCTACGGGATAGCTACATTGATCAGGCATTTCATCTTTAGAAGTAATATCCTTCAAGTGAGTGATCCTGTCTTCAATACTTTCGCCTTCTGTTAAGTCTATCATTGCTAGAGCTAGATGTCCATTACCCTTGTCCATTGCTAGCCAGCCTCCCTCCTTAACACCTAAGCCAGCACCATAGCCTTTCAACTGTGCTACATAACCAAAGGGATCATCGAACTCTACTGTATTATCCTTGAACTTCTTAAAGGCAAAGCTAGAAGCTGATTTAACATCGATGAGCTTACCATCAATAGTACAGTCCATAGAGCCTTTAACTCCATTGATCTCTACCTTACCTTGCTCATTAGCCACTGTGTGACCACCTAAGCGTACTAACAATAGCACTAGCTCTTCTATCACATGTCCATAGAGGAACTTAATCAACGTAGAGGGCTCTAGCTCCTCTCTAGGGTAGTTCTTAGAGTTAAGCCATACCTGTCTATCAGGTTTGCCTACGGACGACATACGCAAGCGTGTGGTGTCTCCTCGCTCTTCAAACAATGACTTAAATACAGCCTCCTTAACATTGGTTCCAAAGAGATCAAAGATCTTATCTACGTCTACATCTGGATCTACTTTACTCGTACTCAATACCGAATAAATATCTTCTATTAATGTATCTAATGTCTTAGTCATCTTGTTCAGCTTCCTTATCTTTAATTCGTTTATGTTCTATGTTATGACAGTTAGCACAAACTAGAATACATTTATCTACTTCAGCATAGAGTGTCTCATCACTAGCACTATTAAGCATACTTCCTACAGTAGCTATCTTAAGTGAGGGGTCTATATGATGAAACTCATAGATCTCAGGGTGGTGAAGATCGCTAATACCACAATGACAGCATTTAGATCCTTTATACTTGAAGATCTCAAACCACCTATGTTTCCTAGCTGCTATTCTACACAAGATACAGACATTAAACCTTTTGTCCTTGTTAGCAGGGGTCTTATAGAACTTATCCATCTCTTTATCTGCATAGCACTTATTACACTTCTTAGTGGCACTCATACCAGTTGTTCCCTATTTTAGATTCACCATCCAAAGGACAGTTCATATTTAAAGCTAAGCCAGCATTAACTATAGCTTCAACAGCTAGGACACCAAACCGTTCTGAATGCTTCTCTAGAACTTGAGTCTGATATTCATCGTGTATGTTTCCTACAAATGTAAAGTCAAGGTTTTCTTTACTAGCACTTGCATATAATAACACAAGGGCCTTCTTCATGACAATTGCACCAGCAGACTGTAGGAGATAGTTAGGTGCTGAGTGTTCAGACTTAACCTTAATTCTACGTCCATCTAATCCTTTAAGATAACCACGTCCTGAAGCACTCTTGATCTGTGTGATCAGCTTCTCTAGTTTAGGTATGCTCTTAAAGAATGTAGCCTTAATCTTCTTACCATGCTTCGATGTACCTCCTACAATCTCTCCTATCTTAGCGTCACCTGCACCGTATAAGAAACCATAGATGAAAGTCTTCGCTTGATCTCTGTTAGATAGGCCAGCCATATTCATATTGTAGGTGTGTATATCACCGTCTAGGATCTGGTGTGTGTAGTCTTCATCCTTAAGGTAGTGAGCTAACATCCTCAATTCTAAACCAGAAGCATCACAACCAACGAGCTTGTATCCTTTAGGCACTATCCAGCACTCACGACACTCTTTACCATAAGGGCTATAGGATGCAGGTACTTGTGCTACATTAGGGCTACTGTGGCTCATACGTCCTGTCTGAGCGCCTATGGAGTTAACATAGCCATGTACTCTACCGTCATCTGCTACTGATTCAATCCAGCTCAATACCATACCTACACGCTTCTGTAGTAATAGGAACTCTTTGATCATTACAGCTTCTGGTACGTCTACACCTTCTAATACCTTCTCATCTATCTTAGGTAATCCTGTCTCTGTGAACTCAGTAGGAGTCCAACCAAAGTGTATTAGATACCTACCAATCTGCTGACGACTACCTAAGTTAAAGATAGGGTATTCAAAGACACCGTAGCTACCTTCTGAGTCATAGTGAAAACCCTGTTCCCTGTGCCTAACCATTATAGCAGCTTCAGTACCATCCTTCTTAATAGGGTTCTTAGGGTAGTTCTTCTCTACCCATACTGGTAATGGTACGAACCGTTCATGTACTTTAGCTTCTGCATTTAACATGCTCTCTTTGAGTTCAGCTAATAACATAAAGGCTTTCTGTTCATCCAGTAACCAACCACTACGAGTCTGCTGACAGATAATCTTATGTACATCCATCTCTAGATCAATAGACTGTTGTGAGAACCCATTAGCTTCAATGATAAGTTGACGATATGTAAACAGGTTTACTTCAGTATCCTTTATACAATAGTCAAGCATCTCATTGGTATAGTAACTGAAGTCAGTGTAGTCTCCTTTAGGGTATCCTAACCTCTCACCCCAAGAGCCTAGAGAATGGCCTCCCTGACGTGCTGGATCAGTCAACCTAGACAACACTAGCGTATCAGTAAGCTTAATACCACTGAAGTCAA
>TARA_R110001606_G_scaffold77043_2_pt1 | contig 10771 bp, 8 predicted proteins | sample TARA_R110001606 | Tara Oceans TARA_R110001606 (sample SAMEA4398315) | marine metagenome | biome: Polar Biome; feature: [SRF] surface water layer (ENVO:00010504); material: water (ENVO:00002006), including particulate matter (ENVO:01000060) such as... | depth 5 m
CGCGGGCCTGCGCGACAGGTCGACATCGGCGATCTTGGGGATCACGTCGCCGGCGCGATAGATCTTGACCCAGTCCCCCTCGCGGATGTCGCGACCGTCACGGATGGGCGCGCCAGAACTGTCCTGCCCGGCGATGTAATCTTCGTTGTGCAGGGTCGCGTTTGACACGACCACGCCGCCCACGGTCACGGGCTCCAGCCGCGCGACGGGGGACAGGGCGCCCGTGCGACCGACCTGGATCTCGATCCGCTCCAGCCGGGTCCAGGCGGTCTCGGCCGGAAACTTGTGCGCCAAGGCCCATCGGGGCGTGGTGGACCGAAAGCCAAGCCGCCCCTGGAACGCAAGGTCGTTCACCTTGTAGACCACGCCGTCGATGTCATAGCCCAGGGTGGCGCGCTGCTGTTCGATCTCGGCCCAGGTGGCAATCATCTGCGCGGTGTCGGTGCACAGGCGCGTCAGCGGATTGGTTTGGAACCCCAAGGCGGCCAGCCGCTCCACGGAGGCCATCTGCGTCGGCGCCAGCGGTTCGGACAGCTGCCCCCAGCCATAGGCGAAGAAGCGCAGCGGCCGGCGCGCGGTCACCGTCGGGTCGATCTGGCGCAGCGATCCCGCAGCCGCGTTGCGCGGATTGGCAAAGACCCGCCCCGCATCGTTCAGTGCCGCAAAGTCGTCATGCCCCATGTAGACCTCGCCGCGCACCTCAAGGATGGCGGGGACGTCACCCTCCAGTTGGTGGGGGATGTCGGAAATCGTGCGGGCGTTGGCGGTCACGTTCTCTCCCACCACGCCATCGCCGCGGGTCGCGGCATGGACCAGCACGCCGCCCTCGTAGCGCAGCGACAGGGACAGGCCGTCGATCTTCGGCTCGGCCGTCACCTCCAGGGGCATGTCGTGGGCAAGGCCCAGAAAGCTGCGGACGCGGGCGGTGAAGTCGGCGACGTCGCCCTCGGTGAAGGCATTGCCCAACGACATCATGCGTTGCGCGTGGACGATCTTGCCGAAGCCCTCGGCCGGGGCGGCGCCGACCTTGCCGGTCGGGCTGTCGGGCAGCGCCAGGTCAGGAAAGTCCCGCTCCAGCGCCGCCAGCTGCGCCTTGAGCGCGTCGTATTCCGCGTCCGATATCTGCGGTGCGTCCTCGGCGTGATAGGCCTGGTTCGCGGCGGCGACCCGCGCCGCCAGATCCGCAATGCGGTCCGCGGCCTGACCGCGATCCATCTTCCGGTCCGGTTGCCCCACCGACTTGTCCTGCGCCATCGCCGCCCCCATCATCCGCATCCGGCCGAAACACGCGACCGTCTCAGATGTGGGTATCGCCCAAGGGCAGGCAATCGTCCAGAAGCCGTATCAGGCCCCGATCGCCAGACGTTCCGCCTGCCCCGGACCCGGATCGCGCAGGACATAGCCGCGGCCCCAGACCGTCTCGATGTGGCTCTCGCCCCCCAGGGCCTCGGACAGCTTCTTGCGCAGCTTGCAGATGAACACGTCGATGATCTTCAGTTCGGGTTCGTCCATGCCGCCGTACAGGTGGTTCAGGAACATCTCCTTGGTCAAGGTCGTGCCCTTGCGCAGGCTCAGCAGTTCCAGGATCTGGTATTCCTTGCCGGTCAGGTTCACCGGCTTGCCCTTCACCTCGACCGAACGGGCGTCCAGGTTGACGGTGATCTCTCCGGTCCGGATCAGCGCCTGGCTGTGCCCCTTGGAGCGGCGGATGATCGCCTGGATGCGGGCCTGCAGCTCTTCGCGGTTGAAGGGCTTGGTCATGTAATCGTCCGCGCCGAAGCCGAAGCCGCGCAACTTGCTTTCCGTGTCGTCGGACCCGGTCAGGATCAGGATCGGCGTGTCGATGCGGGCCAGGCGCAGATGGCGCAGGACTTCCATCCCGTGCATGTCGGGCAGGTCCAGATCCAGCAGGATCAGATCGTAATCGTACAGCTTGGCTAGATCGATCCCCTCCTCGCCCATGTCGGTCAGGAACACGTTGTAGCTGGCCGCCGTCAGCATCAGTTCGATCGCCCGTGCAGTGCTTGGGTCGTCTTCTACCAGAAGGATTCGCATGGCTTGGTCTTTCCCCGATTCGCCGAAGGTCATGTCCCGACAATCTGACGAACAGGTTAATATGTCGTTACCACTTGCATTCCTTCTGCTTCATGCACCCTATGGTTGTCTATACTTTTGAAGCGCCGTCACCTTCAACGCCGCCTTTCCGTGGCGCGCAACCGCGGTGCACCAGCCGTCGAACTCCTCCTCCGACAGGCCATAGCGGCGCAGCGCGTCGTCGCGGCTGATCAGCCCGTGCGACACCGCCAGCACGACCGTCTGCTTGCGGCTGGCGACCCATCTGGTGTCGGCCATCGGCAGATCCGCCACGCTGAGGATGCGCCCATCCGCCAGTGTCACGATCCGCGGGCCTGTGGTCTTTTTCACGAACATTGCAGCGTCCTTCCGTCACGTTCTGCAAGTTCTGGTCGAAAGCACTTAAGGCACGGTTAGCCTGATCGGGATTTCGACCCCGGCCGGGGTTGAGAATCCGACCAATTTGCCTATATTTTGACGCAAATCCCTTTGCTGCCCGACCAGCACCGCCCCTGGCGGGCCGAAAGATCATCCATGACCCTGACCGCTGCCCTGCGTGCCGATGCGCCCGCGACCGAACTGAACAGCCTTGGTTTTGCAAAATCCCCTGCGCAGACGCGTGTCGTCGTGGCGATGTCGGGGGGCGTGGACAGTTCCGTCGTTGCGGCGCAGCTGAAATCCGAAGGCTATGACGTCATCGGGGTCACGCTGCAGCTGTATGACCACGGCGCTGCACTGGCCAAGAAAGGCGCGTGCTGCGCGGGCCAGGACATCCACGATGCCCGTCGCGTGGCCGAACGCATGGGCTTTCCCCATTATGTCCTGGATTACGAGAACAAGTTCCGCGAATCGGTCATCGACGAATTCGCCGATGCCTATCTGGCCGGCGCGACGCCCGTTCCCTGCATCCGCTGCAACGAGCGGGTCAAGTTCCGCGACCTGCTGGAAACCGCGCGCGACCTGGATGCCGACTGCATGGCGACCGGCCATTACATCCAGCGCAAGGACGGCGCGCATCGCGCCGAATTGCACATGGCGGCCGACCCGAACCGCGATCAGAGCTATTTCCTGTTCTCGACCACCCAGGAACAGCTGAATTTCCTGCGCTTTCCCTTGGGCCATCTGGTCAGCAAGGCCGAGACGCGCGCCCTGGCCGCCGATTACGGCCTGTCCGTCGCAGACAAGCCCGACAGCCAGGATATCTGCTTTGTCCCCAACGGCGACTATGCCGCGGTGATCGAGAAGCTGCGCCCCGGTGCCGCAGATCCCGGTGAGATCGTCGACCAGCAGGGCACCGTCTTGGGCACCCATCGCGGGGTGATCCATTATACGATCGGACAGCGGCGCGGGTTGGGCATCGGCGGCGGCAGCCCGCTCTATGTGCTGCGGCTGGAGCCGGAGACGCGCCGCGTCGTCGTCGGCCCGCGCGAGGCGCTGTCGACGCGCACCGTCGCCGTGACCGAGGTGAACTGGCTGGGCGATCAGCCCTTTGAGGGAGAGATCGCCTGCCTGGTCCGCATCCGGTCCACCCGCCCGCCGCGGCCCGCGATCCTGCGCCCCCTGCCCGGCCGCCGTGCCGAGGTCGAACTTCTGGATCCCGAGGACGGCGTCAGCCCCGGCCAGGCCTGCGTTTTCTACGAGGCCGAGGGCACGCGCGTCCTGGGTGGCGGCTGGATCAGCCTGCGTCGGCGGCCAGCTGCCTGATCCGGGCGATCATCGCGCGCACGCCGTTCGATCGTTGCGCCGACAGGTGTTCGTCCAGCCCAAGGCGCGCCAGCGCGGCCTGGGCGTCCACCGCCTCGACCTGGTCCACCGGCAACCCGGCATACAGCGCGTGCAGCACCGCGATCAGGCCGCGCACGATCAGCGCATCGCTGTCGCCCTGAAAGTCAAAGCTGCGCCCTTCGATCCGCGGCAGGATCCAGACCTGGCTGGCGCAGCCGTCGACCTTGGTGGCCGGGACCTGCACCGCGGAGTCCATGGGCGGTAGGGCCTTGCCCATCTCGATTAGGTGGCGATAGCGGTCTTCCCAATCGTCCAGAAAGTCGAAGGTTTCGGCGATGTCCTCGAAGGCGGGGGTGGCCATGGGTCTCTCCTGATATCAGGGGTCATGGCCTAGCGCGCCGCGGCGGTCAGGTCAAAGAGGCTTTTCGGCGCGGCCCGGATCGCCTATCACGGGGCCAAGGACCGCCAAGGGGACATGCCATGACCAGATTTACCCTGCCGCTGCTGATCGGCGCCCTGATCCTGTCCGGCTGCGGGCGGTTCGGCGACAGCGGCTGGAACCCGCTTGGCTGGCGTGGCGCGGGTGCGTCGACCCCCGAAACCCTGGCCCCGGAAGGCGGCTATCCCACGGCCCAGGACGCCCGCCCCGCGGTGCCGCAGATCCTGGGTGCCGAATGGCAACCGCTCAGCGACGGCCGCCTGCTGGTGCTGCGCGGCTTTGCCCCGGTCAAGGGCTATCACTCGGCCGCCCTGGTCCGGTCGGTGCCGCGGTCCGGCGACCAGCTGCAGCCCGACCCGGACGGCGTCCTGCGCCTGCGCTTCGTGGCCTCGCCCCCGGTCGCGGACAATCCCGCGGCGGCCCTGCCCGCAAATCCCGTCACGGACACGATCACGGTGGCGCTGCCGATCAGCTTCCTGCGCCTGTCGCGCCTGTCCGCGATCCAGGTCGAGGGCGGCGACCGCGTGATCACCCTGACCCGCTGAAGGCTTGCGCAAACGCCCGCGCCGCGCTAGTCCGCAGCGGTCGGAGGCGTGGCAGAGTGGTTAAATGCACCGGTCTTGAAAACCGACGTGGGTGAAAGTCCACCGTGGGTTCGAATCCCACCGCCTCCGCCACGGCCACGTTGCCAGATGTGGTTATGAGTTGAAAATATCCAGCAAATACAACAATACCAGCAAGCGGGCCGTGAAAGCCCGTTGCTTTGCGTGGCGGGCAGAGAGTAAAAAAATGGCGGGCTGGATGGCGGGCTGAAGGTTTTTGACGATGGCCAAGAGCAAACTGACTGCGCTGAACGTGAAGCGCGCGCAGCATGACGGCAGAGCCGGTCATCGGATGATGGCGGTGGGTGGCGATCACAAGGGGCTGTATCTTCAGGTCACCGCACGCCATTCAAAATCTTGGATTTTGCGGATTGTGGTGAACGGGAAGCGGCGCGAAATCGGCCTGGGCGCATTCCCTGAAATCGGTCTAGCCGACGCACAGGAACTAGCAATTACGCAACGCAATGAGATTAAACGTGCAGCGAAGGACGGTCGCGATCCAGTGGCAGAACGGCATGCGCAGAAAGTTGCAGCACGCGCCGAACGTATCGCTACCAATGCGCCAAAGCTGATGACTTTTGCCGATGCGGTCAAAGCTTTCTGCCATCGTGACGCGGGTCAATTGGACGGGTTGTCGAACGCCAAGCACCGTGCGCAATGGGAATCCACGCTGATGGTCTATGCGGTGGGCGAAATCGACGCAGGTCGCAAGTCGCCGCGCAACCGCGAGAACCCCAAAGGCATAGGCGCGGACGGTATTGGCGCAATCGCTGTGGCCGATCTTACGAAGCACGACATTGCGCGCATCTTGGAACCGATCTGGCACGAAATTCCCGAAACTGCCCGTCGCGTTCGTTCGCGCATTGAAGCCGTTATTCGGTGGGCAGACGGCAAAGAGGGGCGCGACCGTGCCAACCCGGCTCAATGGTCCGACCTTAAGCACCACGGCAATCTCACTGTGCGGCGCGGACAAAAGCAGAAAGCATTGGCTGCACAGAAGTCGCATCACCCTGCCCTGCACTTTTACGATGCGCCCGAATGGTTTGCCGATCTGAAGCGCCGACCAAGCGTCAGTGCGCGCGCCCTGCAATTCGTTGTGCTGACGGCATGTCGGTCGCAAGAGGTTCGCGGCGCGCGGTGGTCGGAACTTTCCGACTTGGATGGTCGAAATCCCATTTGGACCGTGCCGGGTGATCGAATGAAGATGGGTCAGCCCCATCGCGTACCGTTGTCCCGCCAAGCCGTCGCGATGATCAAAGCAATGCCGCGCCACTTGGGCAGCGATTTCGTATTCGTTGCCCCGCGCGGTGGGCCACTTGGCGATATGGCCCTATCCAAGATGATGAAAGATCAAAGCGCGGCGCGTCAGGCAGCGTGCGGGGCGGGTTGGATCGACAAAGCCAATGGTCGGGTCGCAACCCCGCACGGGCTTCGATCCACCTTCAGGACGTGGGTTCAAGAGGATACAGAGTTCCCGCGTGAAGTCGCCGAATCTGCCTTGGCTCACTTGTCCGGTGATGCCGTCGAACGCGCCTATGCACGCGGCGATGCGCTGGCCCGACGCCGAGACATGATGCAGGCGTGGGCCGATTACCTGACCGGGGCACAAGCCGCAAAGCAGGCAGGGGAATGACCGACCTTGCAGCGCTGGGAAAAGAACTGGACGCTGTGAAGGCAGCGGAACGGGGGGATTGGAACCCTCTTGCCGACTTGGTGCAAGCCGGTGCGTCGATGGGTGATGATACGCGCTTATTGATCGCAAACAAGCTTACAGGTGCGCACAAGGCGCGGCGCGGACCAAAGCACGATCAGGAAGCTGATAACCGCAATCAAGCCGTGTTCATTGAGTTCTTACGCTTACGATCAACAGGCGAATGCCCCTCGAATGAAACGGCTTATGCGACGATTGCAGTCGATGAAAATCGGACACCCGATGCAATACGCAAAGCGGTTGAATCTGGACGGGAAAGCTTTTCGCCAAGCTTACGTCACATTCTGGAAGAACGTTGGAAGCAATTACGCGAGAAATAGCATCCAAGTTATTCTTTTGCGCCAAGTGATAATGTGTGAATATTGGAGTGCAGAGCCAAATAGAAGGTAATGCACGAAATGATCAGCGAATTGTTCATGACTGATGTTCAAGTTGCAGCGCGATACAGCTTGAAATCACGGGAAGCTATCTGGAAATGGGTTCGCAATGGTGCATTTCCAAAGCCGATCAAACTTTCGCCCGGTTGTACAAGGTGGAAACTCAGCGAAATTGAAGCTTGGGAAGCACAAAAGAGCGCATCTTAGGTGTCATGGCGGAACTACTGTCCGTCATACGAGGCTGAATACACACGCTTATTTGGGACATGATAGAAGAACCTGCCACCATGCCCGCCAAACAGAAAGCCCTCGCCTGACTAATCAAGCGAGGGCGTCTAACCCGCTGCGGTCCGCAAAGCCCGAAGCTATTAGCAGATATATATTATCACTGGAATTGGTCAATAGGGATTGACGTAATTATTAGCCCCGATATTGTGGACGGGCCTGCGGGTATGTTGATCTGGGTGTTCAGGGTAAGCGGACGTCACTTTCTACCGTAAGGTAGTCTGCCGCGCCCACCCAATCACACCAGGGTGTGAGCCGATGGATTTCGGAAAGATCGGGGGCAGCCCGGTTGCGAGCCGATGGATTTCGGAAAGCCGGGGGGAAGCCCTGTGCTCACCTTGACGGGTGATTTGAACAAACCCTCGCATCAACATTTACGTACAGGACACCCTTTACAATGTCATATCCAATTCGCGCACTAATGCGCATTGATGACGCATGTCTAATCCATCACGCTCGACCATTCGCTAATCCCGCAATGATGCAACAATATGGGGTGGCCGAATCGTTTCTTGCCGCGCTTGGCGCGCTGCATGAACCGTGCAATTTCCGTTTCATACATGACCAGAATAAACAGGTTCCGGCGATCAAACGTCGGGGAACGCTCGCACAGCACTGGAATGAAATATGCCAGTGGAACAATGCCGGTTACGGCATCTTCGTGACTGTGGCAGCGATGGACGGTAGCGGGTATGACGCCGCCGGAATGCCGATCAAAGACGAGAACGGCAAGACCCGGTTCGGTGACTTGCTGGAAAACGTCGCGGCGATCCGCGCTCATTACGTTGACTTGGACAGCTTGTCAGCAATGCAAGATTTGCAGCGCGCATCTGGTCATATGCCGCCGCCGCAGTTCTTCGTGCAATCAAGCCCAAAGAAGGCGCACGTTTATTGGGTGCTGTCGGAACGTTACCGTAACAACGAATGGTTCAGCACGCATCAGGCGAAGCTGGCACAGCTTTACATCGGCGATCATCGCATCACTGATCCGACGCGGGTTCTTCGTTTGGCCGGGACGTACCACTTGAAAGGCGCGCCGCACCTTGTCACCTGTCATAGCTTGCCGGGTTGGGGCATCCTGACGCAGCCAATGGCGCTATCTGCTTCGTTGGCAGGGGTGAACGTAATCGCGCACAGCACTGGCACGCGGAAAGTTTTGGGCGACCCCGACCTTGCCGCGCCGTCTCTCGAATGGATCGACTTTGCGTTTCGGACCGCTGATCCGAACGCGATGGATCGGGCCGAATGGATCGCGTTTACAGCCGCGATCAAGCAAGCGATGTGGACGTACGTCAGCCCTGATGAAGCTTATCAACGGTGGTCCGATTGGTGCGCACGCTATGCGGCGAACGATGCTGGCGAGAACCTGAAGCAATGGAATGACCTTCAGGAAACGCAAGTTGGTTGGCGCACCATTGAGCGTCAGTTTCCGCAGATCGCGGCCTATCGGACGCTTGGGGTTCCGCAGCAACGGGCGGCGTCGATACCCATGCCAGCCGGTGACAATGCGCCCGCTTCAGACGGTAATGTCGCGACTCAATATGGCGATATTCTAACGGGTGAAGAACAAGCTGAATGGTTCAAAGGTGATGTTCTAATTTCGAGCGAAAATAGAATTCTGTGCGCAGACAATGTTTCACGCGAAGCTGGTTCGTACAACAGTTACCGTGGCGGAAAAATATTTATATTGGACGCTTTCGGAAAGACGACTGACGAGGCTTGGAAGGCAGTCACGCGCGGTCGGGCTTTCAACGTGCGAAAGGTGCAGTTTACATGCTTTCGTCCTGCCCTCAAACCGCGAGCTATCATTACTGACGAACTTAAACGTGAATACGTTAATACTTATCTTCCAGCTACCATCCAAAAGCGCGCGGGAGATGCGTCACTATTTGAGCGCCATATGCAGATCATCCTTCCAGATGATACCGATAGAAATCTGCTTCTAGACTACATGGCTCATAACATAAAATTCCCTGGAACTAAAATTGCATGGGCACCAGTTCTGCAAAGCGCGGAAGGCGTTGGAAAGGGCGCAATCAAGCGTGTAATGCGTCATGCCATCGGTGGAATGTATTTTTACGAACCCAAAGCGAAAGAGTTGGCCGAAAGCGGTGCAAAATTCAATGGCTGGATGGAAAACAAGCTGTTTTTTCTGGTCGATGAAGTAAAGACTGATGATCGGCGGGAAATGGTTGAGACGCTTAAACCTTTCATAACTGAAACAACGTTGGAGGTTCAGGGTAAAGGACGTGATCAAAGAATGGGAGATACGCCCGGAAACTGGCTGTTTTTTACTAACCACAAAGACGCTGTTCCGATTACAAAAAATGGACGGCGCTTTGCTATCTTTTATTCCGCGCTTCAAACCGTTGAAGCTATTCTTGCTGCCGGGTTGAATGATGCGTACTTCAACCGGCTTTATTCGTGGTTGGATCGTGAAGGAGGTTGCGAGATCGTGGCGCATTGGCTGATGCAAAGGCCGATCCAACGCGGTAAGTTGCCGAGCCGCGCACCTTTGACGGCCAGCACTGATGAAGCTCTTGAAGAATCTAAGGGCTGGCTTGAACAGTTCATTGCTGAAACAGCGGATGGAGGCGAGTACGGCTTTCGCGGTGGATGGGTGAGTTCTAAGATGCTGGCTGCAGCATTGGCGAAAGACAAACGTAGAGTTGCCTCTAAAACGCTTGCGCGGGCGCTGGAGGCGGCGGGGTATCACAAGATTGGACGGGTTCAAGGATCAGGGGTTCCAGACGCTGATACCAGAACCTACGCGTGGCATCGGAATAGATCGGCAAGCTTGCAAAATTACGTGCCAGACCAATTTCTCAATCGCTGACTGTCAATGGCCCCAAGTTCGCTTGGGGCCGTTTCTTTAGGCTGAACCCAGATCGGACCAGCAGAACCTTGATAGACAACCTTGATCGAAAAAATAAGTAACTGGAATAATTATAATAAACCCAGATAACCCAGATAACCCAGAAACCTTGAACATCCCACTGTGGGGCAGGACGGTGGCAGGTCACACACACCCATATTCCTTTATATCTCTATATACACTTTATCTAGGTTATCTGGGTTATCTGGGTTCTACGCAATGAAAACAAACACTTAGAAAATTCTATCTGGGTTATCTATCAAGGTTCTGAAGAGCGATCAGGGTTTTAGACATACCCATACCTATACACATACCTATAGAGCGTCGAACCGCTAGGCCGTCCGACTGCATGGCTCCATTGAGAACTTACGGGGCGGACAGATCGTCCGATATACCTCGTTGTGATGGCTGTCAGAATCTTCAGATGCTGAAATAGCCCACCAAATTACCCGCCAGTACCGCGCAGGGGATACGTAACCAGTACCGCTAGGTCGTTGGGATGACGACCGTCACCGTGACCGTGACCGTGACCTTTAGATTGGAGTTCAGGTGGAGATAGGTCAGTAAAGCAAGGCAGAGCTGACCATCACCAAAAGAACAATAAAAACAATGGTATAGTTGCCAATGAGGTCTTGACGATGGGTGGATGAACGCTATCTTTGAAGCAACCCCCTCCCCCCCCCC
>TARA_R110001606_G_scaffold98336_1_pt1 | contig 10769 bp, 6 predicted proteins | sample TARA_R110001606 | Tara Oceans TARA_R110001606 (sample SAMEA4398315) | marine metagenome | biome: Polar Biome; feature: [SRF] surface water layer (ENVO:00010504); material: water (ENVO:00002006), including particulate matter (ENVO:01000060) such as... | depth 5 m
TGGTCCTACTTAAAAAATTAAGGAAAAGATCATGGCAGAAGCGATGCAGGGAGCTGCGGCACCCTTACAGTCCCCTGAGCAGATGACCCCAGAAAACCTTGCCGCATTCGAGCGGATGAGGCAGGAAATGCCTGTTTCAGAGTTTAACTCTGAGGTGTTGAGTTCCGCAGCAGAAGCGGACCCTATGGCGGTCGCTGAATTTAAGTCGGAACTACGCGATCTCAACCTCCCCCCTGCGCTTTTAGACTCACTTAATCAGGTAGTTGATGCCATTCTGGAAGCCCCAGAAAATTACGCAGCTTTGCGCCAACAGTTTTTAAGTGATGGTATTCCTGAAGATTTTCTTCCCCCGACCTTTGATCCCGAGTTCTTCGGCGCGTTAAACCTAGCCGTAGACGAGATACGAGAGACCTCTGGTAACCCCAGAATGGCCCCTCAGAACTTCGCTAAAGGCGGTATTGCGTCTCTTCGTCCAATAGCTGCGGCTATTGCAGAGCAAGGCCGTGGCGGGGACACAATGCTTGCCCACATTACGCCGTCAGAGGCGCGACTTTTAAAAAGTAGGGGCGGAGCAGGCACAATAAACCCTGTTACTGGACTTCCTGAGTTCGGATTCCTTTCAAAGGCATGGAAAAAAGTAAAAGGCGCCGTTAAAAAAGTCGGTAAAGCAGTTAAGAAGTTTGCTAAAAGTAAAGTAGGTAGGATCGTTACTACTTTGGCACTTGCCTTTGTCCTCGGACCTGCAGCAGCGGCCACCTTGGGCGTAAGCTCTACAGTAGGCGTAGCGGCTGTTTCTGGTTTTATAGGCAGCGCAGGCTCTACTTTGATTGCCGGTGGCAACCTAAAGGACGCACTAAAAGCAGGCGCTATTGGCGGCCTAGTAGGCGGTGCCGGAGCGGGTGTATTTGGTGGCGCGGAAGCCTTCAAAGCAGGCAGTTACACAGGCCCTACAACAATTGGAGGCCAGTTAGCCAAGGCAAAAGAAAGCGTTTTCGGCGCTCCACAGCAATCTCCTGTTACTGAATCCATTGACCTAGTAAATACTTCAAGCAGCGCTGCAGAATCTTTCCCTGCTACTCAGGGACCCTCACTTACCCGGACTCCAATTCAAAGCGGAGTGGCTTCTTTGGACAAGGCGGCAATTGATCAAGCTTCACTGGCCGCAAGGCTCAAAGAAATGGGGGTTTCAGCCGGTGAGACAAGCAGCCAAGTGGCCACCATAGAAACGCCGGGCCTTATGCGAAGTGTCTACGACACCCTTGTCCCGAATGACGTAGGCATAGGCGAAGGCCTGAGAAACATTGCGACTAATCTTTCCCCTGCAGCGCGAAAAGCGGCCGGAGCAGAAAGTTTTCTAGGCCAATATGGCCCTCTACTGGCGACTGGGGCAGGGATTATGGCTGCAACGGGCGGTTTTGATCAACAGCCTGCAACAGTACCTGCCGGTTTTGAAGAAATGGCAGCAGGGCAAAGCGGCGGCGCAAGACTGCTTTCAGAACAGCCCGAGAAGTACGGTTTAGATTTTGGCGGTGTTCGCACAAGCTATGCTTACGACCCCTACCAGTACATGTATGCGCCCCCTCCGCCTCCTCCAACATACGCTAATCCGATGACAGCGGCAGACGGTGGGTCGGCGGAATATCCACGTAAAAATGGCCATATTAGTGGCCCCGGCACTGGCACTTCAGACGACATACCTGCGATGTTGAGCGATGGTGAATTTGTGTTCACAGCCAAGGCAGTAAGAAACATGGGCGACGGATCAAGGCGCAAAGGCGCTAAGCGTATGTACGCTTTAATGAAGAAACTTGAGGGAGGCCGCTCCAATGGCTGATGATATTACCTACACCGGCTCGATAGTTCGAGAGGCTCCCGAAATTGAGGCCTACAAACTAGGCCTCATTGAGAAAGCTAATAAGCTCTACAATACGCCGATGGTCCTTCCTGCAATAGAAGCAGCGGGCCTGTCGCAGAGCCAAATTCAAGCTACAGACCTTGCAAAGCAGGGAATTGGCGCGTATGAGCCATATATTCAAGGAGCCTCTCAAGCCGTCACGCAGGGGATGGACCTCACTTCGCAAGGTGCCAGAGCCGCCGGTGCTATAAACGTTACTCCGCAGTTCCAGTCGGCTCAAAACATCCTTGGTCAAGGAATCAATGTTACTGACCAGTTAGGTGGCTACTCTGAATTGGCCGGAGCAGGTATTCAGGACGTTGGGGCAGGCACAGGCCGCGTTGCGAGAGCAGGCGACCTTGCCGGAGGCTATTTACAGGGCGATGTACGTCAATCTTTAGGCACTTTAAACGCTGCAGAGCAGGCTGCGATGGCGGCAAGGCCTTCCGATTTCGGCGTTTCGGCTGAAATACTTGGAGGGGCAAGGCAGATTGCCGGTGGAGCTGCTCAGAGCTATGATCCGGGTTCTTTTTATGGGTTTATGAACCCATATCAAGAGGCAGTTACACAAAATAGCCTTCAGGAAATGCGCCGTCAGGCGAGCATCGCGGAACAAGGACAGGCCGCTCAAGCAATTGGCGCAGGTGCTTTTGGCGGCACTCGTGAGGGTGTTCAACGTGCTGAATTTGAGCGCGGTGTTCAGGACCTGATGGGTCAGAAAATCATGCAGGATTACGCCCAGAACTACGGGCAAGCGCAAAATGCGGCGATGAACGCCTTTGAGGCGCAGCAAGGCAGGCAGTTACAGGTGGGTGGATTTGAAGCAAATGCTGCAAATCAACTGGCTAACCTTCAACAGACGCAAGTCCAACAAGCACTACAGCAAAGTGGTGCTCTACAGGGAATTGGCGGTTTATATGGGCAGCAGGCCCTACAGCAGGCTCAGATCGGCCAATCAGGCGTTGGTTTAGTGGGCCAACTTGGGTCTCAGCAAGCTAATTTAGGCCTATTACCTGCTCAAATAGCGGCCCAACAGGCAAATATCGCAGGTCAACGCGCGGGCCTATATGGGTCTCTTGGCCAAGGTATCGGTTCCCTAGCTGCTCAACAAGCGGGTGTAGACCTCCAGAAAGCAAGCACTTTAGGCTCGTTAGGTGGTCAAATAGGCTCGTTAGGCGGTCAAATGGGTGCGCTTGGACAGGCAACTCAACAACTGGGTGCTGCAGACGTAAGCATGCTTAGTGATCTTGGTGCGATTGAACAGCAAAATGCACAGGCTCAACTAGACGCTATGCGCGCGACAGAAATGCAAGAAACAATGGCTCCTTATCAGCAGTTGGGCTTTGTTTCTGACATCTTCCGTGGCGCCCCAACTACGCAAATGGCTTTGACCTCTGAAACAAGCCCTAGCGCAGGACCTCTGCAAACCGCAGTTGGACTTGGGGTGGGCGCAGTGTCAACGGCAGCCGGTGCATCAAGAGCAGGATTATTCTAAGGTGGGTGACATGAAAAATAGTATTCAAATGGTTGACGAGGATCAGGTCGAAAATGTTGGCATAATGTCAGGGTTTATGGACGACCTAGAAGGCCTCCTTGAAGAATTGTCTGCCGAAGAAATGGAAGGAATGAAAGAGGGCGACGAGGCCGATATGGCCCGCACTATGGAGCGCTCACCGGACTCTCCTGAGATTTTGATGAATAACCTACGCGGCGACATGCGTTCTATAGACGCTAGACGCGAGGAATTATCGGATCTGGTCGGTTTCCGCGAAGCTGAAGAAACGCCTGAGGGTGTTCTTGCGTTATTACAGCCTATTCTTGGCCAACAAGCTGAGCCTATGATGCCTCCTCAGGGAATGCCCGCTATGATGCCCCCGCAGGGAATGCCTCCACAAGGAATGCCACCTATGATGCCTCCTCAGGGAATGCCACCACAACAATTAGCTGCAGGTGGTCCTGTGGGCTACGCCGACGGCGGTTCTACTTTGTCTCAGGAGCAAGCAGACGCGCAAGCCCGAGCAGACGCACAGATTCTGCAAGGCCTCATGGGGAGAGAAGCTCAAGCGGCTGCGGAAGCCCGAGCCGCACAGACGCCCGAATATCAGCAAGCTATGATCGACGCGCAAGCCCAAACAGAGGCACAGGCTATGGCAGGCCTTCTTGGGAGAGAAGCTCAAGCGGCTGCGGAAGCCCGAGCCGCACAGACGCCCGAATATCAGCAAGCTATGATCGACGCGCAAGCCCAAGCAGATGCACAATACCGAGCCGCACGAGGTATCCCTGCCCAAGGTATCCCTGAGCAGATGCCTATTTCCCCTGATGACGCTGCGATACGTGACCTTTTGCTGCAGCAAGGCCAACAGGTTGCGCCACCAGTGGCAGGCCCTGCAACAGGAGGAATTGGTTCTCTTGCACCAACCGAGGCCCCTGTTAATGGAATTAATGACGGCGCTATAATGCGAAGAATGCAGGAAGAGCAGCGCCGTAGGATGGAAGAGCAGCAGCGCCGTAGGATGGAGGCAGAGGAGCAGCAGCGCCGTATGATGGAAGAGCAGCAGCGCCGTATTATGGAAGAGCGTCGGCCTATGCCTCCTTATGATCCGCGCACTGGGGGCATAGGGACACCTATTGATGACCTGCCTCAACTGCCCCCTACTGATATCGGGTATGACCCTAGGCCTCCAATGGATGACAGAATGCCTATGCCTATGCCTCCAATGGATGACAGAATGCCTATGCCTATGCCTGTAGGGACGCCCGTGGACCAACGGCCTATGTTCATGCCTCAAGGCATGCCTCAAGGCATGCCGCCTCCCGATTCGGGGGTGGGGGCATTGTTTGCCCCCACAAATGCGCCGATGTTCATGGCTGACGGAGGCATGGTCCAACATTTTCAAGACGGTAGCGACGCGGCGGGCGTTACCCCTTCTGGAACTTACTCGCCCGAGATAATTGCCGAAGCCCTTAGGCGTATGGGAGGTTCTTCCGTGCCCACGATCCAAGAGGGAATGGAACGCAATTTACCTATGTACCAAGAGCTATTAGGCTCTGACCCAAGCAACACGCAGGCTCAAATGCTGTTTGACATTGGTCAGGCGGCGCTCGGCTATGCCGGTAATGTCGGTCCTGACGGGCAACCCCTTCGTGGTTCTGCTGCGGCAAGACTGGCAGGCGCTACGCGAGAATTACCCGGCCGTATCGGCGCACGTGCAGCAGCAATGGACCAAGAGAAGCAGGGCATAAGATTAGCGGCCCTGCAGGCTTCTCAGGCTGAACGAGCCGCTGCACTAAAGGCTCAAGGTGAGCGGTTTGATACGCTGACCCCTGCAGAGGTTGCGGCTGCAGAACTTGACCCCGTCTATACGTGGCAGCGTAATGCTCTGACGGGAGAGCTAAAGACCCTTGGCTCACGGCCCAGAGTACCCGACAACGTGACGGTGACCTCCGGCGAAACGTATGCCGAAAACGTGGCAAAACTCAGTGCCCAAGGTGACGGGGAGTTAGTCCAAAACGCAGGTGCCGCAACTAACAACATTGCAAAGCTAGACGAAGCCCTTAGGGTTATTGACAGCGGTGATGTAAACCTTGGAATTGGCTCTGAAATAGCGACTAACTTTGATAGGGTTAAGGCCCAGTTCTTAGGGGATTCTGAGGCTCAAAGAAGGGCGTCAACGGATCAATACTTAGATGCGTTGCTAGGATCGGACGTGTTTACTGCAATAAGCAGTTTAGGCATTGGAGCCAGAGGCTTGGATACTCCTGCAGAAAGAGAATTCTTGAGGCAGGTTCTAACAGGCACAAGAGCGCTTGATCAAAGCGCGTTAAGACGTATTACCGAATTAAGGCGTCAACGTGAAGTTAATGTTATTAACGAATATAACAACCGAGTTGACTTAGGCGAGCTAGATGCCTTCTTTGATGCGTCTAACAAGGTAAAACGTAAGTTTCAGGTTCCCGCCCTCCCGTCGTTTACCTCCACGGTTTCAGAAAATGAGACCGCTGAAGAAGCCTTAGCAAGAAGGCGTAAAGAAGCAGGAGACGGTTAAAAATGGCTGAGCCAAACAGCACCGAAGGTACTGGTTTCGATTTTGACATGTCGTCTTTGTCGGATGTTGACCAACAAGCGTATGCCGCCGGTGACTGGGACGGCATGTCGATGCGTGGTCTGGAAATCGTTACTAACGACCGACCGCCGGGTCTTACAGAAAGAATAGTCGACAACGCCGGTAAGGCCGTTGGAGTAGTCACCGAAGTCGGCCGAGATATTTATGACTGGACTCGAGGAGCTAAAGTTAGCTACCCAAACCTGCCTATTTTAGGTCAAGGCATAGGCGTAAATACGCTTAACCTACCTCCTGAAAAAGCCGCCCGTCTCATGACCCTTGTCGGAACCACTCTTGATCCTGACCGACTTGCTGAAGGCATAGTGGACATTATTCCAAACGCCACTACATCAAAAGATGAGTTCGGCAATGTAATCGCTAATGTCCCCGTCAAAAACGACAAAGGCGAAATGCTTGGGTATAAAAACTTCTACCCCAACCCCAGAGGCCTAGATATACCCACCGCAACTCAGTTAGCGGGAGCCACTGCGGCGTTGCCTGTGGTTGAGGCAGGAATTACAGCACTAGGGGTTCCTAATTTAATGGGTGCTCCGGTTATAGCTGCTGCAGGAGTAGAGGCCGCCGGAACAGAAGTAGCCTCGGCGCTTTCAGCAGGAGACGATGTTTCCCTACGCCCAATAGTTGAAGGCACTGGGTACGGCGCCGCATTCTACGGACTGGGACGGTTGCTCATAGGTCTAGGCGGGAAAATAGGCGACATGTTCCGCAAGTCCCCCGCTACCGTGGTGGATAAAAACGCCAAGCTTCAGCCTGAGGCCATTGCATATCTCAAGAGCGTAGGAATTGACCCTGACGAAGTGCAGGTGTCTGTTTACGCGGACCTCGAAAGAGCATTGCGCGAAGGGGCTATCCCAGAAGAGGCGTTGGCCAAGATGACCGCGCAGGGATTGCCTGTTCCTGTCCCATTGACCACGGGCCAGATTACGGGTGACGCTGAGCAGCAGCTATTTGAAGACTTAGCGGCCAAGGGCGTTTATGGTGAAAAGGCCAAAGAGATAATCCGAGCGCAGTTTGATGCTCAACAGGCGGCGATTAAGTCAAACATTGAAGAGACGCAGAGAATCATTGCTCGTGGCGGCCCTAATGTTGCCCGCACTGAAGGAGGCCAAGCGGCACAAGAAGCCTTGGTTAACCTGCGTAAAGCGGCTAAAGACAACGCGGATTTCAAATACCAAGAAGCGCGTAGTGCCGGAGCGGCTTACCTTGATCCGCTAACAGCGGCAAGTTTTGGCGAAGAGATATTAGAAAACTTAAGTAAAGATTTCAACCGCCGGTCTGCCCCTGACACGTTGGCTATAATTGACGAGCTAGACGAGGCGCTTAATTTAGGTGTATCGCTTGACGAGATACAGGCGATTAGGACCCAACTGAGCAACCAAGCTCGGAATGTAGGTTCTGAAGGTGCCGCAGCGTCAAAAGCAGTCCAGATGCTCGACCAAAAGCTCTACGATATGGCAGAGCACAACCTGTTCTACGGCAACAATGAAGCCGTGGGCCTGTGGTCCACGGCAATAAAGAATTATCGCCAGTACAAGAACACTTGGGATAGTAAGGGCGGCATTCTAAATAAGCTCACTAAACAGGATGTAATGGATGGGCCAGTAGTGTTAGGCGTAGCCCCTGAAGCGGCAGCTAAAGCTATACTAGGTTCTTCTTTTAGCGGCCTGATTAGTCGTCCTGAAACTATTCGCACGCTTAGAACTTTGAAAGAGCAGCTTCCTGAAGTAGAGTGGAACATGCTCCGTCAAGAGGCGTTTATGCAAATATCTGACGGCATTGTCTCTAATGCCACAGGTAGGGCATCTAACGCATTCTCTAAAGAGTGGAGAAATGCACGCCAAAGAAACCCAATGCTGCTGACCACCCTTTTCACGCCGGACGAAATGGTGTTGATGAATAATCTTGCTGACACGACGGCTCGGGTGGTACGAACAGAGAAAAACACCTCTAACAGCGGCGCGGCAATAGGTAGTTTGCTTGGCAGGATTTTCAGAGGAATGGGAAACACCAATGTCGGAAACGCAGCGGCCGAGTGGTTCCTTGTCAACGGAGCTGTTCGATCTTACGGCGCAGCTAGGGTAATGCAAGCGGTAGAGGGTGTGGCGGGACAAAGAGGAAGAGGCGGGCTTAACAACTTAATCCTTGGTGGCAGCACTGGTTTTGGCTCTACTCCCTCGACGGAAGTCCCAATCGAAGAGCCTGCCGCACCACCTCAGGCTCGAGTCATGCCTAGCGCACCACAGACACGTGGCGTGCCGGGCCTTGGTTCAGAGCAACCGGCTCCCGCTGCACCTGCCGTGGCCCAAGGACCAACGGACGTGGGCAGCAGGGAAATGCTAGATCAACTATTCCCCTTTGGCTAAGGACTCGTGGAACTCGTCAACTCGGCGCATCCACATGTCCTTATACCCCTGAAACTCGCGGCCTGCGGTGGAGAACTCCGCAGTGCTGCCGTCTGATCGAACCGCCATCAACACAACCGCATTGTCTATCTTAGTGCCATGCATTTCATCGTGCGCTAAAGCGTACGCCGCCAACTGGCAGAAGTAATCCTCGATCCACTGGCGCTTCTTTGGTTTGTTGCTTTGCTTAAAGTCAATGATGGCAGGCTTGTCTCGGTAGACGCCGACAAGGTCAGTCGTCCCCGCGTACTTTTCAGGATAAAACAGCGACACCTCACTGCCCCAGATTTCATTGACGTTCTGAAAATAGGTGTTGATGATCTTATAGCCAAGCTCATAGCCCTTGCACATCTCCCAGTTCGTCGGACGGGGCAGGTCTCGATACGCGACCATTCGTTCTATGACCTCGTGCAGATACGTGCCGACCAATGCCGCTTCGTTCTTAATACGGTCCGCTTCCACTTCACCTACGCGCGCGACCCACGCATCAAGGCCCCCTTTATCTGCTTTAGTGGCGGACAGAATAGTCGTCACGCTTGGCAGCTTCTGCTCGCCGTAGATGTACCTGCGGCCCTCGGGCAGGTCTTGGCGTTGCAGTGAGATATACTTAAATTTCTTTCGCAGCGGGATTAAATCAACCAATCTTTTAGCTCCTCGCCAAGCACTTCGTTGGCTATGTCAATTTTGGAACGCAGGGCTTTGACTATTTTCTCGTCAACCGTGCCCGGCACCATCAAGTCCACGTAGGTAACCGACTTAGTCTGACCGATTCGATGCGCGCGGTCCTCGCTTTGCAAACGTACCTCGAGGTCAAAGTTGTTACTAAAGTACACAACTGTGCTCGCTGCTGTGAGCGTAAGTCCGTATCCGCCGGTCCTTGGGTTGCCGACAAAGAACCTAAGCTCGCTGTCGGGGTCTTGGAATTCCCGGACCACGCGCCTGCGCTCCTCGTCATCGGTGTCACCGTAGTAAGTGCCGACGGCATTCATGCCGTATTCTTTTGATAGGGCAAGCTTGATGGCTTCGATATCATGGCGGTAGTTCGCCCAAATGATAACCTTGTCAGACGTTTCTTCGATCACGGACATCATCTCGGCGACTCTGTTCGTTGGGATGTTAATCTCTGTCCCATCGTCGAGCTTGCTGTGTCCGCAGGTGATCTGATGCAGCCTCATCAACTGAGTCAGGGCGTTGACTGTCGTCGTCATGCCTTGGTCAAAGAGGGCCAAGGCAAGCGTGGACATTTCGTTGTAGGCCTTGCGCTGCTCTTTTGTCAGCTCCACTTCGCGCTTGATAAATACTTTCGGAGGTAAATCTAAACACTCTTCTTTGGTGATGCGATAGGCAAATCTATCAAGCTTTTCTTTCAGCTCGTCAAGCTTGCGATAGCCCACTATCTTCTTAAAGCTGTGGCTGCCCATATGCTTCTCGACGAGAATCGCGTAGCGTGCTCGAAAAGAATAGAAGCTCGGCGCGTCAAGGCATTCCTCTGACAAGAAGGCACACTGCTGATACAGGTCCATCGGGCTGCGCGTCACAGGCGAGCCTGTCATGATCCGTCTATAGATGGCCTGCTCGCCCACCTTCAGGACGTTCTTTGCACGCTTAGCCGTCGGCGTTTTGATCGTAGTGCTCTCGTCGATGGACATAAAACACTTGGTATACATTGCAAAACGCTTGGCATATTCAAAGCCTTTTGTCGTAGACAGGGCCTCCACGTTCATCACAAGTATCTTTAAATCCTCTGTGACTTCCCACAAGTTTTCAAGCTCTTCCCTTTCTGCTTTGCGCGGATTAGGTGTCCACAGGGCTGTGCGATGGACCACATGATCAGGTAAATGCTTGGGCAGTTCTTCATCCACCCAGTTACGATAGACACCCTTCGGCGCTATAATAAGTGCCGAATTTATTTTGCCCACGTCGTAAAGCATAGCCAAATTGTTGATGACCATGAATGATTTACCAGTACCCATGTCAGCAAAAAGCGCTGCTACAGGTCTTTTCCAGAACTGTTCCAGATATTTTTTTTGATGCTCAAACGGTTGATTTTTAAACCGATAGCGATCAATCCACAAGTTTTCCACAGGTATTCTCCTTTCTAGGTTTGCTTTTCGGTTGACACCGATAGGCACACGCAGTGTATCATAGCGACTCGCATTTGCGAAACAACCAGAAAGGAGAATGAAAAGTGGCAAAAGTTTTTGTAGTTTCTGAGACCCAGAAACATAATATTATTCCTGCAGCAGATTTCGGTGACATCGAAATTGTGCTGCCGCCAAACCAAGCGCAGGTTATTTTCTCGTCCGGTCCGACTGTTCAAAGAGTCAAGCGGGCGCTAGAAGATTTCTG
>TARA_R110001606_G_scaffold77666_4_pt1 | contig 10764 bp, 27 predicted proteins | sample TARA_R110001606 | Tara Oceans TARA_R110001606 (sample SAMEA4398315) | marine metagenome | biome: Polar Biome; feature: [SRF] surface water layer (ENVO:00010504); material: water (ENVO:00002006), including particulate matter (ENVO:01000060) such as... | depth 5 m
CATTATTACTATTGATAGATTAGACTCAAATGGAGAACAAGTTGTCAACTCATTCACTCCCGTTATAGACCCAAAAGCATTTCAAAGAGTATATCAAATAAATCCAAAAGGAGAGCAAAAACTAAGACTTAACGGAAGGTCAAAACTAAGTCTTACTTTAGCACCAAATTCAAGAACGCTATTTGAATTTTATTATAAAAATCTAAGCGTACAAGATGCCTTAACTGATGTGGTTACACCTCTTGAAACTGATGAAGGTTTTACACGAGATAACTCAAAACAAAAAGACTTTACTCCAAAAGTTGTTTTAGAATTGGATTACGAAAACCCTAAAGTAGAAAAAGAGCAAGTAGATTTTTTGAAAAAGGCATTTAATATAAAAATTGGAGGAAAAGAAAATAAAAAATTAAACATAATTATTCCTATAATATTAGGAGTAGTCGCATTAAGAATGGCAAAATGAGTTTAACACAACAAACAAACATATCAGATAAAGGGATTAGTCTTGAAGAATTGCAAGCACAAAAATCTCCAACACAATTTTCGGGTTCTGCAAGTTCCATTGGCGATAATAGTCTTGTTTTGTTTACGGAAAGTGGTCAAAACGGAGAAGTGGAAGCATCAACTAGCATACCACTTGCTGATTTGGGTACGAAAAAAATAAAATTGATAGTAGGCTCTAAGGAATACTTTGCTACTAATAATATTACTTTTCAATTAGAAGCTGCTCAAACGGGAACTATGTCAGTAATTTTATATAAAAGTCAAGATGTAACTCCCTTAACCTCTACTAGCAACACTTTAGTCTTTAGCTTGGTACAACAAGTTTCTTTTACTTATTCTTCTGCCGATGTGCTACAAACCCTTTCAGAGCCATTTGTTTATGTTGAAGAAGCAACGGGTATATATGTATATACTTTGGCTTTTGTAAATAAAACGGGTGGCACAATAGGACTCACCTACTTTAACGCTAATTTATTTTAATATGGGATTACAAACACAAATAACATCGAATGATGGAATTAACAATCAGATTGCAAGTAGCTTTCAGAATGTTTTTCAAATGTCGGGAGGTCAAACTACCGATGTTGCTGATGATGAGTACCTATTTGTTAGAGAGGGGGGTCAAATGTTAGCGGATGATGGAACAATAGGATGGGGTGCTTTTGCTTCACAATTCAAACAATTTATTGGAGATGGTCAAACTTATGTTAAAGGCATATCTTTTGTTTTTCAGTCAAATGCAGCAATAAGTAGTGGTACTTGTTCTCTTTCGCTTATGCAATTAGATACATCGGGTTCAAGTGCGGTTTGGACTAAGGTAAGTGGTATGACTGCATCATTTAATGCTTTTGGTAGCGGTAGTACAGAAGGTTTCGAAACATTTGTTCACATTCCAAGTTCTGCGGTTTTATTAGCGAACAATGTTCCATATACAATATGCTTTCAAAATGAAACGGGTAGTCCATTTAGAAGTGCTTTTTTAACTTGCACATACACTTGTTCATTCGGTAGAGAATCTTAAAATAAAATTATGTCAGTACAAATAAAACAAGGAGTTAGCGGTAATGTTGTGTATCAAGTAAGTGATGGAGCAAATGCGGGATGTATGTCTTGGATGGGTACTTTAGTGGCTCAATCAATAGAAAAGGGTTCTACCGATATGTATTTATTTCAACAAAATGGGGGTAATTTAGCAGAAGTTCCAATACCTTATACGGGTGCTTATGGTAATAACATAGCAAAACTGCCAATGTTTGATTCTTCAAGAACGAAGTTGGCAAAAGTTAGGGTAATGGTTTTTGGAAATTCGGGAGTAACGAACTCAATGGATGTAATACTTGTTAAAAATGGTGTGTCTGATGGAGATACAACTTATAGTTTTGGTGTTCAAGGTTCATTAATTACTTTTCCATTAAACAATGCTGCAAGTGATGTGGACATTTATTCTGCAAACATTAGCGAACTTATAGATTCAGATAATAACTATTCAATAATGCTAAGAAACAACAACGAAACCGCATTTAACACAACGGGGAGTGCCTATATAGTATTAACTATTTGGTTTGGAACAAATTAATTATGAGTGGAGATATAGTAAAGGAGATTTTTAAAAATGCTTTTAGGTCAAAAGAATACACTTTTTTTGAGAAGGGAAACCTTAACTTAAACATCATAGGTGTTAGAATGGGAAAAAAAGCAACTAACTCTTTTGATGACTACTTATATGTTGTGTATAAAGTTGATGGAAATTGGGAATATAGAGAATATAGGATAACAACCGATGCGGGTGCTTATTGGTTAAAAAACCCTATGAATAATAAGGGAACTGCAATATTAAAACCTAATCAATATAGAGGTGCTTGGAGCATTGGTAAACATCAAGGCAAATACTTATCTTTAGTCCAAAGTAAAGAGGTTGAGGTTTATAGGGATAATAATAAGGATATGATTTTAGATTATAGCGAAACAACCTTAGACAAAGGGTTTTTTGGCATAAACATACATAAGAGTAATCCAAACAAAGAAAGCTACAATGTAGACAAATGGAGTGCGGGATGTCAAGTATTTAAAAAAGCAGATGACTTTGATAGCTTTATGGACTTATGTGAAGCCGCAAGTTTTGAATGGAGTAATAGTTTTACTTATACTTTAATTGAGTCAAATGACATATAAAATTAAAAGATATACTTTAGCACAAGCTAAGAAATTAGGAGTAGTTGTAAAACCATCCAAATTAAAAACAAAGAAAATAGATGTTTTTAAAAATGGAAAAAAGGTTGCTTCGGTAGGTGCTTTGGGATATAACGATTATCCTACTTGGACTCAAAAGAAAGGTAAAGCGTATGCAGATGAAAGGAGAAGGTTGTATAAGATAAGGCATCAAAAAGATAGAACAAGAAAAGGCTCTGCGGGTTATTATGCAGATAAATTATTATGGTAATAAAATAAATTAAAAATGGATAAACCACTAAAAATAGTCCAAAGATGGGCAAGAACTATATCTACAAGAAATGTAGATAAAATGACAAACTTTTATTCTGAAAAAGCTATACTTTTAGCTACTTTTGACCCTTTTTTACAAGGAAAAAAAGAGATAAGAAACTATTTTGTTGATTTTTTAAACAAAGAAGGATTAAGGTGTGAGATAACCGAAAATGTTAATTTCATTGATAGGATGAGTGAATACGCTACTTGTAGTGGTCTTTATACTTTTACTTTTGAGGAAAGAGGAATTGATGTTGAGGTAGATGCTCGTTATACTTATGTTATATATAAGGGTCAAATTATAACTCACCATTCATCAATAGAACCCATAGAATAGTGGATTTAGACTACGGACAATTAATAGTAACAATAATAGGAGTTCTTGGAACTGCGGGTATTTGGCAATTTCTTTCGGCTAAAATAAAAGCGAAAGCAGATGCTAAAAGATACCATTATGAAAATAGTGATAGAGTGCAATATAGAGATGATTTGAAAGATAGAGTACAAAATTTAGAGAAATTGTTATCGGTATCTTCTGATGAAAAAGATGAATTAAGAGAGCAAGTATTAGATTTGTCTAAGGAGGTTAGTGCTTTAAGAATTAAAGTAGATTTTTTAGAGAAGGAAAATGAAATACTTAAAAGGAAATAATTATGATAAGTGAAATAACAAGTAAGATAGGTAATTTTGTAAATGAATTTAAGAATAGTTTAAAAATTAGGAAGTCATTGATAAAATTATGTGATGATATGCGTAAAGACAAAAAAGAAACCTATGCAAAGGGTGTGAAGTTGGGTGGAGGTGTTGCAAAAGATTTTTATGTTGTGGAAAGAGATTCCAATGGAAGGTTTGTAAAATGGAAAAGAAGATAATTATGAGTAGACATAAAGTAGATGGTCAGTATCAACAAGCGTATGACAAAGCTCCCGAAGATGTAAAACTAATTATATTAGATTTTATGAAACTACCTAAAGAACAAAGAACGGAGCAAGCCTTGTTATGGTATGTGTTGGGTCAGTCCACCGCACCATATAAGATGAGTAAAGCGGTAGCTAATTATAGTGATATAGTGCAAGGACAAAAAGAAAAGTGTGGTAATTGTCAATTTCAATATTTAAGAACGCACAACAACAAATATATATGCTCTCAAATGAGAGGGGAGATAATGCCAAGTGGTTGGTGTAAACTATGGGAAGGGTGATATTCTTGTTTATTCCACCTTTGATTAAAAGATATAGAAAAAAAAGGGCTATTAGACTAGGATTAGTTTATAAGCCTATTTTACCTAAAACGATGACTTGGATAGATAAAAAATTAAAAAAAGAAACAGATGGAAAAGTTAAAAATTAGATTAGGAGGTAGAAAAATTATGTTGGCAATTATATTGTTAATTATAGCTACTTTTATGGTGTTTTTAAATTATGCTGACTTTAATGGTTGGTCTGATTTTGTAAAGTGGATTTTAGGTATATATGTTGTAGGTAATGTAGGTGAGTATGCTACCAACAAAAAGAAAGAAAATGTGTGCTTATGCACAAAAGATATTATAGAAAAGTAATAACAATTAATAACAAAAATAAATTATGAATAGTATAGCAAGCGAAAGATTAACTCATTATGGAGATTTAACTGATAAAAACTCATTTCACACTTACGGGAGTGTTTATGATGAAATAATGCACGACAAGGTAGATGACAAGATTAGATTACTTGAAATTGGAGTAGGTAATTATGGTTCTATGAAGGCTTGGTTGGATGTATTTATAGATGGTAAAATAGTTGGTGTAGACAAAAACCTTCATAAAAACACTATGGTAGCAAGAGAATGTTTTGCTAACGAAAGGTGTACTCTTATTGAAGATGATGTTACCAATTTAAAATTTAAGGTTGATGGCAAGTTTGACTATATAATTGAAGATGGCTCTAATACTATTGAAGATATTGAAATATCTTTTAAAAAACTATTTCCTCAACTTAAAAAAGGAGGTTACTACATTATAGAGGATGTTAAAGACCATAGACAATGGATGCCAATAATACAAAAAGCCCTTGATGGTAAGGGTAGTTTTTATAATAAAATGTTAGATACCAATAGGGTGTTTGATGATATAATATATGTAATTAAAAAAAGATAGTAATGGAAGAAATGGGTGCAATTAACAATAAGGGTTTGTTTACTTTAGGCGGATTAGTAGCTATGGCTTTAATCACATCATTTAGTTTGAGAGCATATCGAGATTATTTAGAAATTAAGGAGTTAAAAAAACAATTAAAATAAAATTATGGCAAAGAAGATGAACGCATACTTTCAAAAGATGCTAAAAGCAAAAAAAAGCGGTGCAAAGTCGTTTACCCACAATGGGAATACTTATGTTCAAACCAAACTTAAAAGTGGTTTAGTAACTTATAAGAAAAAGTGAGAAGAGCGTGATAGCAACATTTTAGTAGTATGGTGCTGATGTATAACTGAATTATTAACAAATAAATAAGAAATTATGTTTGATATTAAAAATCAAGACACTTTTTTAGGTGGTCAAAATGTACACAATCTTATCATCATTGGTTTGCTTGCATATTGTTGCTTTGTGAAAAAATAGATAATGATTACAAAATTAAAATGGCTTTTATTGGTGTTTGTGTTAGGTCTTTTGGTCTATACACTTACACTTAAAGCCGAAATAACAAGTTTTAAAAAACAAGTTAAAAAATTTAAGTTTGAGCAAACCGAGTTTGTTATGGAAATTAACGAACAAGGATTTGTTATATCCGAACAAGAGCAAGTAATATTTAGTCAAAAGGATGCGATAGACTTGCAATTATTAGAGATAGACAGATTGAAAAAAGTAAACTCGCAAGTTAATGTGGTAACTCAAACACTTATTGATAGTGTTTTTATACCTTTTAACAACGATAGCGTAAAGAACTTTACCCTTACGGACAAATGGTATGGTTTAGGAGGTTTGGTTAAGAGCGAGGGTGTTATGTTAGATAGCATATACTTTAATAATGAGTTAAGCATTACTATTGGGTACAAAAAAGAGGGTTTGTTTAAAAAACCATCGCCAATAGTTGAGATAAAAAATAAAAATCCACATTCAAGGACTATCAGTATGCAAAACATTGTGATAGAAAATCCTACAAAGTGGTATGAGAAAAAAACATTTTTAATTGGTGTTGGTCTATTGGTCGGCATTATTATAGCTAAGTAAATGATAATACAAGGTACATTCGTTGACAAAGAAACATTTGAAGGAATACCATTTGGTAGTATAGTTCTTGCGAACAATCAAACAAAAGGAACGACTACCGATACAGATGGTAACTTTTCTATTGAAGTTCCATCAAGCAATACTCCAATTATATTCGCTTCGTTAGGTTATGGTCAAACTAACTTTGATAAAGCAAGTGATTTGAATTTTCAAACTACCGCAATATCAATGAAAAACACATCTATACCAAATGTTGTTGTTAAGGGTAAGAAATGGCTTCCTTATGCTATGTATGGTGGAGGTGGTCTTTTGTTAACTTTAGGATTGATAAAAAAGAATAAGACACTTGTATTCAATGGTGTGTTATTAGCGTTGGCATACACATCATATACGATGTATCAAAAATACAGATATAAATTAGGGAAATAGTGAACTATAAAAGAGCAGTATTAACAATAGCCACTTTAGGCTTTACTTATTTTATTTTAACCCGTGTTGGTTTTACTACTCAACAATGGGCGGTTTTGCGTAAACTAAATCCAAAAGCTAAAGCAAAATTAAAGAAGTTTATAAAGAGGGTTCAAGATGAGTTAGGCTATCAAGTTGTTTTAACAAGTGGTTACAGAACATTTGCAGAACAAGAATCTCTTTACAATAACGGAAAAACAACATCGCAAGCGGGAGATTCATTTCATAACTACGGAATGGCTATTGACATAAATGCAGTTAAGTTAGGAGCGTGGCTAAGGATGGGTTCAAGTAAATATTCTTGGGAAAATTCGGGGATAGTTGACATAGCAAAAGAAGAGGGTTTAAGATGGGGAGGTGATTTCTCTAATTTTTACGACCCCGTTCATTTTGATTTAGGAAACGAATACAATGTTAGCACATTAAAGGATAAGGCATTTTCTATATATGGAAATAATCCAAGTGATATTAAAGGAAATAAGATATAATGGCAATTACAAAAAAACAATACGCAATAGTAATAGGTAACATCGTAGCTTTTATAGGTTTGTATTATGCTAATAAATACTTAATATCAATGGAAGAAAGGTCTAAAAAAGTTGATGAAGAGTTAGGCTCTATATTTGCTTGGGGTTTTGGTCTATCCGAAGATGAGATTTCAGATGAAACGAAAGGAAGATTTTGGTCAATAAAAGATGACAATAATTTTCCCCCAAAAAGAATCCCGTTAGATATGGAGGATGATTTTGATATGGGGGTTTACAATATAAAAATAAGGTCTAAAAATGAAGATGAAATTGTTTACGACTTAGTAAAGAAGGAAAACGATGAAATTATAGGGGTTGTTTCGGTTTACCCTAAAGAAAACCGATTAAATTTTGAGAACAATTATAAAACTAATTAAAATGAATCAAAAAGAAATTATCTATTTGGTAGTTGGAGTAGGTCTTACTTACTTTTTACTAAAAAACAAAGGTTACACAATTAAAAAATTCGGAAAAGATGAAAAATAAAGAAATAATGTATTTAGTAGGGGGTGTTATTGCAACCTTCTTATTAATGGAAAAGAAGGCAACCGCAGTTAAAAAATCATCTAAAGGTGGTGGAATGGGAAGTGGCTCTACAAGTGGAGTAGGTCTTTTGACTCCTACCGCAGTTGAGAGTAAAACTGAAAGCAATACTATAAATGTAGAAATAAAGCAACCAAAAGAATACGGAGAGGTTTCAATGCCAATTAAAGGCGGTGCATCTACATCTCCCGTTAGTTCGGCAGAACCAATAAGAGAGGTAGTGGCAACATCACCCGTTAGTGCAGTCCAACCAATAAGAGAGGTAGTGGCAACATCACCCGTTAAAGGTGGTTCAAGCAAAGGATTTGCGGGATTTAACTATGCTTTCGGAGGAACTGAATTAGAGGATTCGTTTGAAATGGATTTTTAAAAGAATTATTTGACATTCTCAAAATCGTTTAACAAGTTGTCATCCAATAAGGTTTCTCTATGATTCTTTATTGGGTGATTTTCTTGTTCTATGTTAATGATGCTTGCTAACGCTTGTTCTTTAGCATATTCGCTTGCACCCAAAAGAGTTTTAAAATGTCTTTTTATAACTGATTTTTTATACATCTCATCTCTCCAATTTTTCCATATACTACCACCTTTGGAAAAGTCTTTTACTTTGTTTAATTCCCAAATTGGCATAAAGCAATATACTTTATCGTTAGTAGGTAAGGTAGCAACGGAATAAGCACCCACTATTCCCCTACTATTATGCTCTTGCTCGCTCATAGCGAATTTCTTTTTATGTGATATAGTTTCATTTGTGTAATCAAATTCCTCATCCACATATACTAAGTGTGCTTCAATGTGATTTATTGAGCCATTATCTTTTAGCATCTTTATCAAACCCATATAAGAGAACTCTAAAGTACATTTGTTACCTCTTGGAATAAGATGTGCAAGTTTCAAAGCGGGATTTAAAGAAACTCCCGTTCTTGCTATGTTAGTCAAGGCATCTACAACTGATTGCTTTGAACATTTTTGTAAGGCTGAATTTTTCTCAAATATTTGTTTTACAAAACCAAGTTCTTTAAGTACCATAGTTTTGTCTGATATTAATTCCATTTTGTCTTGTGCTATTACAAGAGAGTTAGTCCATTTTTCCATATTTGATATTTATTAAAAGGTGTATTCGATTATTAATTAGGTTCAATTCTTTATATATTGCAAAACTTTCATCTTGGGTTAATACTCTTGTGTTTACAATATTTCTTCTGTATTCATCTTTTTCCTTTTGCCAAAAAGACATATTTTTTTCTACTCTTCCATTATCTAAAAACCTTGATAGTTCGTTGTAATATCCAAGTAAGAAAGCTAAACCATTATTCAAGTTGTTTGTTGGTTGTTTCTTAGACATAAATTTTATTTATTTTAGGTACATCGTGTTTAAATTCACAATCCTCCTTATAAGGACATTTCACACAATACTTATGATTAGGTATAACTAAGTCCTTTTTTTCGAGGTTAATGAATTGCTTGTTCAAATAAACATACATTTTTTGTAAGTCTACTTCGTGTTGTAACATTCTTTGCTCATCAATTTCTATCTCATAAATTATGCAATCAACCTCATTAGTAGTTGAAAAAACCATAAAATAAAAAGGACAATCATCAATATCCCATTCTAACTTTGCCAAATACTTATAGTGTATTGCTTGAATTAAAATATTAAAAGCAGAATCGGAGTCGGGTGTATCAAACTTTTCAAGATGCCAACCAAATTCCGACCACTTATTATCTATTAGACCACTACTCTTAATATCTATTATACACTTTTTACCATCCTTATTGGCTATTATATCAGCGATACCTCCATAGTAAGGATTGTCAAAAACATAACCCGTGTCTGTAATGTCAAACTCATAGAAATCAATTATTTTTTTAAAGTTTTCTACTTGCTCTAACATTCTTTCATAACCAACTGCTAGTTTTCCGCTTTTAAGAGTTTTCGCTTCGGGTATGTTTCCATTCCTATCGGCTTGACCCGTACACTTGTACTCAAACCAATGACCCATAGCTTGAACACCGCTTGGTATAGTTTCGAGTCCTTTATAATAGTTTTGATAAATGGGATAACCACATTCCTTTTTGTCTAAGAATTTAATAATTCTTTTATACAAAGATTGAGATACTTTGATTTTCTTGCTATCAATCTTCATACTCTTCTTTTATTTTGTCTACTATTTCATCATAAAGATTACCGCAATAATCATCAGCAAAACTCGTAATATCAATAGGATTCCAAGATGTAGATTCGCTTTTATAATAAATTCGGTAAACTTCTATATCAGTTCTTTCGGGAGTTGACCTATCAGATGCTTCTGATTCGTGAGTGTATATATAGTCATACTCTATAATACATTCTTCCAAGTGAATATCTCCACTACTTTGTATTGATTGGTCTTTCATTTTTCTTATCTTTTTTGTTGTTATTACGCTTTTTTCCTAATTTTTTAAGTTGCTCATCACTAAAGAAATCCTTTAGAGTTACGCTTGTACTTGACATTTTCGACATTATTTATTTGATTTTGATTACACTTTTTACACACCATATCGCCATTTTCTTGTTCAATAAGATTTTCTAATACAAAAGGCAAAAAACAAGATATACAACGCATACCAAGTTTTTTTATGGTTTTAATTTTTCCAAGTTTAGTCATTTTTATAGCTATAAACTGACATAAGTTTTTTGTTAAATTCAGTAGGTTTAAATTGGTCTAAAACCTCATCTACAATAGAAAGAAGGCTTTGAGTAGATTCGGAAACCATATCATAGTCAACTTTTTTAGTAGCTAAACTCGATAAACCATCAGCACAAATACTATTAACTTGTTCTAATTTAACAACTAAGTAATTATCAAGTATATATAGTGCTTCAACTGAATATTGGCTTATATATCCTATTAACAAATAGGAAGCGTTATAAACCACCTTAGCGTGGTGAGAATCGCATTTACTATGGTCTTTTGGGTTGCCATCAGCAAAGTCCTTTAACTTTAGACTTATATCAACAATATGTTCCATAATTTCGGTGCAAGATT
>TARA_R110001606_G_scaffold305486_1_pt1 | contig 10758 bp, 4 predicted proteins | sample TARA_R110001606 | Tara Oceans TARA_R110001606 (sample SAMEA4398315) | marine metagenome | biome: Polar Biome; feature: [SRF] surface water layer (ENVO:00010504); material: water (ENVO:00002006), including particulate matter (ENVO:01000060) such as... | depth 5 m
AAATATAGAATATGAATTTCAAGTTAGTTTCGGATCAACAATACCACAATGTATTCAACTACAACCTAATGAAGATGTAACTGAAACTACTAGTGTAACTTATGATGTAAATAATTTATTATGTTTAGGGCCAAATTCATCTTTAAGAAATAAATATGGGCTATTTACTATTCAAGGATTTTACCAAAATTCAATAATAGATTCAACATCAACAGTTTATGAATATAATACGGACACATCTTATTATACTACTTGGGATGGTTTTTTAAATGCTAAAATACCAGAAGTAGGAAATACAGGAGAACATTTTGACGAAAATTGGCCTGGAAGTTATCAAAACACACCAGGTACTGATTTAACTACAAATACATCATACCACCAAACAACAGCTTCTATAGAATTAGCTAATACAGAATACACAGTATTAGGAGAAGATTTTATAACTACAATAAACCAATTTCAAAGCTCTCCATTTAATGCAAATCAGGACATTTATTCTAATCCATATTTTTCAGGAATTGAATCTAATGATGGTTTTGCAATGTTAAGTTGGATGTTAGGTACAACTTCTGTTACATTAAATGGTAACGTGTGTGCTACTCCTCCCGCCTCAGGACACACATTAAGTAGCATGGGTAATTATTTTTATATTGATATGTCTTATGATAATATAGCAGATAATGGAGCTTGTACTTGTGGTACTTCTGAAGCTGATCCCAATATTATAATAAACAATTTACCTCCTATATCACCAACTAATCCTGGAAATAATGGGTGTAATGGGGAGGGAAGATTTGTAAGACCTTACTATATAAAAGTAAACACAGATTATCAATTTGAAACACAATTAGATGGTAATGGTAATGAGCTTAGTTGGGTAGCATATGTAACTGATAATATTACTGATGGTTCTTTTCAAGACATACAATCATTTATATTAGATTTAAAAGATAGCCACTCTAATCCTACTAAAGGAAATCTTGGTGTATTTGAGATAAACGGTATAGAAGTAGATGATACTTTTGCTACTGGACCTACTTTTATGGAAATAATAAATTTCATATGTCCTGATACAACTAAAAGAGGAGGGAACTCTCCAACAGGAAAATTATTATATTTTTATGAAATTACTGCTACTTGTGATGATGTACCTGGTCCTATTGTCACTGGGGCAGATGAGGATTTTCCAAATATTATGGCACCTTTAATAGGCCAAATAGATGGGACAGCTTGTAAATGTGCTCCCACAGCTACAGGTGGAGAACCTTTACCAGGAGAAATAGAATTTGAAGGTTGTACATGTTGTCCTGAATCTTCATCCATAGAATATGGGTGTAATTTAGCAGGAGAAATAGACATTAGTACATGTGATTGTGTATTACCTACATACACTACAATAGTAACAGAAATCCCTCCAGATGAAATTATAGATTGTAATGTAACAGCATCTTCAAAAACAATAGAATTTAGAATTAATCCTAGAAGATTTGATGATGCAAAGGGACTTTCTCCTATTCAAGTATGTTGTGGACCAACAGGAAGTCCACAACCCCACATTCATTTATTTAGTTTATATAACCCTAATTTCCAAGGATCTGATCCACATTTATTATTAGAACCTTATGTAGGTCCTGATATATCATCTTCGGGGGATTATAAACAGTGGGGATCATTAACTTTAACCGTTGGAGGGACGGTAAGAGCAACATCAAAACTATTTCCAGCATTTAATGGAGATTTTTGGAATATATTTATAGGAACAGAAGGAAGATCAGGAATTAGTGATTTTGTAGATTTTGGGGCATACCAATCAAATTTCTTAGGAAATGTTACTTATACAACAGCTTCAGCTTTATTTAGTGAATATGAAAGAGCTGTAACTTTTGGGGACGCTGTAAATAATTGTGCCAATACAACACCTGCTACTTTAGCTTACTTTGGAGGACATCCAGGTTATGCTGAAGCGTATTCAGGATCTTTTCAAGAAATAAAATACCATACAACTGAATATTTAAACCATGATACTTTAGTTAAACACGCACTTGATCCTTTTCAATATGCAGGTAATACTGTTAGTTCATCTTGGGGAAATGTATTTTTAAGATTACCTTTAGGAAGTAATGGTAAAATAGACACAGGTTCATATATGAACCAAAATTCAAATTATAACGGAGCGGGGTATGTTAAGAATTTTAATCCCCATCCTGAATTTAATCTTTATCCTGAAGATAGTATCACTAGTAATATGGAACTTCAATCTTTTAATCCAGTATATGAAGTTCACCGTCACTTAACTCCAGACACTGTAGGTATTTCAACTACAAGTGAAAAAGTAAGAATAGATTCAGGTTCAGTAGATAGAAGTATATTATCTTTTGACATTAAATCAGAAGATTCAACTTTAGATAGACAACCCTTAGATTATAATGATTTAGGAATATTTTTCTCACCACAAGCAGAAATAAACGAAGATATAGTTTATACCTTAGGAGGATTTAGAATGGATGATTATATTGGAGATCCTAAACACCAAAAACTATCGAATTATCCTGATTTAACAGAATTAAGACTTACATACTTTAAAAAATACCTAAATAGCTATAGACAAAACTTTGGAGATTATTTAAAAACAATCCAATATTTAGATCATACTTTATTTAAAATAATAGAACAATGGGTACCTGCAAAAGCAAATTTAAAAACAGGACTATTAATTGAACCACATTATTTAGAAAGACAAAAGTTTGCAAGAAATATACCTACAATTGAAAGATTAGAAAGAGAAACACTTATAAATGTTCAACCACCCTTAGAGGGAGAAGTACCACAATATACAGCTTGTATAAATATTAGTGATGTTGAAAATGAAAATATGTGGTTAGGTGGAGAAAAATACATAAATGGGCAAGGAATAACTAAATATGATGGAAAAATAAGAAATGGGAAACTTACACATGGGTGGCAAGCAGGCCCTAATACAGGACAAGCGTCTCAAAGTAATTATCGTCATATGAGTCAAAGTAAGGCAGTAGATGGGTGTTCAACTAATTATGTAACTTTATGGGATAATATGAACCCTATATTAACATTTGATGGGTGTAAATTAAGTAGAACATATTACAGTGTACCACAACCCATAGGAAGAAATGTACCTATGCACACAGAAATTAATGTAAAACCACCACTTCCTACATCACCAATAAACAATGGAAATTGGGGTAAAACCAATCATACTCAACCAGATGTACCTCAAACTGGTAAAAACTAATAGGTTTACTATAAAAATATATATGTATATAAGACAATAATTATGCCCGAAACTACAATAATAACACAACCTAACATATGGCACAGTACTTGGGGGGCCATAGGAGATATTTCATCAATTCCCCCTATAGGGTGGGATTATAATGTTGTACTATCAGTATGGGAATATGTAGGACCTACTGCTGACCAAATTAATATGACTTTTAAAACATCTTCAGCTTCATGTAACCCTGATGCTAACACATATAGTAGTTATAATCAAGGTTAATATGTATAATAGAAAAATAACAAATATAGTCCATTATGTCAAAGCATCATAATCCAAGTAGGGGAGACAGTCCAGTAAATCCAACACCTCCCGTAACGAATCCTTTAGTTCCTCAGGGAGTAGGTCGGAGATTTTTTAATGTATGTTTTCAAGATAATGTATTATCATTAAAGGGATGGGCAAGACCTCGATGGGAAGGATGTAAATTAATAAGTTTATACGAAAACGAATTTACACCTGAAATGGAAGAAGGTAAAATTATAGGTCCACTTCAAAATAGATATGTAAACAACCACTTAGATAATTTACAGTTTGCTATAAGATCAGGAGAAAGACCAGGTTTTAATTATTATATACCTAAAGGGCCCTTTAAAAAAACTATAGGGGATATTTTTGCCCCCGCCTCAGCTAGTGGAATAGCAACTGTTTTATATGATGTGTATATGTCATCTACAAATTGGCAAAACGAATTTAACACAGAACTAGATAATACACCTTGGTTAAAATACCCACCAAAACAACCAGATTGGGTGTGGAATCCTCATATTAATAGTGGAGATGGAGATTATGTATTAGATGCAGCATCTAATCCTATTGTAAACCCTGTTACTTCAACATTAGAAAAAAGATGTTTACAAAGAAATGCAACAATTGAAGGATATGAAGAAGCTTTATTTTATTCTGGATCACAATATTATGGAAAAGATTTACACAACCATGCTCCCTTCGCTGAAAACCAAAATAATATCCCTACAATACCAACTCGTTTCTATAAAACAGATTCTTACACACAAAAAGAAGATTTTATAGATAGAAGTGGAGATTATCATATTCCAAAACCAATTCTATTAAACCCTATTGACCCTAATGGGACTCCTACTTTTTTAACACATCAAGGAGGTTGTGCATCAGAACATGTTTTAACTAATATTTCAAGATCATACGAATATGATGTTAATGGAGATACTATTCCATCTAATCCATGGGTAGACACAGAAATAACTAGATCTGTTATAATACCTAGAAGAGAACCAGTTGGGGATATTAGTCATGGAGCAGGTCCCGTTATTTCAAATTATTCAAATGCTATTTTTGTAGGAACTACAATATATGGTTATGAACAAAGTGATATTTTTCCTGGTCCCGGCCCTGACTTTTCATATATTAAATTAGATAAAGCAGTAATCTTTAATTCTGATGATGATACTTTTTTTACACAACAAATTAATAAAAAAGGAGAAGATGTAGTTTTTCAAAAATTATTACAAACAACTTTCCCTTGGGCTTCTGAATTTAAAATAAAATTATTAGATTATGAACATTCAAATAATTTAGAAACAAATTATAATGTACATTGGAATAAAGGATATTTTTCAAGGATAGCAACCTATACAACGGAATCTTCAAATTATTCTCCCCAAGGACATTTTCCAGGAACAGGACTTAATTTTGGGAATGATGGGAGATTTGATAGTGCATATCATGTAGATAATAATCCTTATGGAGGTAATGATAATACCTTTTTTCAAACTCCTAGAGATTTTTTAGAAGACGGAATTTGGACAGAAACACCAAAGGGCGCTGAGGGATATGAAATACACATGCGTGAAGGTTTATATGGTGTTAATGATAGAACAACCGGAAAAGGAGGAGGATTTTATTATATACCAAGTAATAATGGAGGTGGAGAAGCTTCAACCCTTATGGGTGGTTTTAAAGCAGCAGGTATGGGGATGGGAGAAAATCAAACAACATTCCCAGAACACCCTTCACCTATAGGAGCCGGAAACTTCCAAACAGGTCCCGGTTATGCACAATATTTAGGTATGGATCCCTTCCCTGGAGGAATGAGATTTTATAATAGTACTTTTATCCCAATAGGACGTCCTATATATGGAATGTCTCAATTTGATAATGGAAATAGTAGTAAAAATCTTAGTTCTACTCATATGTCTGGTAGAATGTTATCTGGTACTTTTACAATTAATAAACAAAACCCATCAACAAGGTGGTGGTTTGAACAAGGTGGACAATCAAACATATTTTGGGCATCAGAAAGTATGGCTGGAGATACTACAGCAAGTATGAAAACATTTTTAAATGAATGTTATGAAAGAGAAGATCTACACATTTTAACTTTTAATGAAGCTAAAGAAGCAGACCAAAATTTTACAGCAACTTTTGATTGGTTTAAAAAATCTCAACATAAAACTACCCCAGGATCAGATGGTGTTCCCTCTTTTCCAGGAGATATAAATTTTATAGATACTGTTACTCCTGCGAACAATACAGTAGCTTACACAGCAGTAGCAGGAGACCAATATGGAAAATCACCAGGAGATATAAATTATATAGATTCTACCCCCGAAAATAACACAGTATCTTACACAGCACTTGCTAATGATTTAAATGGTAAAGCGCTTAATGAAGTATATTTAACTAATCCTTATGGGAATGCTGACGTATATGCAACTAACCCTTACGGAAATGCTAATCCAGGAGATGATAGTTATAGTTATTTATTATTTGAACCCTTTCTTAAACCCTTTACTACTTTTGGAAGTTGTTTATTTAGTGATTATAAAAAAGTAGGCCTTAAAGGAGCCCATTCAAGACCTGATCATAATATTGCGGTTAATTCATATAACTATTCACAAGAAGCAGTATTTAATTCAACAGTAATTGCGGCAACAGAAAGCATATCTGGGCAGAAATGGGATGTAGACACTTATGGTCCTCGTCCTTCCCCTGAAATAACATCAGGTTCAGGACCAGTAGGTAGAATTGAAATGTGGGGTATAAATGCACCTCGTTTTTTAAACGGGTCTCCATTTTTAGCATTTGGAGACGCTGTAGATCATAAAGATGCACCTACAGGTATTGCAGGAAATAGTAATGGTTTAGACGCTCCTAACCCAGATAGGCTATATGGTAGAGTATCTGTATGGACTAATTATTGGTATGGGTTTAACTGGACACATTGGAGACAACAAGGAACAGGGAAAATGATGAATTATCAAAAGAAAAAGGGATGGCCTTCTCTAGATAATTGGACTATATCAAAAGAAGAAAAAAGACCTAATTTTATACTTACAAATCTTAATAAATTTAAGCAATTACCAAATGGCGAAGGGACAAAAGGTTTTATACTTATACCCGATAACTTAAATCCACGTATAAAAGCTAATTTAGATTTTTATTTATCAAAAGCAGGATTAATTAACAAGGAAATAGCACCAAAGTATAAAGACAAAACAATTAAAAAGGGAGCTTACTTACCATCTAAAATAAAAATAAAACGTAAATGGTATGGTTTTGGAAGAAGACAAAAATAATTTATATTTATAACAAATAAAACAAAATGGGATATTTAGACAACACACAAGTTATAGTAGATGCGGTATTAACTAAAAGAGGCCGTGAATTACTAGCAAGAAATGATGGATCTTTTAGAATAACACAATTCGCTCTAGCGGACGATGAAATAAACTATTCATTATGGAACGAAGAACATCCAAATGGTTCACAATTTGCAGGAGAGGCAATTGAGAATGGTCCTCTATTAGAAGCTTTCCCTGATGAAAATAATATAATGATTCATAAATTAGTTAGTTTACCCAGAGGTACTACTAAATTACCAATTGTAACATGTAATATATCTAAAATTCAGTTATCTCTTGGAGCTACAAATTCTTTAAACCCAACAACACTTAATTTTGGAGGTCAGGCAAATTTAAAGGAACCTTCAGGATATTTAGCTACTATTGCTGATAGAAGATTACTACAGGCATTTGTGGGAGTAGGACAATCAGGAAAAACAGCTTCACGTAGACCTTTTTCAGATTCAGCTTTAAGCGAAACAATAAGAGGTACAAGTTTTAGCTTAACAGGTATTAGTAGTACTTCTTTATTTGGCTCAAACACAAAATTAACAACTACTATTACTATTGAGGGACTTGATTCAGGAGCTAGAACAACTATACCAGTTGAAATTTCTAAGGAAGTAATAGCAACTAGAGGAACCAAAGGGGAAACAGGTATATTCCTTAAATAAAAAATAAAATAAAACATGGCAACATTAGTAAGATATAATTCAGAAGACATAGTACTTGATACTAAAAAAATCTCTACATCAACATGGGCTAACAACTCTAATAATTTAGGAGCATCTGAAACTTCAGATTTACAAACAGATCAAACTCTACCTAATTCTCAAGGTAATTTCTTTTGGGACATATATAATATGCATACGGGTTCAATTTCTTCTTCAAAAGAATATTCAATAGCTTATGGTCATAAACACGGATCAGGTTCAGAAGATTTTACTAATGATATAGGTTCTTTTGGGTATTCAGCTACTAAATGGAATTATCATCATTATCAACAAATAGTTTTTGGTGATGAAACCCAAGAATTTACTTTTAATGGTTATACTCCCGACTCTATTTTTATTATAAACATTGAAAGAAAGAACTATAAACAAAATCTAAAACCAGGAACCCTTAACCTATTTTTAGGATCTAATGAAGCTGGGGGAGGAGTAGTTAAATTAACAGATAATAGTATAACTACAACAGGTTCATCTACAATGACTATGTGTGGAAGACAATTTGATATTGTTTCTGGTTCAAGTGGGGAAGCTTATTTTAATACTGTTACAAATAAAGGACATGCTACAGATTTATCTGCCGAAATAGGACTTGGAAATAGTGGGTCATATGGTTTATTTTACCCAGACGCAGGTTTTATAGTATTTAATGCGGATGCATTTACAACATCAACCCATTTAAAAGGACAAGGAAATGCTAATTCTATTACTAATCTAGCTCAAAATATGCCCTCAAATGCTCCCGGTTATAACCATGATAAATTACTAACTGCTATAAGATTTGGGAATAACTTTATATTAGATAGTGAAGAAAAAATAACTTCACAATACTATTTTACAAGAGTAAAAAATAATGAATTTAATTATACAACAAATCCTTCATTTATAGACTCTCAAGGAAATTTAAGATATTCATCTATGGCCGACCAACCAACAGTATATATTACAACAGTAGGTTTATATAGTAATGGAGGGGATTTACTAGCAGTTGCTAAATTAAGTAAACCTTTACCTAAAGATTTTACAAAAGAAAGCTTAATAAAAGTCAAAATTGATTATTAAAAATGATATCCGATGTTTGTATACAAAAAACTAAAGGCATCAGACATAGCAGTTGTACCCTTTAATGCCCATAAACAATATGATCATAACCTTAAAGGTTACTCAGACTCAATAAACCATTTATATTTTATAACATGTTCATGGAGTCAAAGCTCAATAGACCAATATGAAGCTGCTAATATAGGTCATTCCCAATTAGAACACTTATTCTATGAAGATTATCCATCAAATCTAGCTAATAAATTTGGAAATGTTAATTTTATTAAACATCACAGACAGTTAGATGAAGAAGTTTACATATATTCTATCCCACAATTAAATTATGGAGTAGAAATCAAACCAAAATCACTACAGCTAGAAACAATAACCCATGTAGAAAATTTTTATGATGAAACAGAATTATTAGCAGGAAATACAATTGAATTAACTGCAAGATTTATTGATGATGGTTTAGGTAATATATTTCATTTAGAAACATCCGAAGGATCAGGATCTTCAGTATTTACACCTGAATTTTTTCCTAATTCTCAAAAATATAATTATAAAGAAGTATTTAAAGATGATAGAATATTTTATCTAAATCCTATTAATTCTTATAAATATTTAGATTTATCACATGAAAGAGTAGGAAAAGGTAATAAATATTCACCAACAGGAGGGGGCAATTACAAAACAGATTTAATAAAAAACTTATATACCCACTCAATAGGTCCTAATTCTTCCTTACCTCATTTTGACTCAACAAATTGTGTAATACCTACTTATAGCCAAGAGGATGTTTATGATGACAGTTATTATTATGGATTAGTAGATTATAATAATATTAGATTTTCTAAATATTCCTACTTTCCTAAGTATCGTGGATTTGATGAGGATGGAGATATCACTGAAGACACATATGGTACACATACAGATGCTACAAAAATTACTTTTATGGATTTTCACCATAACGGATTAGGATACCATACAATAAATAAAAAGAAAAGAAATATAGATAAAAGGGGGGGAAGTTATTTACAATTACCCCATAATGAAAAATATAATTTTAACACTAATGATGATTTTGCAATAAATTTTAATTTAAAACCTGTACCTTATTTAAAAGACGTTTTAGAGGATAGGATGGAATTTCATATTATAGGTAAAAGTTTAACAAAAACAGTAGTAGCATCTGCTTTAGAGGGAAAAGCAAGTATATTAAACCTTAATACATCAGGTTCAAGTCAAGAAGTAGACGTACCCTCAGCACTTAGATACCCTTTTGAAATATTTTTAACAAACGGTGATTATAGTGATCAATTTACTTACGATTTACATTTTAGAAGAAGTGATGGGAATAAAACCCACACAGTAATAGTTAGTGGTTTATTAGCAACTAATCAATCTATATATAATATAACTTGTCAATATAGAAAGGATGATAAAGAAGATTTAATATTAGAAATTTGGGTTGATGGGGTAAAACAAGGAAGCGTATTAGAAGATTATCCTGTAGGATGTACTACATGTGGGAAGGACGCAGGAATAACTCAAAATAATGCTAACATTTATATAGGATGTCAAGGAGGAATACAAAATTTCTTTACAGGTTCTTTACAAAATATATCTATATATCAAAGAGCACTTAAAGAAGAAGAAATACTAGAACATAAATATGAATCTAAATATATAGGAACTCCTATAGTAGGTAATATATTCTACAGTATGGGATTAATTACCATTACTAATCCTTATTATTTTAACCATTTTAAACATAAAAATATAACATCTTCTATTCGTTACAAAAATACAATGCCTCTAACAGAAAACGAAATACAATGTACTATAGATGAACAAGAATATAATTATACTAATAATGTGACTACTCGTTGTATTCAAAATGAAGAGGGAGAATCTCTAGCTAACTTCGCAACAGGTTCCTTATGGAAACCTTATGTTACAACACTTGGTCTATATAATGAAAACCATGAATTATTAGTTGTTGGTAAACTAGGCCAACCAACTAAAATGTCAGATGAAACTGACACAACTTTCGTACTTCGCTGGGATACCT
>TARA_R110001606_G_scaffold140842_2_pt1 | contig 10756 bp, 16 predicted proteins | sample TARA_R110001606 | Tara Oceans TARA_R110001606 (sample SAMEA4398315) | marine metagenome | biome: Polar Biome; feature: [SRF] surface water layer (ENVO:00010504); material: water (ENVO:00002006), including particulate matter (ENVO:01000060) such as... | depth 5 m
CCCATTGTAATGCCTTCCAATTTTATCACCAATGAATTTGTGAGGCCAATTACTCATAGTTTTATGCCAAACATCAAATTTATCTAACCTAGCAGCAGCATAATACACAGTGTCAAAATATTCTTGATTTTTATGTATCTTTACATTTTTATAATTTGGATCTTGCATTCCTTTAATTGAAAATTTACCTGCTTCTTTTTCTCTAAGTAAACCTAATGAACATCTTTTAGGATCCATAGCAAATATTTCCATACAATTATCAAACCAACTTGAATCAGGAACTATCCAACAATCATTATCTAATAATAATATATAATCAAAATCTGTTGGTTGGAAATGCCTTGTTAACATTGTCCAAGCTCCACCAACTCTTAAGTTTTCTTCAGGAAGTATTATCCCCAAGTTATACTTTTCTTGATTTTCTTCTAACCATTCTCTAGTCCCATCAGTTGAACCATTATCACAAACTATAATTTGTGAATTTGTAGGTAAAACAGAGTGGATTGATTTAATAGTACCAATTGTATATTCTATTCTCTCATATGAGACTATGTAAACTAATAAACTATTTTTCATTTTTATAAATTATTTTTGGCATGTTATTTACAATAGTCATATCGTATTGTGTTTTCTTTGATAAAGGCTCACTATAACGCTCCCCATACAAATACTTACATATAGATTCAGGGTCAGAAGCCATTGATATTGATGTACCCTTATATTGAATAGGTTTGAAATCAAATAAATAGGGTTTTGGGATAGCCATCCACTTACTAGTGTTATAATACTGACCAAAGAAATTCCATTTATCTATAACATAATCCTCATTATAGTCTATATAGTAATAGAAATCAATTAATACCTCAACAGAATCTATAGTTGTTTTAAATTGAGTAAATACATCAGACACATCAAATTGAGTTAATGTATACCCATTATCTAAAAATAATTGTTTAATATCACCATATAATTCACTTGGAGCTAAATAATCAACATCATCATCTCCCTCAATTACATCTCCATCTCTATGAAGTCCTAATAGAGTACCAAAAAATGGAGTATACTGGTTAGTAATACTATTTAATAAAGTTGATGATTGGATTAAGTTCTTACTATTAATTTCTTGTGTTATGTTATTTTTATTCATTTTTTAGAAATTATTCCTCTTAATACATAAGGGTTATCTGATTTGTGTTTAGCAACATTATTTTCTTCAACTAAATAGTCTATATTAAAATATTTTGATAATTTATTTTCCATGTAGGGTTTTGAGTATAACATTCTAAAATGTTTTTCTCCCATACTAGACTTAAAATTAGTTACTTCTTTTTCTTCAACAGTTATACCTTTAGTTGACCTAGTTTCAAATGCAAAGTGGGATGTATTACTCATCAAATTTGAGATATTTTCTAATAACCCATCTAATCTATCTTCATCAATAGCATGTAAGAAGAATCTAGCATAAAATAAATCTGCTGATATGTTAAAATCTTTTATATCCAATTTAATGTAATTAGATAATATAGAAGTCATTTCCAGGTTGTCAAAATTATCAACACTTGTGACTTTAAGATTATTATTTGTAAAATATAAACTATCTCTCCCATTCCCACATCCTATATCAACTACACTACAGTTTGAATCTTTTAAATTTAGATGATCAAATACAAATTTGGAAAATGAAGAAGGAGAAATTAAATCAGGGTTTGATTTGTAGAAATCTTCCCAATATTCCTTAATTTCTATTTCCCTCAATTTCTCTTCCATACCCCTAACTGTCCAACCATCATAACGATTCTTCATTATTAGTTCAGTTTTAAGTATCTCTTTATAGCTTTTCATAAAATTCGTTTTGTTTTTCTTGTCTATCTATCTCTTTTGGATGGTATAATGACATTTCCTCATCTGATGGTAATGCCGCATATGATTTGTATCCTTTTAATACTTCATGCAATTTATTTACCCATCTAATTTCTGGTTTATTCTTCCAAATTCTCATTTGATGGTCAGGGAAGTTAACCCAACCTTTTTCATTTACTCTCCAACCCCATTTTTGAATATGAGCTTGAGTTAAACCTTCAACCGTATTAACTCTAGGTATAAAATATACCTCATTACTTGGGTTTAATTCTAATATTTGAGGTAAAGTAGCTAGCAAATAACCATTTGGATATTCATCAGCATCTATCTGGAATATATAATCTCCAGTACAATTATCTGTTAGGTTATTTTTGAATTGTGAGAAATCACCATTAAGAGAATGTTGTACATATTTAACATTTGTTCTTTCAATTTGAGATTTTAAGTAAGTATAAACAACCTCATCAAGATTAGTATTATCTTGTTGAATAACAATTTCATCGTCTTCCCTAATATTTTCTAATAATAGTGGTAGGAGGGATTTAATTTCTTCTATCTCATTATGGATAGTAATAGCATAACTAATTTTCACTTCTTAAATATTTTACTATAGAATAACTCAAAGATTGTAGTATACAATATATACCCAATACCCCCAAATAATATTAACATTTTCCAATTTCCAGCATTAAAACCAATTAAGAGCATTCCACTAATTAAGGTTACATTTTTTATCATTTGGAATAAATGCCAAGCATCTGTGGTCCAAACTAGAAAGGTTGTTGAACCAAAAAAACGAGGGACTTTACCCATTGCTTCAAAATCTTTATACTTATTCATCCAACTCAGATCAGGATTCCAAAAATATTGTTCTAATCTATTAGTGTTAAATTTTGAGTCGGAAAAGTGGAATTGGAGGACATCCATTATTGATTTAGATACCCCTGCCAATATCACCAATATAAATCCTAAGATCATACGTTTTTGATATCGAAATATACATAACCACAAAATGCACCTCCAAGGATTGAAGATAGAAATATCCCAAATATAGGACTAACATCCCAAGCATAATTAAACCCTGTAGCAGGATATCCGAGTGTGTACCAAGCTATATTCATTGCTAGGATAATTAGAGTGATTATAAGTTTAAATCCTCTTGTACTTAATATTTGTTTCATATTTTTAATTTTTTTAGTTTTAATATAGTCGATCTATTAAATTCCTAAGAGAGTATGATATTGATGAGTTAAAGTATTTATCATAATATCTACTTCTTTTTGTTGGTTGTGATTTAATGTGTTTTTTTCATTGAACATTTTAACCATCTTTAGGGATGTTTCAATTTGTCCAACTTGTTCACATGAATTTGAAATTCTTTTTAACCAATCCAAAGTATCTTGGGGATCTTTCTTAATTTTTTCTTTTTTAAACATAACTTTTTTATTTATAACTTTTTTATTTGATTGAATATACAAAGGCTCCTTAACGGAGCCTAGTATTAATGTTTTATCCTTCTAAAGCATCTATATAATCTAATGCTTGAACAAATTGGTTTTCTTCAAACAAATACATAGTACTCATATCGGTTTTGAATTTTGTTTCTCCTAGGGTTGGATTTTTCATCTCTTCTTCAGTAACTGGTCTTGATTTAACTGAAGCCCATCTCCAATTTGATATATCTGATCCATATGGGAAAACAATTCCTTTTTCCTCTACATTAATAGTTTGAGGAATCCATCTAAGATTTGTTTCTGGGTCTTCCCAAATTAAATCTTTAAATAATTCAGGGAGGAATTCGATTTGTTGGTCATAAAATTCTTCACCTTCTTTCATTAGTGAGTTTGTCCAAAACCCACAAGATAAACTCATATATGTAGTTATTTCTGAAGTGTTTTGGATCATATAACATATATCTCCCCCTGATTTAGGACACTTAATTATTTCATCGTGTTGCATATTCTTTATTTTATTTTATTTAACTTAGGTAAATTTAATTTTGGTAGTTGTAATTCAACTTGTTGTGGTAAATTGGGTATTTTAGTAGTTAAAATACTATCAATTTTTTCTTTCATTTTATCAAATGAGAAGTGATTTCTAGATTGATAGCCTTGACGCTTACTATTTTCAGCATACGGCTTATAATTTTCAAATACATCTTTTAAATATTTCCCAACTGATCCCATATCTACACTAAACCATTCTGCATCTGGCATTAGCATCTTATTTGCTGCTGATTGATGGACTCTTGTAAGATTACCTGGGAGTAATGTTGTGTATTCAACATTTAGGAAATCAATATGCCCACTCCAATTTGTTGATATAATAGGTTTGTTTGTTAAGCTAAATTCTAATAAGGGTCTACCGAATCCTTCTCCTTTAGTTAAGTTAACCATGGCTTTAATTTTCTTATGGTTGTATATAGAATTCATTTCTTCATCTGTAAAATCACCATGTAGTAAATAAACATTTGGTAATTTATTAGCTTTAACTGTTGACTTGATAGATCTAATTCTCTTAAGTAATTCTTCTCTATCTATACATGAAGTTGAAACAGTTGATGTTTTTAAGATAAGAGCAGGGGGGTTGGTTTTATTTTTAAAAGTTTCAAAGAATGACTTAATTAATAAACCTACATTCTTTCTATCTTCACCAATATCTCCAGGCATCCAATGTCCTACAAAAAGATAAGCAAATGATTCTTTAACATCGAAATCAACTTTACAAGGTGAATTGTCTGGTTTGTAGATGTTGGTATTGGCACCTTCAAATAATACTTCACCATCTTTAGTCCACTCAACTAGACTTACTACTTGTTGAGTATTTTTATCTTTCTTTTCAAACTTACTATTTCTCAAAACATCAATAGTATGTTGAGATGAACCTAAAATCAAATCCATCTTTTGACACCCTTCAACAAATTCAGCAGGGGCAATTGTTGTTTCAATTCCAGCAGTAATACCTATATTGTACTTCCCAATAGGTTGAAATTCATTTGGTACTGTAATTTGACACCATACATCTGGTTTTGATGTAAGTTGTTGGGTTGATGATAAGTGACTTCTCAAAAATTCCCACTCAGGGTTATCATCCATGAATCCCTTTGGTGTACTTCCCCATCTTTGAGGGAGGATTGTAACATCATACTTGTCTAGTTCAATTATAGCTTTAACTACATCTCTAGATCTACTTCCATACCCTGAATATGTGTCAATAGGGCAACTTATAACAAATTTTAGTTTACTCATCTTAATATAATAATTCGTGTGAAATTGAATCGTCTTTAGTTTCATTTACGTTAATAAACTCAAATCTAGCTCTTGGTGACCACGTATCAAATAAAGCATCAAATGCATTTATTATGCGGTTACTCATTTTTTCTGAAGTGAGACCAGCTTCATCTGATATAGCCCATTCACGACCTAATTTTCCTAATTCTTTACGTTTTACTCTCCCCATCTCATACAACTTTTGGATTTGCTTAGTTGCATCTTCTGGTCTACATCTATCATCCCAAATGTAAGGAGTTTTTGGTGAACCTTGAAGAGATCTATTTGTTGGATAAACTGGGAATGCCCATTCACCATGTGATTTCCATTTACCTGTATGGTTAGATGGGAGGGATTTTGATGGTGTAAACCATTTTCCTTGATTATCTACAAATCTCATCTGGTCTTGCATTCCTCCAGTTACATTAGCTATAATCGGAGTTCCTGCTAACATTGCTTCGGTTAATGTTAAACCCCAACCTTCATTTGATGATAATAGGATTTGTGAATCTGCTATATTATACAACATATTCAAATCACTAGATGACAATTTAGATTGGGAGAAATAGATTGAAGATGGGTAATCTTGGAGGATTGCTTTTCTAACTGCTTCTAAATCAGTTCCTTGCTCACTAATAACTTCAGTGTGGAGGATGAAAGCACATCTATCTGCTTTTTCTTTTGGTAAAGAATCTAGAAAATATCTCCAAGCTAACATAGCATCTGGGATTTGTTTTCTTCTAATATTTCTTGAATTGAAAAATAGAATGAAATCTTTTTCCTCTCCACCAAATAAATTCTGTTTGAATTGAATTAAATCTTTGTTTGAATCATCAATTGGAAAGTAATGATTTTCATTCAAACCATGAGGTACATACTCTATAATTTTACCTTCAGCTTTATCACCCAAAACTATTTCATTAATAAGCTTTGTTTGTTTTGATATTGCTAATAAGGCATCACAAGCCTCATAGTAAGGTTTGTTGTACATTGGTGTTGGGAAATCATCCCAAATGTTAAGATAAACAATAGGTGTTGTTTTTCTGATTTCAGATTCCATAGAAAATAACCACTCAAAATATCTTGGATCAGTAATGATCATGATAGCATCTGGTTTCTCAATGTCCATAATTGATCTAAGTAGATCTGGGTTTCCATAACCATTAATTGGATATAGAATAACTGATGAATCATCAATACCTGAATTTTTGTTTGTATCTGATGATATATCAAATCTCTTTCCATTTTCTGGGTGTTCAATAGCTCCTGCTAAATTAACCCAATTGAAATGTTGAGATGTGTTAATCACCATCTCACGGGCAATTGTAGCTACTCCTGATGTAACACGAATGTCATCACAAATTAGAAGGACTTTTTTCCTTTCATTTTGTGGTAAATAACCGAATTTTTCTTTCATGTAAAAACTTTTATTTGTAAATGTAAAAACTTAATTTGGGTATTCCAAATTTATAGTTTATGGTTTTGAATTAATCTTCTGAATTCTTCATCTTTCATATAAAGATCAATTGCTCTTTCAGATAGTTTTTGGAAGGAGAATTTACGTTTAATACATTCTACCTTAAAATCATTAAATAGATCCTCGTCTATTTTTACGCTTGTTAATTTTTGATTACTCATATATACTTATATTTAATTAGTTGTGGATATACATATATGCTAATCTTTAAAAGTCGCAGGACATAAATGAGTTTTATAAAAAGAACACCATTTACAGAATTTGTTTTCTTTAGGTTCATGAGATATTTCTCTGTATTTACCACTTGAATCAAATGCTTCTGAAATGAATGTTTGTAAGGCAATGCTTACTCTCTTTTGTTTTGTTGTTCCTGATGGAGGGGAGAATGTTTGGATTCTTCTGATTACATAGTCTTCATGTTCATACATTTGTCTCTTAGTAATAAAGAATTCAATTTCTACTTTTTTAGGATCAACTTTAAATAATTCAGAAAAGAATTTCTTATATAACACTAATTGAAATTGCTTTAACTCATCACTTTTTTGGGATTTAGTCCAACCTTGTCTACTTGTTTTAATGTCAATTATCTTGAATGTTTCTGTTGGTTCATGGTACATTACGATGTCCAAGTAACCGTTGTATACTACGCTTTTACGTGTTGGGTCTGGTGATGTTTGTATTGGGATTTCACACCCAACTAAATGCCATCCTTTCTTTGAGAAATATTTAGATCTATTTTTAGCAAAGTCTCTTATTATTTCAATCCCCTCTTCAAAAAATTGTCTTAATTCTGTTGGAGTAGTAAAATGTTGATTTTTGTTTTTCTTATATTGGAGTGCGTATTCATTTCTTAATGTTTCTTCAAACATATCATAGGTGTTAATACGATCTGCTTCAACACCACTTTTCTCATACATAACATCTAAATAATGTTGTAGAACTTCATGTATAGCAGTTCCAAACACAGTATGGATTGATGAAGTGAATTGCTTGTGAGGGGAATTATATTGTAATTCCCACTTCTTAGGACACTCAGTAAACATTGAAAATTGTGAGTATGAGATCATTTTTTGCCTCCCCCACTCAACAGGTTCTGGTTTGAATGCTCTAATATCTTTTACGATTTGAGGTATTTTTTTCTTAGCCATATCCGTGAATATAATGATAGGATATGGGGGAGCCAAGTTTATTTAGATAAAAAAACCACCCAGGTAGCGACACTTGGGTGGTTAATATTGCGCGTAACGCAAACGGTCCTAGTCCGTATTTTTAATCTCTTTAAAATAGTCTTTTTGGTCCTGGGTCTTGTTTATTCATATTATAGTGGTTTTATACTTTCTGGGTTGTAAGTAAATGATTCAACATTTGGTACTTTTCTTATCAAATCAGCTATTTCCCCAATTGTTTCTCTATTAAATCCTCCTTTTTTTATGAATGGGTAACCATCTATCTTTAAATTAAGAATGGTAATAAATCTATCTGATGTTGATGTGTCTTCTAATTCATCTGTAGAAACAATAGTAACTCCAGGTAGTGATCTAATATCTGATAGAATCTCGGTTTGTGATCTTTCTTTAGTATTAGTAATCATTTTTCCTGAGAGTTGGAATTTATCTTGATATTCCTCAGAAAGAATATTTTTAATTTCCTCTCTAATGAGTTGTTTTAGTTCTGGTTTTTTCATGGTTATAAATATTAGGATTTTGTTCCACCTAACATCTTCTCTAATTTCTCTAAATATAAAATAGCATCCATATGCTCTTGTTTAGCATGTTCAATCCAATCTAATACACCCAAGTCAGTTCTATCTAAATCTGTATTGTACTTATTTTTACCAAAATTTGCTCTAGTAATAAACTGATCAATAACTGAGTCAACAATGCTGTCAGTTTGTTCTATAGTTCTAGTTTTGAATTCACTCTTACTCCAACTTTTACCTAAATCTTTATTTGCTGTCATTTTAATATATTTTTAGTTTCCTTTTCATCAAATCCCATATGAGATAAAATTTCTTTGTGATCCTTCTTCTTAAGGATTTTTATATGTGATTCGGCCTCAGAAATACCACATTCAAAATACTCTGTGAATGCCTCAACTAATTTTTGTGGAGGAGATTTATGTTTTGATTTTAAATACTTGAAAAACATTTTATTTTTTGGTAAATACTCCTTGTAGATATTATAAAGCTGTTCTTTACTTTCATAAGGAGTGGTTTGCACATAATTAACTAATTCAATGTAGTCCTTACTCATTGAGATAAAACGATTAACCATATATGAGTTAAACTTATCCCAATCCCCCTCTGTAAATTCAGAAGAGGGGGTTTTGAGATAGGAAATATGGTTTAACCAATCGAATATTGATTTTATGTTATGATTCGATTGCATGGTCTTTGTATTCTTCTCTAAGTTCTTTAGGGAGGGAATCAATGATGATTTTCTTAGTTTCTAAATCATAAAATACTGGGATTGGGACTAGAGCATCTTCAGTTCCTCCAATTACGAATTTAGATACTTTTCTTAATAATGTTGCTTGACCAAACAATACTCCACCATTAAATCCATTTACTGGAGTGGTGTTTTTAAGGTCGACTTTCATTTGTGGTTGGTTTTCCATCTTTTTTTATTTTTTATTTATATAACTTGGGGTTTAATTACTTCTAATATTTTAGATAGAGCAGAACTTAAATTAATTTCTTTGTCTATTCTAAAATTGGCTTGATATAAGTGTTCATTTAAAACTACGGATACTGTTCCTTCTCTCCCAGGAGCATAACTTGAAAGGTTATCAAATAGGAAACGATATAATTCTTCAAAGTCTTTAACACCCGAATCTAGAACTATCTGTCTCAAATTCTTCCAACTGGGTTTTGGTTGTTTGAGTTCTTTTAAAATTAAATTCATATAACTAGATGATACAACAACTGTTTTGTCAACTTTCAATTCCCCATCTACAATTGATAATTGAATTGTATTCAACATCTTTCTAAGGTCTGGGTAGAATTGGTTGATAATATTTGCTAAATCACCTAATTCATATTTTACACTTTCTTGGGTTAATACACCATCTAAATGCTGTGCAATTTCTTTTTTAGAAGGTGGGATTATTTTTAAAACTTGACAACGTGATTGAATTGGATCAATGATGCGTTCAATATAATTACAGGTTAAAATAAATCGTGTTGTGCGGGAGAATGTTTCTATCACATTTCTTAGTGAAGCTTGTGCGTTGATTGTAAGGAAATCTGCTTCATCTAATATAACAACTTTAAGAGATTTAAATGATGCTGTAGATGCAAATCCTGTTACTTTTTCTCGGATAGTATCAATTCCACGTTCATCACTGGCATTTATGTAAAGATAATCACAATCTAGGTTTTTGACAATAATTTTAGCTAAGGTAGTTTTCCCTGTGCCTGCTGGACCATAGAAGCAGAAGTTTTGAATATCATTCTGATCTAAATAATGTTGAATTGTAGTTTTGATTTGCTCATTTCCTACATAATTCTTTATTTGTGTTGGGCGATAATGCTCAACGAATAACGTATTGTCTTTCATTTATAACTTTTTATTTGATGTAATATACAAAAAAGCCTGCCGATAGGCAAGCTTTTTTTAGTAGTGGTTGTTGGAATTGTAGTAATTGTAATCTACGATTGTCTATTTGTGATATTCAGATTCTTTAAATCTTTAATATATTCACTAGTTTTAACCATAATTTGACCTAAACCTACTTCTTTATTTCTATCTCCAGATGGGTCTAATCTGGTTAATGTAAGTCTTGTTACATCAGGGTTAAAATCAGGATCTGTGTCTTTAAAGTTACTGTTGTAATATTGTGTTTGGTGAAGTCGATATTTATCACCTTCTTCATCTGTAAATTCATGATATTGAACATGGGCAAACATTGGAGCATATCTACCCATTCTTGCTTTTATAGGACTATTATCATGTGCTATTAAGGCATCACCAGCATCATCTTGGCTATTAAATCCAGTTGGTACAAATTCTTCAAATCTATCTTCACCCTCAGATGAAGGTTGTTCTAATCCCATCAATGCATCTTCACCAATGAAAGTATTATCTGTATATTCATTAAGTTGAGATTCATTTAAATCAGCATCAAGTTCGAATTTAGTAAATTTATTTAA
>TARA_R110001606_G_scaffold75899_6_pt1 | contig 10749 bp, 13 predicted proteins | sample TARA_R110001606 | Tara Oceans TARA_R110001606 (sample SAMEA4398315) | marine metagenome | biome: Polar Biome; feature: [SRF] surface water layer (ENVO:00010504); material: water (ENVO:00002006), including particulate matter (ENVO:01000060) such as... | depth 5 m
CTTGCACCAGATTGTGGCCTTCTTTGGGGTTCGCCCTAACGACCGCACCTACCTCCCCCACGAAGGCTCTGCACGGTGTGTATTTGGCCTTCCTTGGGCTTCTCTCAAGGAGGTGGTTGAATGAGCAAGTTCGCAGTGACACTCAAGCGATTCACCACCTTTGGAAAGTTGCGCTCCGGCAATGAGTTGTATGAGCAGATCGATGACCTCCGCAAGGCGGGCCACTGTGTCATTCTTGAGTTGGACGATTCATCCCATCTCAGTGAAACCATGCACTGGCTTTCGATTCTGTTCCACGCCAAATTCAGCACCTCCAAGGACATGCATGAAGATGCAAGAGCCATGGTGACTGCTCGCATTAACCCTGTGGAGGTGGTTGAATGAGCAATTGCGACACCTGCGGCGTACTTCTCAACTCCGCCCTTCTTGAGATAACACAGTGTCGCTCATGCTTGGATGATGTGGTCATGGAGATGTGGGAGGAAGCGACTGAACGCTCCAATTCCGATCCAAACCACTGCCCTCAACGCTATGAGGACATTCAGGTATGCAAAGACACATCATGTGTATGCCTACCTTATCTGCTCGCAACGCCTCGCAACTGTGAGGATTGTGGAGTACCAAAAGTGCATTATTCATGGATGGGCGCATACTGCAAAGAGTGCCTACAAACAGGCTCGGGGTTGTTTGAATGAGCGAACGCTACTTCACCGTCGATGGTGCTGACTACCATCTCATCTGGGACGACGACCGCACAGGGATGCCTGATGAGTGCGAGTACCATCTCTACGCTCTGGAGGGCGTGGAGGCACATTCTCCGATTGCAACCATCACCCGTTGCTACAATGTTGAGTCGTCATACCATCAAGGCTCCACCTACTACACTCGCAAGGACACCAAGGACTGGATTATTGAGTTCGATGCAGAACATGACTTCTTTGCTTGGTCTGTGGTTGACGACCTTGAAGACTTCACTATCGATCTTGAGGCAGCAGAGGCCAAGTCGTACCTCACAGCGGCCAAGATTGCCATTGCTCGTATGCCACAACCTCCAGCCGATTCGGAGGCTCCAGCGAACGTAGTAGCGAACGTAAGGTTGCCCCCTTCGCCCTTCGATGAAAGCGGATTGCCAAAGGAAGCCATCAAGGTCGTTCTTGAGGGCCTCATGGAAGAACAGTCATTCCACACCATGGACGGACTCCTCCAGCGAGCCCTTGGTGATCTGGTTCAACCCATCGCCGCACCTTTCGGTGGTTGCGTGGATTGGATTCTCCATGAAAACGAGCAAGGCTCCTACCTTGAGGATTCGTGGCCTTCGATGTTCGACAGTCACAAGCAGATCATGCAATGGGCCGCTGAGGCTCGCCTGTTTGGCCATGATGGCTCATCCAAGATGTGGGCGGTTCTCCAGTTCGTTGAGGAAGCCATCCGTGTCCGTCATCGCTTGATGTTCCTTCCATCAAGGAGTGATGCTTGATGCTCGATCTCAACGACGGTCGCTTCTGCTTCTCTGCTACGCCCTCTGTGGCTGAGTTCGAGGCTGACCCTGCCCACCGTACCACCTGCCCTCATCCAGAGTGCCTCAGCCGTGCTGAGAACGCTGGAGGCCCTAACTGGGCCATGGACACCAGAGTCAAGGTCGAAGGTGGCGAGGACTACTGCATCCACACCAATTGCACATGGACGGAAAACGATGGTGAACATTTCGCCAAGGCTGAGGAGGTCTGTTCGATCTGCACTGGACTCATCGCTGACCATGGCTTGCATCAAGCAAGGGATTGCCTTGCTTCACTCACATCTGCTGGATACCCATCGGGCTATGAGGCCATGGAAGTTGTCCCCTACGAGGTGATTGAATGAGTTCCATGGACCCTGCCCCTCACCGCCCTGCCTTCCCTGCCTTTACGACAACAGGACCACTTGGCATGTCGATGTCTTTGAACGACTGCCTCAAGAGCATCATTCCAGCAACAGATCGAAACGGGAATCCCTGGTCTGTTCAACAGTTCGACATCCACATGACGAACGCACTCGCCCTCTACAATTGGCTCTACAACGACGGCCCACCCGTCCGTCTTGCCGTGTCCTCCGTAGCAGGTTCAGGGAAGTCTTGCGTGGTCTACGCCATGCTTGAGGTCATCTCAATTCTATGCCCTTCATTGCTGACCTCGCTGACTGCTTTCAACACCCACATTGCATCCGATGCCATGGATGACCTCAACGCTTTCAAGAAGTCCCATGGGCTCAATGCAGGAGTCCTTGGCGGGAGCAACACCGTCAATGCAGGTGGCCACGCTTTGCTGACCTCTGCTGCTACTGGAGCAGGATTCAGCCGTGTTGTGCTGACCTCTGCTGGCGAGGACAGATACTCTCGCTTGAGTCGTATCGTTCTTGCTGGTGCGCTGGGCTCACCACTGTTCAATCTGGGTGGGGTTCAATCATTGATCGTGGCCAAGACCTCGTTGAATGTCAAGACCACCTCTCACGCTTTCGTTGAACTTTCGATGGGTCTTGAGAAGTTGTGTACCATCCTCATGAACGAGGGCTTCGTACCTTCATCTCAATCCATCATCATCGATGTTGGGAACATCAAACCAGTTGATGGACCCGATCTCGACATGGACATTATGCGAGCGATTGAGATTGTTCGCCGTGTTGGTGTCAATCAAGGCTGGGCTGAGAATCCCATCCAGCAGTATGGCCGTGCGGCCATGCACATGGCTTGCCGTGTGTTGGGGCTTGCCATGCACTCTGCGTTCGTCAAGGGTACTCTCAAGCCCTCCTGTGATGGTGAATCAATGGTCCGTGCCGTCTGCCCCTCCAAAAACCAGCGTGGCTGGTGGGAGGATGCTGATACCATCACCCGTTTGGTCAAGACCAACGATGTAGAGAAGGTCATCAAGGCTCAATTTGCAGTCCTTGCAGGTGCTGGGTGCGTCTACCCTCCTCCGTCCAAAGACAAGGGCAGCAAGGGTGTTTCAGCGGTGTCCTTTGAAACAACCGCCAAGGTCATTGTCAAGGAGTTCCAAGGTCATACCATCATGTCGTTCGAGAACGGTGGCCACCTCAAGAAGATCGGAGGCAAGGCTTTTGGTTCTCAGTTCGGCAACAACGGTGATGCAGTCGTCAATGGCGAACGCATCAAGACATGGCGACGATATGACACCTCCAAGGGAGTCACGATTGTCAAGCCAGATTGCATTGGAAAGGTCGTTGCATTGCTCACTGAGAAGTTCGGTGACGAGTTCCACAACCTCCTCGAAGGGGCCGTACCCGACGTAGCAAAGGCCACCTCTGCCCAGGGCTCAGGTGCTTGCTTTTTGTCGATGGCAGATCAGATTTACCTGCCTCATGCTTTGGACTTGCAACTCCCTGAACATGAGCGGGCTGATTTCATGTTCATCGATGAAGTTCAAGACCTCAGCGTCCTCAAAGCCAGCCTCGTTTGGAGGCTCGCCAAGGACGATGCCCACAAGGTCATTGTTGGAGATTCTGCACAGGCCATCTATCTCTTTGCGGGCTCATCCAGCACCAGCCTTGATGACATTTCCAATTCGATCAATGCGACCTTCCTACCCAACACGGTGTGCTGGAGAGGAACAGAGATGGTTGCCGCCAGTGTGCGTGTTGCCTCTGCTGATGCCTTGGAGCAGGTTCGTTCCAAGTGGGGCTCAGTCGATGCCCCTGCATACCACCTGCATCAATCTCCAGTTGGGATTGGATTGGACTGGGCTCAAGGCCCATTGCCCCTCAGTATCAACACAGACTCTGTGGCTGCTGCTGTGGGCCATGCAAAGGCTCTGCTGGGCGAGGACACCACCTTTGGCCTTCTGTGCCGTTTGAAGGCCCCTCTCGCCGCCAATATGCTACAACTGCTCAAGGCTGGCATCCCCATCTCCACTCCAAGTGGCAAGGACGGGATAGTCAATCAAGCGTTCAGTTCCCTCGCATCCAGATCACAGACCAATGATGGTATTGTGAGTGCCAAGACTCAACTTGGCTTGGGCTGGCATCAAATGGAAGGGTTCTACTCTGCTCGCACTTTGGGCATCAGCATCGACCGGCTCCGTTCGATCTGCATTGGCAAGTACACCGCCCTTCACGGCGGCAACGCCAAGGCCATCTCAACCGACCCCAACTTCGATGAAGCGATGGGCAATCTGGACTTGCTCCAAGCGTTCGTGGACCTGTACTACGAGCGAGGGAACTCATGCAAGGACTCTAACTTCTCATCGACCCTCAAGAAGTGGGTAGAGGACACCCTCTTCACCGCCAAGGGCAAGGCCGTTCACATCTCTACGATTCACCGCTACAAGGGCGATGAGGCTGATGTAATGTTCATCATCGATTCGATCAAAGATGACGACAAAACGATTGAATGTTTCATGGCTCCACGGTCGATGGAGGCCAGCGCAGAGTCTGCTATCAATGAGGCCAACATGGTCTATGTAGCCTACTCCAGAGCCAAAAAGTGGAACCTCGTTGTGCGTTCGGATGTCGATGAAGGCAACCTCAAAAAACGTATGAAATTGGCCTACGATGGAGAGTTCGACGCGCTCGTCAACGGCGAGTTCGAGGATGAGGTGGTTGAATGAGTTATGTGCATATCTCAAGAGGACAAATGGAAGCATTCCTCGTTATCGCTGAACGCTTCAAGGAGGTCATACCCGATCACCCGTGCAAGGAAGCCGTGTTCGACAAGGAATTTGGCGACCAGGGATGCTTTGTTCGAGTGTACTCTACCATCACCGATGGAGAGGGCAGGGATGTTGGAAAGGATGCCATTAGAGTCGTTGTCGTGAGCCCTGGAGGGCAGGTATTCCTCCGGCCCTGCAAACGTGTCCACCGCACCAAGAATTGGAGGAGGAATATGCTTGATCGAATCAACTCAGTCCTTGCCATGAACCCTCAGTACGAGGAACGCCCCTGCTCATGTGGAGGAATGCTGAGAACACGGGCAGGAAAACACGGTGCGTTCCTTGGGTGCAGCGAGTACCCACGGTGCAGGAAAACCGAACAACCATCAAAAACAAATGCCCTGCTGGGCCAGATGGGGCGATCATTAAATACCCGTCACGCCTCGGCAGGAACAGAGCAAACCAAAACAGGAAGTGAAAAATATGAATGAACAACAGAAAAGAGAAGCCGAAGAACACGCCGCCAAGATGCGGGAATTATTGACTGCGTACATGGAAGGGCATGACCCTTGCGTGGACGAAATCGTTGAGATTGCCGCACTGAATCCGGTGGAAACCGATGAAATGTATGCCCTTTGGAACCAAACCAAAAGCCACGATGGGTGCATCTCCGAAGATGATGCCGTCCGACTCACGCTGTACCTTTGGCAAGGCAATGTCCGTGTCGTCAAGCCAGAGAATCTGGGAATGAATGCGTTCTTCAACCAAATCGATGACGACCTACCTCCAAAGAATGAAGGCATCGATCTTGACTCCCTCCTTGACACTCCTCCAAAGTGGGGCCAAAACAAGCGGGCTCCACCTTTGAACAAGACCCGTAGCCCACGGGCTAAGGAGCAATTCCCCCGTGCCATCTGCCGATCTACCTGCTGTGATGCGGAGGGCTTCCGCTACTCGCCAACCCGTGATGGTTGTGCATCCTGCAAGCCGAACTGGGGGCAATACTGATGTCCGAACTACCGCTGCGATACTACGTCATGGATTGCATCCCGTTGGAGCGAGCAACAGAGGACCAAATTGAAGCGTCAAGGAAGTTCAGTGCGCCCAACCTGCCCCAAGGCGTGGTCCCAATCGTTGTTTCGATGTGGGCAGAATACCCATCTTTTTGGAGAAGTCTTAGCGACCTAAGCCCCTTTGCTTTCGTCGTCACACCCGATCACCATCAAAGTGCCATGGAAATGTACGCTGGCCCAAATGGTTTGTTGTTCGGACAGAAATACATCCACACAGACATCTTCTCAGGCATCCCCCAAGGCCATACAATCGCCACTGGGTTGTTCGAGTCGTGGTTCCTATGGAACGAGAGCGGAGATGGCTTGTCCAAAGAAGGATTCGTCCAAGGATGGGAGGAAGATCACAAATCGGAATGGCGCGTTGAAATGTATCGTGAAGATGATGTTCCTTCTCTGGAACAGATTGCATCCTTCTGCCCTACGTGCTTCCACTACGCCGTGGGCGAATGCTCCGACCCAGATTATGTCCACTGTTCCAACTGCGACACACTCCATGAGGTGGTTGAATGAGCGACGACACCACTACCGTCATCGTGATTCCTACTGCACATTGGGATATTCTCGAAGAAACACTTGGGATGGACTCGGAATCCAAATCCATCGATTTTGAGATACGGGAGCAGATCAAAGAAGCACTGGATGAATTGACTCAAGCATCAAACCCAGAGCATCAACTTGACATCCTCCCTGCATCAACGATTACCACCGATACGAATGCCCTCCCTGACTACAATGGAGCCTGTACGGCTCAAGAGGTCATGAATGCCTTGCTTGGGGATGTCAAAGACCTCCTCGACTCCATTGAATGGGTTGAGAGCGATAGGAACGGCCTCGACACGATTCTCATCGACAGGCAGGTCGCTGAGGACTTCAAGGCCATGTACGGACTGGAGGAATCACAATGACGAAGCCAGTCTGGAAGCGAACCTTTGATGGCACAGTCTATGCAGACTTCTTTGACGGCAATGGTATCCGCCAGTTGGATACCGTGAACCATGTATGGGGGGATACGAATGAAGGCATCATCAACTACAACAATGAACAACCCACAGCAGATCGGCCAAACGGCAGCGGATTGTATGTGGTGTTCATGCAGGGTTGCATGGTGAGTACCTTGATGGGGAAGAAGGCAACAAAGGCTTGGAACAAAGCACACGGATTTACGCCGTACATACGTCGTACCAGAACTCAACCCTTCCTAAAAGCACTCAATCCAAAGCCCACGCTCTGGGATCGACAGGTCGACATCCTCAACCGCATGGACAAAGCGGAAAGGGACTTTCTCAATGCAATTGACCAAATAAAAAAAGCCACACACATCGTTGAAAATTACCCTTACATCAAGCAAGGTCTGGCTTTATCCCTTCAACAGATTTTACATCAAGAAGGGGATATTCTATCAGAGGGGGTCAACAAATGAACAGCAACGCCCAACTGGATGGTGGCAGCATGACACAAATCGAATTGATATGCACAGGTTGCAAAGGAAAAATGTTTCATGTCACATTGACAACCAAAGGCTATCTCAATGAGTGCTGGAGGTGCGGTGTTGAAATCTTATTCAAAAGGGAACTTCATTTGCCATCGGCAAAGGAGATCGTGGAGGACAACAAATGGCACGTTGTCATCACAGACCTGGAGGCAGGTGGCGACCATGACCGAAGCGGCGTCGGAATGACTTTCCTTGAGGCTATGCAGTGGATGTGCAAATGGTACGAAACGAATGAGGGTTTGGATATGTCCCTCGATCAATACACGACCTTTGACATGGAGTTGCATCCCTTTACTGGTGCGAAACACATGGACATTCATATTCACAAATCTGATCTGCTTGCCACTCTCTGGCAGGATTGAGTGAGCCTTGATAAGAGGAACACCACTTCGGCAGTGATATGCAACAAGCCCCAAACGGACAACCTGTTCAATATATCATGGCCAATGGCACTCAACAGACCAATGGTTCAGCCGCCCAACGTGGAAACATCAGTGCAGCCAAGGCTGTCGCAAGTGCGGTCAAGACGACCTTGGGACCACTTGGCATGGACAAGATGCTAATCGACCCAGCAGGGAATATCCTCATCACCAACGATGGCGTGACCATCCTGAGAGAGATTGGGATTGAACATCCAGCGGCCAAGATGATCGTTGAAGTAGCCAAGACGCAGGAATCTCATTGCCACGACGGTACGACCTCAGCGGTAGTGCTATCTGGTGCGCTCCTCGAACAAGCGGAGCATCTCTTGAACAAAGGGATTCACCCCACGACGATCTGCAAAGGATTCCGCATTGCCCGTGACCGTTGCATCAAGGAATTGAATGATTGGGCGTCCACTTTGGACATCAAGGGTTCGCTCAAGGATTCCACGGCGAGTGCCTCAAAGACCTCATTGACTGGAAAGTCGGCTGAGGGGCTCCAGGGACACTTGACCAAAATCTGTCTTGAAGCAGTTCAAACCGCCGATGACTTTGACGACATCCGAGTTATTTCGGTTAGCGGCAAGGGGGAGGAAGATACGACCTCCATTGCAGGACTTGTGATCGAGAGAGGACTTGCCAGCCCAAACATGATACGTTCCTTCGTTGATGCAAAGATTCTCCTTATGGACTGTGCCATTGAGCCAAAGTCAACCAGCATGGAAACCCAAGTGCAAATCACCTCTCCAGAACAAGTGGCTCTGTTCTTAGAGCAGGAAGAAAATTCGATTAGAGAGATGGTCGCAAACATCGTGGATACAGGATGCAATGTTCTCTTCACCCAACGCAAGGTCGATGACCTCGCACTTCATTATCTCAAGAAGGCAAACATCTCTGTGGCCGAATCAATCCAGAAATCAGATCTAAACCACCTCACAAGAATCACTGGAGCCTCCATCGTTTCCAGCGTCACCTCACCAATCAGCGAGGAAGAATTGGGTACAGCCGATTTTGTAGTCAATGATGATTTCGATGACGACCTTATCTGCATCTCCGTGCTGAATGGTTCACCTGTATTCACTATCATTGCAAGTGGCGCAACACGCCATGTTGCAGAGGAGATGGAACGTGCAATTGAAGACGCCGTTGGTGTCGCATGGCTCGCAGAGCGAGAACTCCTCCTCCCTGGTGCGGGAGCCACTCAGGCACACCTCCATTTGGTTCTCAAAGCAGTTCCAGTGGTAGGTCGCCAGCAAATGGCCGTAGAGGCATTCGGAGAGGCACTCCTGTCGATTCCTGACGCTATCTCAGAGAACGCAGGGCTTGACCCTGTTGATGTTCGAGTCGATCTCCTCGCAGCGCACAAGGATGGCGACTCCCTACGTTGCATAAACATCGACGGGCCAGCAGAAAGATATGCTGTTGGCAATGCTCGACAATCATCTATCGTAGAGCCACTCTCCTTGCACACGCAAGCCATCACATCGGCTACGGAAGCAGCCATTATGATCTTGAGAATCGATGATGTGATTCGCATGAATCCAGAAGCCGCTGGCCAAGGCGGATTACAACCAATGTGATTTGCAGAACGATTTAAGTAGAACAGGTTCTTGGGATAAAATCCATGGCACGAACAAAGAGATTGGTTGCGAAAGTTGTACGAATGTTGAGAGAAGAGGGCGAATTAAATTCCGTTGAAATCCTTAACATGATCAATGAGAACACAAGCCCGTACTTCATGAGAGCGGGGACTTGCCATAATACCTTGTCCAATGTTTTGGGCAAAAATGCTTGCTTCACAAAAACGTGGAATCCAGATAATGAGTCGAACTTGGTTCGCGCCTTCGATGGTGACACATATCCCGTTTGCACCTGGGACACCAATGAAGACTGGATTCGATCAAAGCATCAACGCGGAGGCATACCCTTTGTTGCGCCACTTGCTCTTGAAGCAAACAGTTGATATACCCCACCCGATGTGGACTGTCTAACCGAACAGGTAGACAAGGTGAGAATATGTCCAAGAAACACATAACAGAAGCAGTTGAAAATATGAATGATTTGCCCGCAGATTTGGGACCGATGATGAAAGCATTAGGTACAGTGCTGACAGATGAGTTCCAAAAGCGGAACGGTATCTTCGCAAACAAAGAAGAACGCAGTCAAAGAAAGAACGAGCCACTCGCAGAGGTCGAAACCTCCGACATCCAAGTTCGATTTGGCAACCGCCTCATTACGCTCATGCCAGCAGTTGAAGGCAAGCCCATGATCAGCATCCCAGTTGGTTCATCCGACAAAGCAACTCCTGCCACCATCCCAAGAGAGTGGATGATCGGCACTATGATTGACGGATTGCTTTCAATCTTTGAAGGCCAACCCGATGTGGTCTGGCAGTATGTCGGCAACATCAATCAAGCAATCAACAACGCCACCCATACCGATGAAGAAGGTAGGATGAAGGTTGTTGTCGCTGACCTCCCTGCACACGTTCATTCCGTTGAAGTTGCAGAGATGTTGCAAACCTTCAAGCGTTCCTTCCGCAGTAGGTCTGCTGGCTCTGCCAAGTTGAACTTCTCCTTTGAAGTGACTGAACTCGAAAGAGTACAGGAACCAGAAGTCCAAGTGGTTAAGCCACTGGTTCCAGATCAAACGAGTATGGCTGAACGCCTACTTTCCCACTCCAACGATATGAACAAGCAGGTGGCTGCCGAGGTTTCTCATACTCCCTCTCCTGAGCCTGAAGTTCATGCCCCCGCTAACGAGCCAGCCATGCATGGAAACGCCCTGTTGGCCACGGCGGAAGACCAATTGGAGGAGGACGCTGGCAGCCCGTCCTCTCCTTGGAATCTCAAATTGCTGAAAACAGATGTGGAGGGCTACCTCTCATCCTTTGCAGCCAATGCAGGGGGAACTACTACTCTTGACCATGTTGCACACGGGTTCAACACCACCGCACAATCCTTGAAGCGATTGATCGAAGAACACTTTGGACAACACCCTCAAGGAATCCTCCCTGATTGGGAAACAATTGAATCCGATGACCGAATGCTCAAAATCACCTGCACTCGTTCTCCAACGGGAAGGTTCGCACGTGGTAAGCCTATCATTGTCAGTTATCTTCCAGA
>TARA_R110001606_G_scaffold44637_2_pt1 | contig 10746 bp, 10 predicted proteins | sample TARA_R110001606 | Tara Oceans TARA_R110001606 (sample SAMEA4398315) | marine metagenome | biome: Polar Biome; feature: [SRF] surface water layer (ENVO:00010504); material: water (ENVO:00002006), including particulate matter (ENVO:01000060) such as... | depth 5 m
GTAAGTTTAAAAGTGTGAAAAATAGTACAATGATTGATAAAATAATACAAGTGATAACATTTCGCATTTACATTAATATTACTCAGTGCTAGGATTCCGCCGAACTTAAATCAACGTGCTTAAATGACTTGCTACAAAAACAACGTGTTAGCAAGTTCCCTGCTAATGGAGCTAAAATGGGTAAAATGACTAATAAACGCCGAACTTATATAAAACCGCTGGCTGCTTTTGTTACCGCAACTTTATCAACTTGGGCGTCTGCTCAAGGAGCTGAAAATATACAAGAGCTATCAGTAACCAAAGCAAAAACGCAATCGGAACAAAGCTATAAAGTTGAAAAATCATCATCAATAAAGAACACCCAGCCGTTGGTTGATACTGCAAAATCAATAACGGTTATTAACAAAGCTGTGATGAAAGACAGAAATGTAGATAGTTTGCAAGATGCGTTACGTAATGTTTCGGGTATTTCATTGGCGGCGGGTGAAGGCGGTGCGCCAGCTGGTGACAGTTTATCTATTCGTGGTTTTAGTGCTGCCAATGATATTTTTATCGATGGTATTCGTGATATTGCCGGGTACGACCGTGATACTTATAACGTTGAGCAAATCGAAGTTGCAAAAGGCCCAAGCTCAGCAACAACAGGTCGAGGTTCAACGGGCGGTAGTATTAACTTAACTACAAAAACGGCGACGTTGGATGAATTTAATGATGCTTCGCTGCGTTTAGGCACAGAGAGTGATTACCGCGCGCAAATAGATAGTAACTTTAAAGTGGCTGAAACATCAGCGCTACGTGTCAATTTACTGGTTGATAAAGGGGATGTTGCTGGGCGTGATCATGTTGAAAAAGAAAAACAAGCAGTCGCGGTTTCGTTTGCGACTGGTTTAGGAACCAATAGCCGTTTTAATCTTAATGCTGATTATCAGAATCAAGATAATATGTCTGATTACGGTATTCCGTGGGTTGGTTCTAGCCCTGTTGCTGAACTTGCTGGTAGCGAAAATGCAGCGCCACCGGTGAATTTCACTAATTTTTACGGTAACGTATATCGTGATTTTGAAGATATCGAAGCGTATTCAACAACTGCAAAGTACGAGTATGACTTGTCGCAAACAACCATGCTACGTGCTCAAGGTCGCATTGGCCGTGTAGAGCGAAAAGATACAGTAACAGCGCCGCGTTTTATTGATGTAAAAACAACAACTGATATCAGAATGAGCGACGTTAAAAATCGTGATACGCGCAATGAATTGGCAACACTGCAACTTGATTTAGTTGGTGAGTACTATTTTGCTGGTGTAAAACATAATGTGGTTACTGGTGTTGAATTAACTAACGAGACATTTAGCCGTTGGAATGTAACTGCATTGGTAGCTGATAATTTAAAGAACGAACCAGCGCTGAATGATTTATACAACCCAGATGCTTATTTACCTTACACTGGTGAGTATGGTCGTGATGGCACTAGTACTGAAGCGGTTGCTAAAACCCGTGCAATTTATGCATTCGATACAATTACATTTAATGAATATTGGCAATTAACTGCGGGTTTACGTTCAGAGCAGTACGATAGCGATTATCAGTATGATTACAAGGATCCAGCATTAATGATCTCAACTAGCGATACCATGACTAGTTGGAACGCATCTGCCGTATATAAGCCAAGTCAAAATAGCAGCATTTACTTTGGTGCAGGTAACTCGTATAACCCATCGGCTGAAGGCATTGCAGTATCTACTCGTGGTAATTCAAGTGAGTTAGATCCGGAGAAGAGCCAAAGCTATGAGTTAGGCACTAAATGGAATTTACTTGATGATAAGTTGATGACCAGTGCCGCTATTTTTAGAACGGTTAAAACTAATGCGCGCGTGGATGATCCTAATAGTGATCAGCGTGGTGTTGAAGTGCTTGATGGTGAGCAACGAGTGCAAGGTTTAGAGTTGTCTGCAACAGGTATTATCACTGACGAATTAAGTATTATCGGTTCTTATACCTATCAAGATAGCGAAGTTACTGAATCTACGGTTGATGGTGATGTTGGGCATAACTTGGCTCGAGCACCTAAAAATAGCTACAGTGTTTGGGCTCGATATGACTTTAGCGACGCGATAGCTGCAGGTTTTGGCGCACAATATATTGGTGAGCGTTATAATGGTAATTCAGCGACCAGTCGTAAAGCCGATAGTTATGTTTTGTTCGATATGATGCTTTCTTATCAAGCAACTGAGCAGTTAAGCATTCAGTTTAATGGTGAGAATTTAACGGATGAAGATTATGAAGATAAACTAGGTGGCGGACACTTTATTCCAGGTCAAGGTCGTTATTTTACACTAACGGCTAGTTATTCTTTCTAATTACAAACTAATGTTTGTTGAATAGGTTAAAGCTTATTAAACAGGTTAATGCTTATTAGCCTGTTTTTTTAAGATTTGGGAACTTCCATGCTATTAAAAATACCAGACTTGCTCAGTGCTGATGAAGTCGCTTATTGCCGTAATGTTTTATTAGCCGCGCAATGGACTGATGGCAGTGTTACCGCAGGTTATCAATCAACTAAGACCAAAAATAACTTACAATTACCTGAGCAAAGCGCTGCAGCCAAAGAGCTCGGTGATATAGTTATGGGCGCTCTGGCTCGCAGTGATCTATTTATGTCAGGGGCGTTGCCTGCAAAAATTTTTCCACCTTTATTTAACTGTTACCAAGGTGGCCAATCGTTTGGTATTCATGTTGATAATGCGATTCGACAAGTACCTGGCACACCAGTGAAAATTCGTACGGATTTATCAATGACGTTATTTTTGAGCGAACCAGAAGACTATGATGGTGGCGAGCTCGTTATTGAAGATACTTATGGCTCTCACACAGTAAAACTCCCTGCAGGTAGCATGGTGTTGTATCCATCAACCAGTTTACATAAAGTCACTCCCGTAACTCGGGGGCGACGTTTAGCTTCATTTTTTTGGTTACAGAGCATGGTTAATAGCGATGAAAAGCGTGGTTTGTTATTTGAATTGGATATGTCGATTCAAAGCTTGCGCGAAAAAGTCAGCGATAGCCCTGAGATTGTTAGATTAACTGGCGTGTATCATAATTTATTAAGGCAATGGGCACAGACGTAAACAGGTTGTAGTGATGTGTATTTAAACCAAAATATAAAAGTATATATTTATAAGGCGCTACCACGATTGGTTAAGTGATAGCGCTTTTTAGATCTTACAATACACATTATTAAATATGTTATTGAAATGGTAGTTAATTAAGGCTCTTTTTTGCAAAGCTAACAATTACCAGCAAATTTGCGATAAACCATAAGTCTTTAATAACAAAAAGGCCTAATCTTGCAAGTAGTGTTGAGCTGTCAAAAGCTCCTTCAGCTGAGAATAAAAATGTCTGCGTCATTAAAAATACGGCACTGCAGCCAAGAGCCGCAACATAAATGGCTAATGGATGCTTTTTAATGATAGCCAAAGCGAGTGCTAAAGCAAAAAAGATGTCGTACGCACCAATTAGATTAGACGCTGTTTGCACTGAAAATAAGGTATATAACCAAGACATAAAAATAGAGGTTGATACCAGTGATATAATTCCATTTGCTTCAAACTCGTAAAATTTCATACCACCAATCCAAATAAGCACTAATGCAACAGGAAAGAAGTTCAAAGTTACCATGCCTTGAGCTGACAAGCGCTGCGGTTTATAAAGGTAAATAGCGAGAGAAACAAGTGCGGTGTACTTAATTATGCCTTGCCCAGAGCCTATAATTGGGAAGCCACCTAAGTCAGTCATCCAGCGGCTTTCACTTAATAAGGTAACAAGCGGTATAACGGCAAGAGTGATCAGGCTAACAAAAGCAGGGGTCTGAAAACGTGATTGTTTTAAACTTAAAATAATAAATAAAGCGGTTACTAAAAAAGCCACTCCAGCGAGTATTGATTGCCCAGTTTCAGGGATTACATTGGCTAATTGATAAAAATTGAAAATAGCATGCACATTATTTACCCCTGCTCCTAATAAGAGGCTAAGACCCAATAGCGATAAGCTAATAATTAGCAGTGAATGAATACTGTAACGAGTATAGGTTGGTTGCATTTTTGATAGGTGATTAAATATAGATACTGTAAAAGAGTGGTAAACGAGACTTTTCATTTCAAAAAATATAAAAAAACCAGCTTATTGAAGCTGGTTTAAGTTTTGCTATTTATACCCATTTGGGTTGTTACTTTGCCAACGCCACGTATCTTTCATCATCACATCGATACCACGCTCTGCTTGCCAATCAAGTTCACTAAGAGCTTTTTCAGGCGCTGCATAACAAGCTGCAATATCACCTGGGCGACGAGGTGATACCTGATACGGAATATCTTTACCACAGGCTTTGCTAAATGCGTTGAGCATTTGTAGCACCGAATAACCATTACCGGTGCCAAGATTGTAAACATGGGCACCGGTATCTTGGTTTATTTTATTAAGTGCCTTTAAATGACCAAGCGCTAAGTCAACAACATGGATGTAATCACGCACACCAGTACCATCAACCGTATCATAGTCATCGCCGAAGATACCCAGCTGCTTTAATTTACCCACTGCCACTTGCGCTATGTAAGGTAATAAGTTGTTTGGAATACCATTGGGATCTTCACCAATTAGGCCTGACTCGTGCGCACCTACGGGATTAAAGTAACGCAAAATTGCAAATGCAAAGCGCTCATCTGATTTAGCGATGTCTTGTAACATCATTTCAACCATCAGTTTTGATGTGCCGTATGGATTAGTAGTGCCACCTACCGGGAAATCTTCTTGAATTGGTAGGCTTGCTGGATCACCATATACTGTTGCCGATGAGCTAAATACGAGTTTAAACACACCTGCATCGCGCATAGCATCAACGAGAGTCAGCGTACCTTGCACGTTATTTTGGTAATACTCAATGGGTTTCACCATTGATTCACCTACAGCCTTTAAACCGGCAAAATGAATAACACTCTCAATCTTATGTTTTGCAAAAACGCTGGCCAAAAATGTTTTATCAAGGATGTCACCTTGATAAAAGTTTACAGTTTTACCAGTGATTTTTTTTACACGCTCAAGTGATTCCACACTCGAGTTGCTTAAATTATCAATGATAACAACATCATTATCTTGTTGTAATAATTCAACAACAGTGTGTGAGCCTATGTATCCCGCGCCACCTGTTACTAAAATTGTCATGAAATCTCCATATATAAGGTGAAGGTGTATAGTTGTAACTTCATCATAAATAGCACTTCAATACATGCTTTATCTGATCTTTTTGTTGTTCCATGATGTTACGGTATCAATTAATCATAGTTAACTGGTGTCTGGTTACATATTTTACATAAATGATAACAATGAGACTAAATAGTATTAAGCTATAGTTAAGTTGTTAGTGCTATTATTTCAACTATATTAGCCCAAGGGCATTTTGGAGATAGACAATGAATACATTTAAAAAAGTAGCGATGGCTATGTTAGTTGTACTGCCTGTATTTGCTCAAGCAGGAGAAGCTGTCGTAAAATGGCAAGACTTCAATGACTACCGTGATGTACGTCCTTCAAATGAACCTAAAGGCTCATACCATAAACATGTAGCGAGCAGTTTTGAAAAGCACTTTAATAAACTGGCAGAAAAGTTGCCTGAAGGGTATAAGTTTAATGTTGAAGTGACTGAGCTGGATTTAGCCGGTGATGTACGCTTTGGCGGTATGAATGATTTACGTATTGTAAAACCAATTTATTTTCCACGCATTGAGTTTCAATATTCGGTTACTGATAAAGACGGTAACGTGATTAGTCAAAGCGATAAAGTCGAATTAAAAGATATGGGCTTTATGGATAAAATTAAAATGGGCCGTGATGAACAGTTTTACTATGATAAACGTTTGATCACTGATTGGTTTGATAAAGAATTACTGCCAGTTGTTACCCCAAGCTAAATTAAGAGTAAAAAGCGCTACAGTTTAATGATAGCGCTTTTATAGTTACTTGAACGTTGCGAGTAATTGCAGTAACTGTTGTAATTTAATAACAGTGGTTTTTAGCTTTTCTTCACTAAAACCTTCTGAACTTAAGCTTTCTACATTTGCAGCTACATCTAATACATAAGGTTTGAAGCGTTTTGCTTCAAAGGTAAAACCAGCATCGGCAGGAAATAACGCTGTAAATTTACCTAAGCCTTGTTGTTGCAACTCATCTAATTTTTTATCTGCGTCAAGAGACTGGCGATAAACAATTTTTAAGTTGGCATTGAGTTGTTCAATAATTGAATCCATTTTTTTCCTAAAGCTTTAGACCGCAATGCCGATATAATACGGGTAATAAGCTAAAAAGTCAGGTATGAGCTATGAATATATCAGGTGGAAATCTACCGACCATGAGTGGCGCGGGTCAAAGTGGCGAAGTATACAGCGCAGCATTGGCAAAAAAACAGCAAAAAGCGGATGGTGCAGCAGCACTGGCACTTATTGAAGGTGCCGCTAGTTCGAGCGCTGCACAAACGCCAGCAAAATCAGTTACAGCTTCGCTTGGCAATAACGTTAACGTATACGTTTAAGTCTTGTGTTTATAAAAGCTTGAGGTCAATCGGCGTTTTACTTTTTTGACCGCCGATTTCGCGCATCAGCTTTGGTACTAAAAATCCTGGCAATGCGATAAGCATTTCGGCCATGATTTTGCGTGCCTGTGATTCGTCGATATCAAAATGACTCGCTCCTTCAACTTTATCAAGTAAATATAAATAATAAGGCAGTACGTCGGCATCAAATAACGCTTCGCTTAATGCGACTTGCGCTTCGCTGGTATCATTTACATCTTTTAATAGCACCGCTTGATTGAGCAATGTGACACCTACCTTTTTGAGTTTTTGCATTGCCACTTTAAAATCATCATCAATCTCGTTGCCATGGTTAATGTGATTAATAAACACAATTTTAAGTGGAGACTTTGCAAAACGTTCGCACAATTGGTCAGTAATGCGAGATGGGATCACCACCGGTAGGCGGCTATGAATTCGCATTCGTTTAATTTGTGGTAATTGTTCAAGCTCATCCATAAACCAACTAATTGCGTCGTCTTTGGCCATTAACGGATCACCACCACTTAAAATCACCTCGTTAATATTAGCATCCGATTTTATGTAATCGAGCGCTGCAATTAAGCTGCGTTTATTTAGCTGATTTTCTTGGTATGGAAAATGGCGACGAAAGCAATAACGGCAATTAACGGCGCAACCAGTTTTAAACATCACTAAAACTCGGGATTTATATTTGTGTAATAATCCTGGTTGAGCGTTGTTTTGCTCTTTTAATGGATCTTTATCAAAACCTGTTTTAGCGATAAACTCTTGGTGGCGCGGCATGACTTGCAGCAGTAATGGGTCATTAATATCGCCATAACGCATTTTTTTGATAAAAGGCACAGGCACACGTACCGGGAAAAGAGCTCGTGCTTTGAGGTCTTTTTCGTCGGCCATGCTTGATAAACCTAGCATTTCTAGCAAGGTGCGTGGGCAAGTAACAACATTAGCTAATTCTTTTTGCCAGTTTATATGCAAATTTGCTTCATTTCTTTGTATCATTGGTAGGTAGATTACTCGAAATTATTAGATAGAGGAAACGATGGCGAATTATAGCACCAACGAGTTCAAGGGCGGCCTAAAAATTATGATGGACGGCGAGCCTTGCAGTATTTTAGAAAATGAAATGGTAAAACCTGGTAAAGGCCAAGCGTTTAACCGTGTTCGTATTCGTAAACTTATCTCTGGCAAAGTACTTGAAAAAACTTTTAAATCAGGTGAGTCAGTAGAGGGTGCTGATGTAATGGATACCGATCTTGCGTATCTTTACACTGATGGTGAGTTTTGGCATTTCATGAATAACGAAACATTTGAACAAATCGCAGCTGATGAAAAAGCGCTTGGCGATGCTGGTAAATGGTTAGTTGAAAATGATGTATGTACTATTACTTTGTGGAACGGCAATCCAATAGCTGTTGCACCACCTAACTTTGTAGAGCTTGAGATCACTGAAACAGATCCTGGTCTTAAAGGCGACACAGCAGGTACTGGTGGTAAGCCAGCAACGCTAAGTACTGGTGCTGTTGTGCGTGTACCATTATTCGTACAAATCGGTGAAGTAATTAAAGTCGACACCCGTAACGGCGAATATGTAAGCCGTGTTAAGTAACTTTAATATAGCTTAATAAATCCCAGCTTAAGCTGGGATTTTTTTTGGAGAAAATATGTCAGCAGATCTTTGGCAACCAAGCGCACAAGTAAATACTTTGGCACAACGAGCCGCAATTTTACGCACTATTCGGGAATTCTTTTACCAACGCCACGTTATGGAAGTTGATACGCCTAGTTTAAGTGCAGCGAGTGTTACTGATGTTCATTTAGCGAGTTTTAAAACGCAGTTTATTGGCCCCGGTTTCGCGAAAGGCTTACCGCTTTACTTACAAACATCACCAGAATTTGCCATGAAGCGATTATTGGCAGCCGGCAGTGGTGCTATTTACCAAATTTGTAAGGCATTTCGTAACGAAGAGGCGGGCAGCCATCATAATCCTGAGTTTACTATGTTGGAATGGTATCGCCCTGGGTTTGATGAGTTTGCGCTGATGGATGAAATTGATGAATTAATGCAGCTTATCTTAAATGTTCCACCTGCAGAGCGTTTAACCTATCAAGATGCTTTTACCAAAGCATTAGGACTTGATCCGCTCAGTGCCACTATTGAACAGTTACAAACACTTGCCTGTGAACAGGGGTTTGCTGATATCGCTAAGCATGAAACTCACCGTGATACGTTACTACAATTATTATTTTGTATGAAAGTTGAGCCAACAATTGGCCAACAAAAACCTTGTTTTATTTATCATTTTCCTGCATCGCAAGCCGCACTGGCGAGTATTTGTGAGCATGATATTAGAGTCGCTGGGCGGTTTGAGCTTTATTATCAGAACATGGAGCTGGCGAATGGTTTTAATGAGCTCACCAATGCACAGGAGCAAGCTAAACGTTTTACTGAAGATAATGCATACCGCAAAGCGAATAACTTAACACAAGTGCCTATGGACACCCGTTTAATCGCCGCTCTTGAGCATGGTTTACCACAATGCGCAGGAGTAGCATTAGGGGTTGATAGGTTAGTGATGTTAGCAACGCAAAAAAACACCATAAAAGAAGTCATCGCGTTTGATGTAGGTAGGGCTTAAAAGGCTCAAGATTCAAGGTTAAGAAAAGGTAAAAGTAATCTAGCTTTTACCTTTTAACTTATCCCTTGAAACTCGTTTTTATAACTCGTAGATAAATGTGACGCCGGCAACCATTGGTTCGCCAAGCTGAGTGTATGTGTGAGTTGCATACCCTTCGCGTGGGTCGTTACCAAATTCAAAACCACGTGTAGGTACTTCTTCATCAAATACGTTACGTGCCCAAGCGCGAATTGACCATTGCTCAGCCTCGTAACCAGTAGTTAAATTAACTAAATTAATGTTCGGTGCCTGCGAGTTGTGGCTATCTGAGAAGTAATAATTATCTTTACCTTCAATGCCGATTGTAGCAAATAACTCGTCAGTAAAGTTATAGCGAGCCGTGAATGCATACTGGTATTTAGGCGCTTGTGATTGCTCGCGACCATCTTGATCTAGACCAGATTGAGCGACAAAGTCATTGATTTTAGTATGTAAATAACCAGCGCTACCGGTGAAAAATAAGTCATCAGTTAATTGGTAACTGCCTTCAATTTCAAGGCCGTAATTCTCTCCAGAGCTGGCGTTATCAATATAACCAGTAAACTTTTGGTCTTCCACTTTCCAGGCTTTTAACTGCATATCTTCGCGATACATATAAAAGGCCGCTAAGCGCAGAATAAATTTTTCATCTAAAGAGCTACCTTTAACGCCAAATTCACCACTCCATAGGTACTCTGGTGCGAAACTAGTGTGGTTTTTAAAGAAATCAGCATCAAGGTTTAAACCGTCATCTTTCGCTTTGGCGAGTGCTTCAGAGTTAATCCCTCCTGCTTTATAACCACGAGTTAGGCTGGTATAAATCATGGTACGGTCAATGACTTGATACTCAAGGGCAAGTTTACCACCGACCATCACATCATCAGTACTTTCAATAAAACCATTATTATCGGTGTAATCACCTTGGTATTGCTCAACGCGTAAGCCTGTTATTAAGGTGGTTTTATTACCAATCGGCGTTGCTAGTTGGCCGTAAATTGCGGTATTACTAGTTTCATAAGTTGAAGCGAATGGAGCTGCAAGCCAAGTGTATTGGCGTTCTAAATCAACATTACGGGCTTGATAATAAAGTCCCGTAACCCAGTTACCACCTTTGCCATTAAATTGCAGTTCAGCAGCCTGGTCTTGACGATCTCGAAAGTAGCTATCGGTTGAGCTATAACCATCGGGGTGTAGTCCTGCACCGCATAACTGCGACTTATTAATATCGTTACATACCCAGTCTTCATCAAAGCTATAAACTAAATCACTATCAATACCTGATAAGTTTAAACTGACATCAAACCAAGCAAAGCCAGTGTAGATGTTGGCAAGACCTACCGCGATACTTTCTTGGTTATCTTGGCCTGGGTGATCGGCTACACTATTACGGCTATTATCAAGCGTAAATGCATCGTAGCCGTTATTGATATCAATATAATGAACACTTAATTCAGTGCGAAGATGATCTGTAAGTTGGCTGTGTAGTTTAAA